>Ga0247844_1003165_pt1 | contig 24813 bp, 20 predicted proteins | sample LaCtaG_FD_192421 | JGI IMG/M metagenome (GOLD analysis project Ga0247844, IMG submission 192421) | Freshwater microbial communities from meromictic Lake La Cruz, Castile-La Mancha, Spain - LaCruzMarch201714.5m_1 | ecosystem: Environmental > Aquatic > Freshwater > Lake | place: Spain: Castile-La... | reverse complement strand
GCGCGGCGAGAAGATGCCTGTCGCCGTGGCGCTCGGAGGCGACCCCGCGCTGACGTTCGCCGCCACCGCCCCGCTGCCCGACGGGCTCGATGAGATCCTCTTCGCCGGGTTTGCGAGAAAAAAGTCTGTCGAGCTGGTGAAGGCCGTCACGGTGGACCTGGACGTCCCGGCCCAAGCGGACTTCATCCTGGAGGGCTACGTGCAGCCCGGCGAAGTGCGGCCGGAGGGTCCATTTGGCGACCACACCGGGTTCTACACCAACGTGGACGACTATCCGGTCTTCCACCTCACCGCGATCACCCACCGCCGGGAGGCCGTCTATCCGGCCACGATCGTCGGCATCCCCCCGATGGAGGATTTTTACATGGGCGCCGCCAGCGTCCGGATTTTCCTTCCCATCTTCAAAATGAACTTCCCGGAAATCGTGGACATGGCGCTTCCGGCCGAGGGCGTCTTCCACAACCTCGTCTTCGTCTCCATCCGCAAGCAATACGCCCTGCAGGCCTACAAAATCATGCACGGGCTCTGGGGGATGGGGCAGATGATGTTCGCCAAATACATTGTCGTGGTGGACGACGACTGCGATGTCCACAACACGAGCGAGGTCCTCTTCCGGCTCTGCGCGAACACCGACCCCCAACGCGACAGCACGTTTGTAAAAAATCCCTCGGACTCGCTGGATCACGCTCCGACCGTGGCGACGATCGGCTCCCACATGGGGTTTGATGCCACGCGCAAGCTGCCATCGGAGGGCTACCTGCGCGGGTGGCCGGAGCTCGTCAGAATGTCCCCGGAAATCCAAGAATGGGCCAACCGTTTTATTGGCTCACGATGAATTTTGGTTGGGTCGGGTCAGACGTTCACGGCTCCACCGCGATTTCTGGGTTGGCGTGATCGGATGCGTGCCGCAATCCACATTCCGGATCCTGGCACAGGATCAGTGGGCCGCTCATGCGCCATTTTGAACTGTGGCGCCGGGGAATTGGGATGTCACCCACAGAATACTGAAGAGCACCGGACGTGAGCTTCAGGTCATGAAAAGACTTTTGCATGCTCGTTTGGCCAGAGCAAAAATGACAACGGCCATGGCAAACAGGCTAAAAACCCGGGGTTCGGGAACGGAGGCAATCCAATCCCGGGAATCAGGGACGGCGATCCCTGAATCGATGGCGAAGATGCTCTCTGTGCCGCTGAGCTGAGGCAAATCGAACAAGGGATTCACAGCAAGTCCGTCTTCTGACCAGAGGCGCGCGTAGATCCCAGCCGCGACCTCCTCGGTAACCCCCTTGCTTCCGTAGAAGGAAACGAGCTCGGAAATGGTTGCCTGTGGATTCGTTCGCATGAACTCGATCCGCTCGTAGTAGCTCGCACTGAAATCTTCGAGCATCGCCGCATTCGCGGAGTTCTGAAGCCAGGAGGCATTGGCATTGACGACAACTCCCTGGTAGGCACCGATCACGTCGTGCATCCGAACGATCCTCGGAGCGTCGGGAAGATACGAGAAAGGGGGATTCAAAAGCGTGGCATTGATATGCCCCTGGCGCAGTTCCTCATAGCGCAAATCCGTGGCACCCACTTGGTCAAATTCGAGCTTGTCAAAATCTCCCGGATAGGCGCTCTGAAGATAAAGCTTCAGTGCTCTCGCATAGCCGGTTGGCGTATCGATTCCAATTTTGGTCTTGTTATTCGCGATATCAATCTCTCCTGCAAGATCCAGGATGCCTCCATGCACAGGCATGACGGCGCGAATGTCTGCATAGAGATCCTGTAGGCGCATGGACAGGGTATCATCGTATGACATGAAGACGAGGTCGGAGGCCTGGGTGCGCAGGTCATCATGCGCTTCGTCGGCATTTGCGACATACGTGATGTCGAGATTGTCGAAGTGTCCGCTGCCGCCTTCCAACACAAACGCGGTAATGTCGCGAAACGCCGAGATTTTCAACGTCTGGGATGCCACAGGGAAAGTGAGAAGAAAAAAGAAGGCCAGCGAGGCGGCTGCGGTTTTAGAGGTAGAGTGGAGTTCTCTCATTGCCGATTCATGGATTTCAGGATCGCGCCCTCGTCCCCATACGCTACTTCGATGTTCATTGCAAGAACGCCCTGATGTCCGCACCAATCCGCTGCCAGATAGGAAACCAAGGCGGGCCCCTCGTCAGAATGTCCCCGGAAGTGCGGGCCTGGGCGGACAAATTTTCTGCTGCGAGGTAGCCCGTCCCCCAGCGGGGCCTAAGATCCGTAGCTCTTGGTGAACTTCTTTTTGTTCTCCTCTTCGGCCGGCGCTTCGGGAGCCGGCGCGGAGGGCGCCGCCTCAACTGCCGGGGGCGCGGAGGCCTCCGGGGCGGAAAGGTTCTCCGGGGCGGACTCGGAGGGAGTCCCCCCCCCGCTGGCCTGCACGAAGGCGAGCTGAAGGTCGGCCAGCACGCGGGTCAGGATGTCGGTCTCCTCGGAGGTCAGGTTGCCGCGGGTTTTTTCGCGGACCATTTCGAGCTGGTCGATGAACATCCGCGCGACCGGGAGGTTGACCTCAGGCTTGCCGGTTTGAGGGTTGGGAATGTGGCCCAGGAACATCGCGGCCTGCTGGGCCTGCATCATGACGAACTCGATGAACCGCTGGGTCATCTCTCCGAGGGCATTGGTTTTTTGGATTTCAGGCATAGATCAGGGCGTTTTGTCCGGCGGGGTGACGGTCACCAGCACGCTGGAAGGTTGTTGGAGATACTTTGAGGCCACGCGGCGGGTTTCGTCGAGGGAGATTTTTTCGAGCTGGGCGCGGCGGCGGGTGTAGGCATCGAACCCCTCGCCCATGAGCTCATCGACGGCCGCGGTCGCAGCGAGGCTCGCATTGCTCTGGTTGCGGATCGCCTCGCCGCCAAGCAGTTTCTTTTTCGCGCGGAACAGCTCCTCTTCGGTGAGGCCGTCCTTCGCCAGGGCCGCGATCTCGTCGCGCAGCTCGACGGTGACGGGCGCCACCTTCTTCGGGTCCGTGCCCAGGTAGAAGAGGAACGCCCCGGGGGAGAGCCCGTAAAACTGCGAGGCGCCGACAAAATACGCGAGGCCCATCTTCTCGCGAATCCTGTTGAAGAACCGCGACCCGAGATCGTTCGAGGCCTCGGCGATCAGCTCCAGGACGGGGCGGTCCGGGTTGTCCACCGTCATCCCCTGGAAGCCGACCATCACGATTCCCTGCTGCTTGTTCAGGTGGCCCGTGGCAGGGGGGGCATCGCGGACCGGCTCCGGCACCGGGGGCTGCTCAAAGGCCAGCTTCCCTGCGGGCATCGCGGCAAATAGCTTCTCGACCTGGCGGCGGACCTCGGCGGCATTCACCGCGCCGAAGACGCTGACCACGCCATTTTTCGCCGTGACATACTCCTTGTGAAAGGCGCGGAGCTGGTCGGGAGTGAGGCCCTCGACCGATCCCGCGGAGCCCGTATTCCGCAGGGCGTAGGGGTGCGTCCCGAAGAGCCGCTCGCGAAGCAGGTTGCGGGCGACGCTCGTGGGCTGCTCGTCCTCGGCCTTGATCCCCGCCAGCTGGGTCGTTTTTTCCAAGCCCACCTCGCGGTCCGGAAACGTGGGGTTCAGGAGGACGTCGGCCAGAATGTCCAGCCCGAGGGCAAGGTCGGGCTTCATGACATCCACCGAGAAGCTGAGGCTGTTGTTGCCGCTGTCGGAGGAAATCCCGCCACCCACATTTTCGATCTGCGAGGCAATGTCCTCGGCGCTCCGCGTCTTCGTGCCCTTCAGCATCGCCCGCGAGCACAGCTTGGTGATCCCGTTCGTCTCCGGGGTCTCAGCCAGCAGCCCCGCGCGAAAGACCGCACTGATCGAAATCAGCGGCAGACGCGGGTCCTCGCGCACCAGAAGGCGCAGGCCGTTGGGCAACGTGAATTTTTCGATGCCCGCCGCCTGCGACTCCGGCGCCGCCGGTTCCGGTTTGGCTTGCGCGCCCGGCGGATTGAGGGATGTGACGCTCAGCCGCTCCGGCGACAGGTATTCTCCTGCGACCCTCTGGACGTCGGCCGCGGAGACGCCCCCGATGGCGTCCAGGTATTGCCTGCTGAAATTCAGGTTTTTGGTGAGGAGCCAGCTGGAGCCAAGATCCGAGGCGACGCCCCGGGCGGTCGTGAGGGCGTTGAGCTGGCTGGAGAGGATCGACTTCCGCGCCCGCTCGAGCTCCTCTTTCGAAACCCCCTTCGCCTTCACCTGATCCACCAGCGCCAGCGCCTGGGCCTCAACCGCATCGCGGCGGTCGGGGTCGGTCACCGCCTGGATGACAAAGAGTCCGTCGCTTTGGAGGGACATCATGCCCGCGCTGATCGCGTGGGCCAGCTCCTTGCGCTCGCGGATCTCGCGGTTCAAAATCGAGCTGCTGCCCGAGCCGAGGATCTCTCCCAGCACCTCAAGCGCCGGCGTATCGGGGTTCGTCAGGCCCGGGATCCGCCAGCTCATCGACAGCCGCGTGAGCTCGGTCGGGAACTCCTCGTGCGCGTCGCGCCGCCCCATCTGGAGCGGCTCCTGCTTGACGAACACCGGATCCAGCGCGCGCCGGGGCTCCTTCTCGAACAGCTTGCCGAGCTCGTCCCGGAGCTGCCGGGCATCGACGTCGCCGGTCACAACAAACGTGAGGTTGTTCGGAACGTAGCGCCGCTTGTAATACTCCACCACGTCCTCGCGCGTGAGGCGGTTATAAACGTCCAGATACCCGATCACCGGATGCCGCAGCGGGCTCTCCGCAAAAACCGTGCGCAGCATGAGCTGCGAGCTCTGCCGGCCCGGATCGTCAAACCCCATCGCAAACTCCCGGCGGATCACCTCCTGCTCCTTGGAATACTCGGACTCGGGCAGGGTCGCGTTCATCATCGCGTCGGCGAGGATCTCGACCGCCTTCGAAGCCCCCTCCGCAGGGACATCAATCCAGTAAACCGTCCGGTCAAATGACGTGTAGGCATTGATGTAGCCCCCGAGGTTCTGGACCTCGGACGCGATGGCTCCCGGCGGGCGGGTGGTCGTCCCCTTGAAAAGCATGTGCTCCAGGATGTGCGAGAGGCCGGCCCCCATCCAGCGCCCCTCATCGATGCTTCCCGTCCCGCACCATGCCTGGACGCTGGCCACCGGAGCGCTCCGGTCCTCCTGCACGATCAGCGTCAGCCCGTTCTCAAAGTGGAAGACCTGCGCGCCGGATTCCGGCAGCGCGGGCCCATCGGCTGCGGAGAGGCTCAGGGACGTGAGGGCGAGGGCGGCGGACATCAGACGGGAATTCATTCTCCCCTTCGGACGCTTTCCGTCCCCGCAGCGTTCAAAGGAATCTGCGCGGAGCGAAATGGAACCACGAACGCCGCCTCAAAATCGAACCCCCCGGCAAAGCTCGCCTCCGTGTCCTCCTCCGTCTTCCCAAAGACCCCCGCATTCACCAGGTTGAACACCATCTGCCCGATGTCCTCGCACGAGCGCACCCCCCAGTAGTCCAAAACCGTCATGGCCATCGGGCCAAACTCGTTGATCGCATGGATCCGGAACCCCTCGAGCAGCTCGGACGCCCCCACGTGCCCCCCGGCCTCCTTCTTCGCCTTCTTGCGGCGCTTGATCGTCGCCTCCAGGGAATCGCGCAGGAAAAGGTAGGACTCGGGGTGATACCGGCGGTCGTCCTTGGAAACGGCTTCGACGGCTTCTTGAAAGGCGGTTGTCTGCATGTGGTGGTTTTACTGCGGGGCTGCCGCAGCGGGAGCCGAAGCCGGCCCGGCTGCGTCCCGCCACTGCTTGACCCCTAGGCCCAGCAGGAACACCACGACAAAACCGATCACAAACTTCTGCTCGCTCCGCGTCAGCTCGAACATCCCGCAAAAGATACCCGATTTCCCCCGCCGCGCAAGCCCGCTCGCCAGGAAGCAGGAGATCTCTGTCAGCCGGGTCCGGAAGATCCGCGACAAGGAGGGCCGGACCGAGCACATTCTTTATTTAAAATGCTCTTAAAACAAGAGCGTGAACCGCAGGGTCATCGCGTAGGCTCCTCCAAGCGAGGAGGAGGCCCCGGGCGTCGGAATGTAGGAAAAGGTCGGCTGGAAAAACGCCCCTCCATAAATGTGAGCCTGGTAGTAGGTCTGAAACATCAGCTCGCTGGAGCGGTTGAAGATCCGGGGGTTCAGCCACGACCAAGCCATCCCGAAACCAAGCGAATCCGCAGGGCGGCCGGGCACGAGCCCGAATCCGGTGACCCCCCCTCCAAAATATTGGTTGACCGGGAGCGTCTGGGAATCGTTGACGCCAAATTGGTAGAAAAGGGAAACCGAGGAGTTTTGAGACGCCCTGACAACGGAGGCGACAACCTTGCTGTCCTTGCTGACAGGAGGCTGCGCGTCGCCTTGCCGGCCCCAGACCCTCTGGCCTCCGAAGAGGTAGAAGCCGCCCGTTCCATCCTGCCGGACATTCTCCGGCCCCGTGAGCAGGCCGCTCTGATACCAGAGGCCCGCTCCGAACTGCCCGGGATAATTGTCCGCAATCACCCAGCTCACCCCTGCCTCCCAGATTTGGAACAGGTAGCTGTTGAACTGCGGAGCCACCAGGCCGGTCTGCACCCCATTGGCGAGGTTGCCGTCGTAAAACCCGTAGTTGATATACGTGTTCTTTGTCGGAGCAAGCGTCACCGTCAGCCCATCCGCCGAATTGTAGTATCCGGGCAGGGCCCCGAGCATGGTCGGATTCACAAAGATCGGCGTATAGAGGAGACCGCTCACCGCCGGGATCTCGAGGTTGGCCTGTTGGGTTTGGACCGGGCGCGACACGTTGTTGAAGTCGTAGGTCGGCACGGTGCGCCCCACACGAATGATCAGGCGGTCGTCAAAAAGCCGCTGGCGATACCAAGCCTGGTAAAGCTCGCTGCGATCCAGCGGGGGAAGCCCGGGCAGGCCGTTGTATCCCTGGACGCTCCCCGCTTCGCCGTTCGTGTCCTCCCCGTTGAATTGCAGGAACTGGACGCCGAAGTCCGCCCCGCTCCAGCCAATAAGCTTTTCGGCATCGATCTGCATCGAGGCGATGAGGAGGCTGTTCCAGCTGGATGCCCCGGGCTGCGCACCCCCCGACATCAGAATGTTGTAGTCGCCCAGCCAAATCCCGCCAAACTGGACGCCGGTCTGCTCCGGAACCTTGAGCAGGCCCTGCAGGAACCCGTCGCCCGTCTTGAAATTCACCGCACCCTCATTTCCGCTGATCGGACCAGGGTCCGGAACGGGCACCTGCCAAGGCTCGGATGCCGGCGTCGCCGGTGCTGCCTGCGCGGCAGCTTGAAGGGCAAGACAAAGGACGGCCCACCCGGCGAGCCGTATAGGAAGGGTTGTGCAAGGAAACATCATGAAAGCCGGGATTGCCAGTCTGGGAAATGATTCCTGACCCAGTCCATCAAGTGATGGCAAGATAAATCGGCCTCCCTGTCGGGGCCTCCCCAAGCCAGCTCGCACCCGGAAGTATTCGCTTGCCATTCCTGGAGGCGGGTATCAGGTTGCGAATCAGTTCCACTGAGTGGCGCCCAATCTGCTATTGCCAATTTTAACACCCTCTGAGACTTTATGAAGACACTGCTTGCCAAGAACGCCGACATCCTTGTCACGATGGACAAGGATCGCCGGGAAATCCCGAACGCCAGCCTCTACGCGGAGGACGGCATCATCAAACAGATCGGAACGGCCTCCGAACTTCCGCAGACGGCCGACACGGTGGTCGACCTGAGCGGGCAGGTGGTGATGCCCGGCTTCGTGAACTGCCACCACCACCTCAACCAGACGCTCACGCGCAACTTGCCGTGCAGCCAGAACAACAACCTATTCCCCTGGTTGCGCGGCCAGTATCGCATCTGGGCCAACACAACGCCCGAAGCCTCGCGCACCAGCGTCATCGTCGGCCTCGCCGAGCTTGCGCTCAGCGGCTGCACGACTGTCTTCGACCACTCCTACATCTTTAAAAGCGGGAACACGGTCGATTGCCTGGTTGAGTCGGCTAAGGAATTCGGGAGCCGGTTCCACTGCAGCCGCGGGTCGATGTCGCTCGGCGAGTCCAAGGGGGGGCTGCCCCCCGACGATTGCGTCGAGGACGAGAAAACCATCCTCAAGGACTCCGAGCGCGCAATCACGGCCTACCACGACGCCGGCGACGGATCGATGACGCGCATCGTCCTGGGCCCCTGCTCGCCTTTCTCAGTCACGACCTCCCTGATGAAAGATTCGGCAGCCATGGCCCGCCAGTATCACGTGGGCCTCCACACCCACCTCTGCGAAACTTTTGATGAGGAGCGCTACACGCTGAACACCTTCGGAATGCGCCCGATCGAGCTCATGGAGACGGTGGACTGGCTGGGCGACAACGTCTGGTATGGCCATGCGATCCACGTCGACGACGAGGAGATCGCTCAGATGGCCCGCTGCGGCTGTGGCGTCTCCCATTGCCCCTCCTCGAATATGCGCCTCGCCTCCGGGATTGCACCGGTCAAGAAATACATGGCCGCTGGCGTCAAGGTTGGGTACGGGGTGGACGGCTCCGCCAGCAACGACAGCTCGAACATGATGCTCGAGGTGCGGACGGCCTTCCTTCTGGCACGCGTCAAAATGGGTCTCCTGCCGCCCGAGGGCCCTGCCAAGTATATGAACCTGTCGCAATCGCACCCCAAGCGCGCGGCGGAGTGGATGACAGCGCGCGAGGCGATCGAGCTGGGCACCCTCGGCGGGGCCCGCGTGCTCGGTCGGGACGACATCGGCTCGCTGGCGGTCGGCAAGTGCGCGGATTTCTTCAGCATCGATTTGAACACCGTGGACTTCGCAGGGGCCCTGCACGACCCCGTCGCCGCAACGGTTTTCTGCGCCCCGCAGAAGGCCCGGCACACGGTCATCAATGGCCGGGTCATCGTTCAAGATGGCCGGTGCGTCACCGTCGATCTGCCCCGCATCGTCGAGGAGCACAACCGCCACAGCCGCGAGCTTGTCAACAAGGCCGTCTGACCGATCCCTCATGAGCGCATCCAAAGCCCCGGGAGCTTACGCCGGATGGGCCGCAGCCGAGCTGTTTTTCACCATCGGCGTGGCGGTCGCCATTCTGTTTGCCGTGCTATCTGGCTCGATCGCCAAAGAGCTGGGCCTGTCTCAGGCCCAGCTCGGGCAGCTCAGCGGACTCTACACCCTGGCGTATTCCGCCGGGCAGCTCATCCTGGGGCTGGCGCTCTCCTCAAAGAATGTGAAGCTCATCCTGGGGGTGGGCTCGGCCGTGGGCGGAGCAGGATGCTTCCTGCTCTCGACAAGCTCCGGATACTCCTCGGCCCTGCTGGCGCAGATCCTCCTTGGGCTCGGGGTTTCTGGAACGTTTGTCGGGCTGATCTTTCTGATCGGTCGCGACTTCCCGGCAAATTTCTCGTTCATGTCCTCGCTCAGCCAGAGCATCACAAACATCGCTGGCGCGGGACTCTCCATCCTCGCAAGCCTCACCCCCTGGCTCTCAAACTTTCGCCTGACCTTCCGGGTGGTGGCCATCGTTTTGATCGGTGTCGCGGTGGTCCAGTTCCTTCTGGTCCGCGGGAGCCCGGCCGGAGCGCATGCGGAGGAGGCAGCCCACACACCCTTTGGTGAGGCGCTCAAGATGGCCGTGGCCAACTTCCAGTTCTGGGCAGCGCTCGTATTTTATGCCGGGCTCTTCGGCACGATGCTCGCCTTTGCCAACCTCTGGAACATCCAGTTTCAGATCAACAACTTTGGAAATACCCCGCAGGAGTCCGCGATGATGAATGCGATGATCGCCATCGGCATCACAGTCGGCAGCATCATTGCCGGGGCCTGGTCGAAAAAGGCGGGTTTCGTGCTGCCGGCGCGCGCATTCGGGATCTTAACAGTGATCGTTTTTGTGGTAATGGCGCTTCTGCCCCTTCCCCGATGGGATGCGACCACGTTGATTCTGGTCATGGGCTTCGGCCTGGCCGGGTCGATCCTGGGGCTTTCCGTTCTCCACGCCCACCTGCCCGCCGCTGCGACGGCGGTGGCGACGTCTCTCGTGGTTACCGCCGCCTTCGTGCATGGCGCGATCCTCCAGACTGTGATTGGCTCCTCGCTCGCTTCCGCAAGCAAGGAGGTGGTCTCCGGGGTTCCTGAGGGGATGTTCAAAATCTATCAGCACGGGATGGTTTGGCTGATCGGGTCCGTCGTTCTGGCCTCGCTCGCCAGCTTCTTCTTCAAAGCCCCCCCGCAAAAGAGCGGCGCCTGAGCTGCCGCGTTGATTGAACATGTGCCCGGGCGGACCGACTAAGAGACCCCGCAGGAAATGACTCTCCTCGCGAGCCCCTCCCTCTCCGGCCATTGGGAAATTGCTGTCCGGGCGCTTTCTGGCGGGGCCGGCGCGTTCTTTGTCTTCTACTTTTTCAAGTCGCTGATCCGTGTCGGGGTTTTGAACCAGCACTTCCAGGACCCGCTGGCCTTCTGGGTTGGCCGCCTGGTTTTTCGAGGCTTCCAGCTTCGGATGCGGCGGATCCCCCGGGGGGACCCCCGGAGGAACGAGATCGCAACGTGGTATTGGCCCTGCGCCCTGATCTCGGTGATCACGGCCTGGTTCTTGCTCGTGATGCTTGGGTTTGGCTTGCTGAACTGGGGGTTCCGCGTGGACAAGGATCTGACCCAGGCGCTGATCTCCAGCGGATCATCGCTGAGCACGCTCGGGTTCCTGACGCCAACAACATTGCCCGGGCAGGTCCTGGCGATTGTTGAGGGGGCGATCGGGCTTTTTCTGGTGGTCTATCTCTTCACGTTTCTCCCGGGGTTTTTGGATCTGGTGAACGAGCGCGGGGACCGCGTGGCATGGATCTACGCCCGGACCGGACCCGATCCCTCGGGCGTTGGCCTCCTCCTCTGGTATTATGAGAGCGGACGCGGGAAAGAGATCGATGCAATTTTTGAGGACTGGGAAGCCTTTTTTCGCAAGCTCGCCAAGGCGCGCAGCTTCCTGCCGATCCTCTGCGTGATCCGTCCGCTGAACCCCAGCGAGTCCTGGGTCTGCGCGTTCGGGGCCTTTCTCGATGCCCTTGCGCTTCACAGCACGACCATCGCAAGGAAAAGCGCGGCTTCGGAAATCGGCCTGGACTGCGCCGTTCGGGCGATCAAGAACTTTCACTCCGCGATGCGCGGGACGCCGATCAACCCGCTCAGAAGCCCGGAGCTGATGCATGTCGAGCGGCGGGAATACGAGGAGGCCTGCCGGCGGCTCGAGGCGGCGGGAGTCCCCCTGCTCAAGGACCGCGAGGCCGCCTGGAAAAATTTCATTCAGGCGCACATGAGGTATGAGGAGGAGGTGGCGTGGCTGGCGGCGGCGCTGGCCGACCCAACCCCGGTGTTCCATCAATCGCCGGCCCCGACCGACCGCGCCAAGCCGGGCGACGGATCCAGCGCCTGAAGTTTCAGGCAGCCCGCTCTCCGCAGGAGCGGATTCCCGGCGCTACTCCCCGGAGGGGGCAATCGGGCTTGTGCTCTGGCTGAAGGCCAGCGGGAGCGTGACCTGGGGAGCGTCCTTGAGCGTCATCACAAAAAGCACTCCGATATCGCGGTCGCCCCCCTCGTTGTCCCGGATCTCGGTGCCGACCGAGGCCACCCAGCTGGTCAGGTCCCGGTGGATCAGGTAGCGCTGGTATTGAAGCACCTCCGAGTTGAACTCATACTGCTCGTAAAAACTGAAACCCCAGTGGTCGTTGACGCGGATGTAGCTGAAAAAATTGAGCTGGCTGTTGTCGGCAAAGAAGTCGTTGCCGTCGATGTAGCGGTGCCCGATCGAGAGCGACCAGTCCCGCGTCGGCATGAAATTCAGCTGCGTGTTCACCTCGGTGAACCCGTCGTCGGTCACCGGCAGCTGGGACTCGATGAGCAGGCCGGCCCAGGGAACCGGACGGAATCCCACCACGTTGAAAACGTTCGAAACCGGGGAGTCCGAGTAGGGGTTCTCCATGTTCACATCCATGAACGTGTCGAGCGAAAGCCACTGGAACGTCAGGTTGTCCCGCCGCGTCTGGATCCTCTGACGGTAGCCCATCCGCACGATGTTCCACGTGTCGAGCGAATCCACGGCCGTAAATTGCGGGAAGTTGAGCGGCAGAAGCTGGGTGGACTCCACCACGCGGTCAAACTGGTAGATGTCGCTGGGGCTCGGGCCGAAATTGTAAACCCCCGAGTAGTTGATGTAGGGCTGGATCACGTGACGCACCCCGTCGAGACCCAGCCACTTCAGCTGGATCTTCTCGTAGGCCCGCGAAAATTTTGCGGAGGCCTCCACCCCGTAGTTGCCGACCACCCGGAACACGCCGCCCTTGTTTTGGAGGGTTGGGGAGGGGTTGTTGAGCGGGGTGTTTTCGATTTGCGGGTTCACAACCGTCACCTCGCCGGTCACCGGATCGATCTCCGTGCTCCCCCCCACCGGCGTCACGAAGGACCCACTGTCGCTATACCATGTCCCCCGAATGCCCGCCTTGGGCGTCAAAGTCAGCCATCCGAAGAGCGTCTGGGGCAGCGACCACTGGTGGAACGTGTCGAAACGCACGGCCTCGTAATCCGGAAACTCCGTCTCCCCAAAGGAGGGGTTGTTGGAAAATGCGCGGCGCAGGTTCGCGACGCCCGTCTCGCCGTCGTAGTTCACCGGCGTCCCGAAAAATTGCGCCTGCTTAAAGTCCATGACGAACTCCGGCAGGCGCTCGGTCACGTCCTGAAAGTCGTTCGCCTGGAACCTCGCGATCAGGTTCATGGTATACGCCTCGTCCCATTTCGTCAGCGCCACCACGTTGTCGGGCTGGGGGTCAATCCGGAACTCCCCGGGGTAAAAATCCTCAAGGAAATCCACGTCGCTCAAGACGTTGATGTCCGCCGTCGCGTAGATGTCGTCCGTCAGGAACAAGCGCTGCTGGAACGAGACCCGGTACCGGTTCGTCGTGCGGGTTTCCGCCGGCTCACCGGGGGCGTCCACCGTCTGGACATCGGCCGTCTCAAAAACATAGTCCGAGCGCAGCTTCCCGTAGCTCCGGTCATTTTTGCCGTAGAGCATGTTGAGGTCGAGCCCGATGGACGGACCGAACTCGCTGCGCACCTCAAAGCGCGCGGTGGCATCCACGCCATTCACCACGGGGAAGCTATACGCCGTCAGCAGGTAGGCTCCCCAGCGCGAATCATAACCGGGCAAAAACGCAAACCCCGTGTTGTTGATGTTCGCAAAGAGGTAGGGGAACCAGAAGACCGGCGTCTTGCCGATGTAGAGCGTCGAGTTGGAAAAAACCACCCGGCTGTCGGTGTAGATCCGCACCGAACGCGACTTCACGTGAAAATCCGGCTGCGAACGGTCGTCGGTCGTGAAGACCGCGTCGCGCACGCGGAACTCCTTCTGGGACATCGCCCGGAAGTTGAACGCGTGAAAAAGCATCGGGTGATTCGATCCCGAGATCTCCAGCGCCCGCATCTGCTTCGACTCCAGATTGAAGAGAGCCCGCTGCCCGGTCAATACCTGGTCCGGCGTGTAGAGCCGGATGTTGCCCACCAGCAGGACATCCCGCGTCTCCGGATTATACTCCGCGTAATCACAAAAAATGCTGTAGCTGCCGTAGTGGATCTGGACGTTGTCCTCCGCGATCGCCACACCGCCCTCAAACCGCGTGTTCCCGTCCGCTGTGATCTCCACCGGGTTATCGCCAAAGCTGCCGAACTGCGCACGCAATGCAGGCGCCGAAGCAAGGGCCATCAAAAAAACCAGACAGGCAGCAAAGTTCCTCATGAAGTTGCCCAAGCTAGAGGGACCCACGGACGGTTCAAGGAGAAAAGCGACCCCCTCGCCTCGCCGATTCAGCTCCCAGCCTCCGCCCCGCCCCGCCCCACGGCGGATGAAAAGGATGCCATCAACGGCGATCCCGCCGGATCGCAGGGGGCGGCGGCTCGCTTTTTGGTGGCAAATTTCCCGTGACTTCTGTGAAAAGCCGCGCTAGGGGTCCGGGCATGGCTTTGCCCAGCGCCTCCAAACACGACAAGCTGACATCCGTCGAAAAAACATTTGGTCCGGGGAAGGTGATCCCTGCGGGGCGGACGGTGGAATTTTTGGAGACGGTGGTGCGATCGGGGGACCGGATCCTGCACGAGGGCGACAACCAGAAGCAGGGGGATTTTTTGGCGGAGCAGCTGAGCCGGATGAATCCGCAAAAGATTCACGACCTGGAGCTCTGCGCATCGTGCCTCGGGCTTCCCGAGCACCTGGACCTCTTTGAAAACGGGCTGGCCTCCAGCGTGAACTTCGCCTACGCCGGGCCGCAGGGCGGCCGCCTTGCCGAGATGGTTTTTGACGGCAAGGTGAAGATCGGAGCGATCCACACCTACGTCGAGCTCTACGCCCGCTATTTCGCGGAGCTCATTCCCGATGTCGTCTGCCTGGTGGCGATCGAGGGCGACCGCGACGGGAATCTCTACACGGGTCCCAACACGGAGGAGACCCCCGCCCTCATCGAAGCGGCCACCTTCCGCGGGGCGATTGTCATCGTCCAGGTCAACAAGCTGGTGGACAAGGTTCGCCGGGTGGACATCCCGGGCAACTGGGTGGATTTTGTGATCGAGTCGCCGAAGCCGTTCCACCTGGAGGCCCTCTTCACGAAGGACCCCGCGATGATCGACGAGACGCGGATCCTGATGGCGATGATGGCGATGAAGGGGATCTATGCGAAGTATCTCCCCAAGGCGCTCAACCACGGGGTCGGCTTCAACACCGCTGCGATTGAGCTGCTCCTGCCGACCTACGGCGAGGAGATCGGGCTCAAAGGGAAGTCCTGCACGCACTGGGCGCTCAACCCCCACCCCACGATGATCCCCGCCATCGAGTCCGGCTTCGTCGAGGCGATCGCCTGCATCGGAGGCGAGGTCGGGATGGATGACTACGTGGCCGCGCACCCCGAGATTTTTCCGCTGGGCAGCGACGGCAGCCTGAGATCAAACCGGTTTTACGGGCAGCTCAATGGCCACTACGCCGACATGTTTGTTGGAGCCACCCTTCAGATTGACCCCCTCGGGAACAGCTCGACCGTGACCGCCAGCCGACTGGTGGGATTCGGGGGAGCCCCGAATTTCGGCGCCGAGAACCGGTCGCGCCGCCACCTTTCGCAAGCGTTTCTCATGGCGGGCAAAGAGGCCCACGGCCATGAGCCGATGCCGCAGGGCCGCAAGCTGGTGGTCCAGATCGTGGAGACGTTCCAGTCCGCCAACCAGCCCACCTTCCTCGAGCGCCTCGAAGCCTGGGACGCGATGGAGAAGGCCGGGTTCGAGATCCCGCCGGTGATGATCTACGGGGACGACGTCAGCCACATCGTAACCGAGGAGGGCATCGCCAACCTCCTCCTGTGCCGCAGCCTTGCCGAGCGGGAGCAGGCGGTGCGCGGGGTGGCGGGCTTCACGCCGGTCGGCCTGAAGCGCGACCACCAGATGGTGGAAAACCTGCGCGACCGGGGGATCATCCAGAGGGCCGAGGACCTCGGCATCCGCAAGAGCGACGCCTCCCGCGACCGCCTCGCCGCCCTCAGCATCCACGACCTCGTCCGCTGGTCCGGCGGGCTCTACAACCCTCCCAGCCGATTCAGAAACTGGTAACCTCTATGGAACATCTCAAATGGGAATTCGATGGCGGGATCCATCCGCCCGCACCGGGAAAATCCCCCGGCCTCGTCGGCGTGGTCGCATCCAGCAACCTCGAGGTGCTCGCCCAGCCGGCCGACCTCGGAGGCAAGTGCCGGTTTGAGGTCGCCACCACGGTCGCCCACTTTGAGGAGGCCTGGAAGGCGGTCTTCGAGGACTTCATGGACCGGCAAAAGCCGCGCGACGTCATCTTTTCGATCAACGACTTTGCCGCGATCCCGCCGGTGGTCAGCATCCGCCTCGACCAAGCCTGGGAAACCCTCTGCCAATCATGACCCCGCGCATCAGCTATTTTGAAGCCCCGGCCCGCAAGCGGATCCATGGGCTGGTGGATCCGGAAACGTTCCGGGAGCTGCTTCCGCCGGAAGACCGCCGGATCAGCCCGCACCTCGGGCTGTTCGATGCACCGGTCGCCTTCGACGACGGCGCCGTCATTGGCGAGGCCAGGGTCGGAGGCAAGGAGGTCTTTCTCTTTGCCCAGGAGGGAAAATTCCGCGGCGGCTCGCTCGGCGAGGTCCATGCCTCGAAAATCATCGGCCTCCTCCGCCGCGCCATCGAGAAAAAGCCCTCTGCCGTCATCGGCCTGTTCGACTCGGGCGGCGTCCGCCTCGAGGAGGCCAACGCCGGCGAGATCGGGGCCACGGAGATCGTGCGCGCCATTTTTGATGCGCAGGCGGCGGGCGTGCCGGTGATCGGCGTCATCGGGGGGAGCTGCGGGTGCTTTGGCGGCACCAGCATCATCAGCTGCTGCTGCGACGTGCTCATCGGGTCCGAGGAGGGCCGCCTCAGCGTCTCCGGGCCGGAGGTCATCGAGACGATCATGGGGGTCGAGGCCTTCGACTCGCGCGACCGCGCGCTGGTCTGGCGCACGACCGGCGGAAAGAACCGCTTCCTCTTCGGCAAGTTCGCGCGGCTCGTCAGCGACCATATCCCGGACTTCCGTAGCGCCTTGATCGGGGCGCTCACGCCGCGCGTGCCCGACTCGGCCGCGAGCCTGCGCAGGGACCTTGAGCGCCTCCAGTCCCGGCTCGACCTCTACGGGAAGGACACCGACGCCCGCCAGATCTGGGCGCAGATGGGGCTCGACGCCGCGAAGGTTCCTGAAATGTCGGCCGCCGAGCTGGAAGCCACCGCAAAAAAATCCTGACCATGGAACTCAACGATCTTCTCAACAGCTTCTTTCCCGAAGGCCACTCGGTTGCGGCGGATGGCGACCTCGTCTGCGGCGAGGCCACGCTCGGCGGCCGGACGGTTGCGGTGCTCGGCACGACGAACCACGCGTTTGTCGGGGCGCGCGAGGCGCTCGCGATGACGGACCGCCTGCTCGCGATTGTGGAGCAGACTCCCGGGCGGCCGATCATCATGCTTGTGGACAACAGCGGCCAGCGCATGGCGCTGAACGAGGAGCTGCTCGTCCTTCCCGAGTATATCGCAACCCTGCTCAAAGCCCAGCAGCTTGCCCGGTCGACGGGCAGCAAGCTCATCGCCCTCCTCTACGGGCCCGCGATCGCAGGGGGGTTCATCGCCTTCGGCATGCTCGCCGACCGCATCATCGCCGTCCCCGGCGCCGAGCCATCGGTCATGAAGCTCGAGGCGATCTCGCGCGTCACAAAAATGCCCCTCGAAAAACTTCAGGACCTCGCCAAGACGGTTTCCGTCTTCGCTCCGGGCTGCGACAACTTTTTCAAGATGGGGGGCGTCTACGAGGTGTGGAGCGACCGGTTTTCCGAGCAGCTCGGCGCGGTCCTCGCCTCGGATGTCTCGCGCGACCTGCGGGCCCACCTCGGCCGCGAGCGCGGCGGCCGCGCCTGCGCACAGGATGTCATCGACGACGTCGTTCGCGCCTGAACGAACGGCGGCCGGCTTCCGCCGGCATTCCTTCGTGTGGCTGGATTCCACCGGCAGCGCGACCTCCGGCGACCCGCAGCACCACGGGGCTCTCCGCCGATGGGTGGAGCTCGGGAAGCCGCTCATCGTCCGCCGCCCCGGGGTGAGCCAGGACGGCCGGTCGCTGAGCGTCGGTCTCGCCCTGCCGCCTGCGGCACCAAAGGGCGAAAAGCTTCGCATGGCCTTTGAGGTTCCCGTCTCCGCCATCCAAAGGCTTTCTTTGCCCCCCCTGTGGTCCGGGTGCCGCACGGCCGCAGACGATGCGACCGCCGCGGAGGTCCATGCGGCCGCCGGGCGTGGAGGCGAGGCTCTTCGCATGTTTGGAAGCCACGCCTGGCAGTCCCTCACCGGCCTTCCCTATGTCTCCGCAGGCTCCGACCTTGACCTGCTGATCGGCCTGAGCTCGCCGGCATCGTGGCGGGCGGTTCGGGAGGCCCTCTCCTCGATCCCTCTCCCTGCCGGTGTCGATCTGGAAATCGTGATCGCCGGCGATGCCTCCTTTTCCTGGCGCGAGTATTCTTGCTCCGCCTCCAGCCTGCTCTTCAAAGGCAATTCGGACGTCTGGAAAGGAAAGAAATCCGATGTGGAGGCCCTGCTCGATGGCCCCGCGAATCGGAATCCGTCCCCCGCCTCCATCGCCATTGAGGCTTCCCGGGCCCTGCGCGATGAGCTGGCTGCCTATCCGAAACCCGGCCTCGTCAGCCACGTGGACTCCGGCAGCCATCCCGACATGGATGCCGGCACCTTCCTGGCCTCCATCGGCGCCATCGAGCCCTTCTTCGCGGACCTCGCCCGCGCCGGAGCCGACGGGGCCGGACTTCCCCACCTCCAGCAGATCGGGCTGGCCGCCGAGCGCGCCATGGAGCGGGCCACCGGCGGACGCAACACGCACCGCGGCGCCATTTTCTCCATCGGCCTTCTCGCCGCCGCAGCTGGGTTGTGGGCAAGGGCGGGGACGTCCGCCACTCTCGGAACGATCATGCGCGACTCCTGGGCCGATGGGATCCTGCTCCCCGACGACCTTCCCGGAGGCAGCGACGGCATCGACATGGGCCACCTCCATGGGGTCGGAGGAGCCCGGCGGGAGGCCAAGGACGGGTTCCCTTCGGTCTATCACATCGGGCTTCCCGCCCTGCGAAAAGCCGGCCTGGCCCACCCCGGGGCCTGCGTGCAGGTGTTTTTCGAGCTGCTTGCGCAGTGCGAGGATACGACGCTCATCAAGCGCGGAGGCAGGGAGGGCTGGCAGTTCGGGAGGTCCGCGGCGCGCCGCTTCCTCGCGGCGGGCGGGGTCCTCGTCCCCGGCTGGCAGGGTGCTGCCGAAGACATCCACCGCGCATTCGTCGCAAGGAACCTGACTGCAGGCGGCGTGGCCGACCTCCTCGCCGCGACGCTTTTTGTCCACCGCATCGAGGAGGGCGGGTGAGCTTCGCGGTCATCTGCTCCGGGCAGGGGGCCCAGTCGCCGGACCTTTTCCACGCGTTCCCCTTTGGCCCCAAAGGCCTCGCCATCCAGCGGCGGATCCTGGATGCGGGCAGCCTCGAGCCCGAAGTCGCCGCATGGCTGGACGCGCCCGACCCCGACGCCATTTTCAAAAACCATTTTTCGCAGCCCCTCCTCTGCCTGTTCCAGCTCATGCTTTGGGCCGAGCTCGATGTTCCCGCACCCAGGCTTTTTGCCGGATACAGCCTGGGCGAGCTCGTGGCCTATGGATGCGCCGGCGCATGGAGCCCGGAGGAGACCGTCCGCCTCGCCGGCGTCCGCGCGCGGGCGATGGACGCCGCCGGTTCGGGCGAGCTGCTGGCGGTTACCGGCCTGCCTGTTGACCGCGCCGCGTCCGAGGCGGGCCGGCACGGCGGCTGCCTCGCCATCGTGCTGTCCGATGAGCATTGCGTCATGGGCTGCCCTCCGGGAGGCGAGGAGGCGATCGCCTCCGCGCTCGTGGCCTGCGGAGCCTCCCAGGCCATTCCGCTGAAGGTTTCCGTGCCCTCGCACACCCGGTTCCTCGATGCGGCCGTCGAACCGTTCCGGACCGCCCTGCAGGGGGCCGCGTGGCACCAACCCTCCGTCCCCGTCCTCGCCGGCATCGATGCGCGAAAGGTGCTTCGCCAGCCGGACGCGATCGCCTCGCTCCCCGAGCAGATCCACCGCACCGTCCGATGGGACCGCGTGGAGCAGCGCATCATGGAGGAGGAATGCCGCGTGGTCCTTGAGCTGGGCCCGGGCTGCCAGCTGGCCCACGCCCTCCTCTCCAACCGCTTCCGCGGAGCCGCGCGATCCGCGGCAGAATTCCGCAGCGCGGACGGCATCGGTGCGTGGGTCCGCTCTTCGCTGGCGCGGTTCGACTCCTGAGAGCCAGGGGTGGCGCGCTCAGCCACCGGTGCGCGCAAGCCAGACGCCCAGCAGGGCAACATCCGCCGGGGTGACGCCGCTCACGCGCGCAGCCTGCCCGAGGGTTTCCGGACGGATTTTGGAGAGCTTCTGCACCGCCTCGGTCCGCAGCCCGTTGATGGCGGAGTAGTCCACTCCGGGGGGGATCGCCTTCGATTCCTGGCGTCCGGAGCGGGCGATCTGTTCCTCCTGGCGGCGGAGGTAGCCCTCGTATTTGAGGTCGGTTTCGACCTGCTCCCAGACGTCCTGCGGGAACGGGCTTCGGAGGTCCGGGGGAAGGGCTGACCAGGAATTTTCCGCGCGCTTGAGCCAGCGCTCGAGCGGGAGCGCGTCGACCTTGATCCCGCGCAGGCGCGCGCGAAGGTCCGCCACTCCGGCGGATTTTTTTTCGTAGCGGGCCTGGCGCTCGCCGCCGGTCAAGCCGGCCGCCACGGCCCGGCCGGTGAGGCGGAGGTCGGCGTTATCCTGCCGGAGGAGGAGGCGGTATTCCGCGCGGCTGGTGAACATGCGGTAGGGCTCCGGGGTGCCGCGCGTGACGAGGTCATCCACGAGGACCCCGATGTAGGCCTCGTGCCGGGCCAGGGTGAACGCTGGCCGCCCCAGCACTTTGAGCGCCGCGTTTGCGCCGGCGATAAGCCCCTGGGCGGCGGCCTCCTCGTAGCCCGACGTGCCGTTGATCTGCCCGGCAAAATACAATCCGGGGACCCGCTGGGTTTCGAGCGTGGTGTTCAGCTGGGTGGGCGGGCAGTAGTCGTATTCCACGGCGTAGCCCGGCCGGAGGATCTCGGCATTTTCGAGGCCGGGGATGCTGCGGATAAACGCGTATTGGACGTCAAACGGGAGGCTCGTCGAGACCCCGTTCACGTAGATCTCGCCGGTGTGGCGCCCCTCGGGCTCCAAGAAAATCTGGTGCTGCGGCTTGTCCGCAAACTTCACGACTTTGTCTTCGATGCTCGGGCAATACCTCGGGCCCACCCCTTCGATCACCCCGGCGTAGAGCGGGGACTTGTCGAGGTTCGAGCGGATGATCTCGTGCGTCCGCGCGTTGGTGTAGGTGATGAAGCACGGCACCTGCCAGGCACGAAACGCGCCGTCGCGCCACTCGTTCAGCGTGAAGATGTCATCCGGCCCGCGGCGGATCGTGTCGGCCAGGAAGCTGAACACCGGCGGGGGATCATCCCCCGGCTGCGGCTCGCACTTTGAAAAATCGATGCTCTTTGCGAGGAGTCGGCAGGGGGTCCCCGTCTTGAAGCGTCCGACCTCAAACCCCAGCTCGCGGAGGCAGTCGCTGAAGGTGGACGCCGAGTCGCCGAGGCGTCCGCCGGTCTCGTTGCGGCGCCCCACGTGGAGGAGCCCGCGCATGAACGTGCCCGTGGTCACAATCACCGAGCGCCCGCGAAAGTCGACCCCGAGGTGGGTCCCGATCCCGCAGGCGCCCCCGCCATCGGTGAGGAGGCGGGTCACATTCCCCTGCTTCAGATCGATGAGCGGCTCCGCCTCAAGGATCGCCTTCATCCGGAACTGGTAGGCTTTTTTGTCGCACTGGACGCGGGGGGCGCGGACGCTCGGGCCTTTTGTGGCATTGAGCATACGGAACTGGATGCCCGTCGCATCGGCATTCATCCCCATGGCCCCGCCGAGGGCATCGATCTCACGGACGATATGCCCCTTGGCCAGCCCGCCGATGGCCGGGTTGCACGACATCTGGCCGACGGTGTCGGCGTTCTGGGTCAGAAGGAGGGTCCGGCAGCCAAGACGCGCGGAGGCCAAGGCCGCCTCGATGCCCGCATGCCCGGCCCCGATGACGATGACGTCGTATGTTTTCGGATATGCGAAGTCGCTCAAGGCCCTACTCGGTGGAGATCCCGTGCTCAGACAGCTTCTTCATCAGCACGCCGGGCTGAAGCTTGTTGCAGTTCTTGAGCACCACATCCCCTGCCACAAAGTTGTCAAACGTCCCCCGGATCCCGACGTTCTCCCCCTCGACGATAAACGAGCGCTCATTCGTGAGCTCGCCCTCCCAGTTGCGGTGGAAGACGTCCGCCTTGCTCTGGTTGTTGGCGACATCGACATTGTTGGTCGGCACGTCGTCCGCCCCGAAGACCGCTTTGACGTCCGGCGTTGTCTGGTTGGGAAGCTGGAGGAAGACCGTGAGCGGGTCGCCATCGGCGTCGTCGGACTGGGTCACCTGGCCCACGCGCCCGTAAACCAGGATCCGCATCCCGTTGTATTTTTGGAGGGCGGCATCGGGCGCGGTCGAAAAGTCGCTCACGACCTGCGCGAGGGTGACAAATCCGTCGGGCGGGAGCGGGGCAAGCGCGCTTTGGGCAAGCAGGCCCGCAGCTCCAGAGAGAATCACAGCGCAGACGGTGAGGATGGATTTCATAAGCGACCAGCCTGACGGAATTCGCCTCCGCGCACAAATTCAAATTTCCCCCCCGGGCGGGAATCCGTCGGGATCGAGCAAGGGGAGGGCCTCGCCCGCCAGGAAGAGGGAGCCCGTGATGAGGGTGGGGAGCGCTCCGGGCACCTGGGCGAGCGCTTGCCCGAGGCTCGTGCAGACCCTGGACGGGACGCCGGTGAGGCCGGGAAAGTTGCGGGGGTCCGCACCCCGGGGGTTTGCGATGGGGACAAAAAGAAATTCCTCCGCGATGGACGAGACGATCGAAATCATTTCGGCGTAATCCTTATCCTGCAGCGCGCCGAAAATCACAGTCGTCCTCGCGTCGCCGAAAGATTCCTGCCATGCGGCGGTCAGGCTGGCGGCCGCGTGGGGATTGTGGGCTCCATCGACAACAAATTGGTCCCCGACGCGTTGGAATCGCGCGGGCCATTGCACCTCGCGCAAGCCCCTCTCAATGGCCTCCTCCCCGGGCCGCATCCCGCCCGCGCGGAGGGCGTCCAACGCCAGCGCAGCATTCCCTTTCTGGTGGGCCCCGGGGAGGCCGACGGGAAGCTCAACCGGAGACCCTGCAACCGAAAAGGGTGCCCCCTGGGACTCCGCGCGGGACCTGAGCACAGAGAGGACCTCGGGAGCCTGAGGAGCGGAGACAACCGGGATGCCGGGCTTGATGATCCCCGCCTTTTCCCCGGCGATCTCCTCCGCCGAGCAGCCGAGCCACTCGGTGTGGTCCCGCGCGATCGGCGTGATCACGGAGACGAGCGGCAGGACGACATTGGTGGCGTCCAAGCGCCCGCCCATGCCCGTCTCGAGAACGACCACCTCGCAGCGCTCGCGGGAAAAGTGTTCGAGCGCAGCCACCGTCGCAATCTCAAAGAACGTGGGGCTGTGGTCCCAACGGGCACTTGCCGAGCGGAGGCTGGTGAGCGAGGCGGCGAGGGCGCCGGAGGGGATCATCCGGCCATTGACGCGAATGCGCTCCCGGAAGCTGACCAGGTGGGGCGAGGTGTAGAGTCCGCAGCGGAGGCCGGAGCAGCGGAGCACCGCATCCAGCATGGCGCAGACAGACCCCTTGCCGTTGGTTCCGGCCACGTGGATGAACCGCATGCCGAGGTGCGGGTCGCCCACCGCCTCCAAAAGGCGCCGCGTGTTTTCCAGCCCGAACTTGACCCCGAAGAGCTGCGTGCTGTCGAGCCAGTCCAGCGCCTCCTCCGGCGTCACTTCTTTGAGAGATAGCCGAGGAGCTCCTCAAGGGTCGAGCGCATCTTCGAGCGGTGAACGATCAGATCGATCAGCCCGCGCTTCTCAAGGAACTCAGCGGTCTGGAAATCATCCGGCAGCGTCTGGTGGGTGGTTTCGCGAATCACCCGCGGGCCCGCGAACCCGATCATGCTGCCGGGCTCCGCGATGATGATGTCCCCCAGCGAGGCGTAGCTGGCCATCACCCCGGCCGTGGTGGGGTTGGTGAGGATCGAGATGTAGGGGAGCTTCGCCTGCGCGTGGAGGGCGAGCGCCCCGCTCGTCTTGGCCATCTGCATCAGGCTGAGCATTCCCTCATACATCCGCGCCCCGCCGGAGGCGCAGACCAGGACAACCGGGATTTTGCGCTTGGTGGAGAGCTCGATGATGCGCGTCACTTTCTCGCCGACCACCGACCCCATCGTGGCGGCAAGGAAATGAAAATCCATGACCCCCAACCCGAACGGGTGGCCGCCAACCGTTGCCGTGCCGGTGGAAATCGCATCCACCAGGCCGGTCTTTTCCTTGTAGCTTTTCAGGCGCTCGGCATACGTGGCGACCCCCTTGAACTGGAGCGAATCGACCGAGGTGAGGGTCGCGTCGATTTCCTGGAAGCTGCCGGGATCCACCAGGCTCTCGATGCGCTCGCGCGAGCCGAGCGTGAAATGGTATCCGCACTTCGGGCAGACGGACAGGTTTTCGGACAGGGCGAGGTGGTGGATGACCTCCCCGCAGGGGGGGCACTTCGTCCAAAGCCCCTCGGGCATCTCGCGGGTCTTGGCTGCCCGCGGGCGGAGGATCGGTTTTTTAAAAATGGCCATAGGGATAGGAATGCAGTTACCCGCGCGCGGCGGTGAGCGCCCGGACCCGGCCGGCGCCGGCCGCGCGAAGGGCCAGGGCGCAGGCGTCCAGGGTCGACCCCGTGGTCAGCACATCATCCACCAAGAGAAGGTTGAGGTTCGTCACATCCGCATTCTTGCTCAGAACAAACGCATCCCGCAAGTTTTGCCTTCGATGTTTGCGATCCAGTTTTGTCTGGGTGACCGTGGGCCGGCGGCGGCGCAGGGCGTGGATCACGGGGATCCCGGAGAGGCGGGAGAGCTCGCTGGCGAGGACCGCCGACTGGTTGAACTCCCTCTCGCGCAGGCGGACCGGATGGAGGGGGACGGGGACAAGCGCCTCGATCCGGCCACCCGCCAGGCGGGGGTCTGAGAGGCCATCGAGCATCCAGCGGGCAAGCGG
>Ga0247844_1003161_pt1 | contig 24840 bp, 19 predicted proteins | sample LaCtaG_FD_192421 | JGI IMG/M metagenome (GOLD analysis project Ga0247844, IMG submission 192421) | Freshwater microbial communities from meromictic Lake La Cruz, Castile-La Mancha, Spain - LaCruzMarch201714.5m_1 | ecosystem: Environmental > Aquatic > Freshwater > Lake | place: Spain: Castile-La... | reverse complement strand
CTATAATATAACCATTATCAAGTTCAAGTGGAACAAGTTCATATTGTTCATCAGTGTTTTCTTCCGCAATGTCAGTTTCTTCTTCAATCTCTACAATTGTTTGCCATGATTTTATTATGGCTATCTCTTCTATTGTAGCTTGAGCACGTTCAGCAGATTCTTTATATATCGAGCTAATTTCTGCTTTAATTTTTAGCATAGCAATTTCGTCAGCATTTTCAGCCTTAATTTTCATCATAGCAATTTCTTGATCTTTTTGATTGAGAAGAAACTGATTTTTTTTCTTGCATGTTGAATCATGTCTATTAAAAGTTGAAGATGAAAAGTTCTTATTGCAAAATGTACAAGTAACAAAAGATCTTGTAATTTCTCCCGAATTTTGAGATTCTTGCAACAACAAACAGTATTTAGCTTGTGTTTGGTGTTTATTTAACAGATATTTTGTTTTGAACTCTTTACTGCAAAATTGACAAGTTAATTCTCTAGCCTTCTCTTTTAAAATTAATTCTTCTGCATCTTTTCTCTCTTTCTCTTTATTAGCTTCAATAATGGCTTTAGCTTCAGATTCTTCCTGTTCTTTTTTTTTAGTTTCTTGTATTTTTAAACAATATTGTGTATTTTTTTGGTGACGACGTAACATTTTTTTGTCACCAAACATATTATAACAAAACTCGCATTGCTCCATCTTGTTTTATTTTTGACCCCTTATCTTTAAATTAGTGTTAATTATAAGGTTTTTTTGTATAAAATATCGTTTTTTTAACACTAATTTTAAAATGCCGGAAACTGCTGGAAATAGTAGCAAAAAAATAAAAATAGTCACAATTCTCTGATTAAATTTATTTTTTCAATTTTTTTGAAATGTGTGTGTGTGGAAAGAAAATCGATTTGGAAAAGTAGTATTTTTATACTTTTTTTCTTCCGAACTACAAAATCATTTTTGCAAGAAAAAAAGGTTTTATGTCAAACTTTTATACTATTTAATCAGACGACCGAACGCCAAAATCATTTTTGCGCGAAATGAAAAGTTCGGCGGAGGATGAAAAAAAACTTTTCTAAATAATTTGAAAAATTCGTAGAAAATTTTCTTTGGATTATCTTTTCTTTTCTCCCTCCAACTTTCAAAAACCGGAGGAAATCCGCAAAAATGTTCATTTTCAAAAATCTATGTTTTTATTTTCAATGGATATATATATATTGAATTTCATTTCTTGGATAAAAGTTATTTTCTCTGATTAAACTCATCATTTTCATCATTTTTATTTTTTATAAGAAAAAGTAATGTTTTATCAAAGAAAAAAAATAAGTTTTCATTCCTAGTTTAAAAAAGGAATAAAGATGGAACAATGTCAATTCTGCGATAATATGTTTGGTGATATCACTTTTTTCGAAGTAAAACATTACCATAATGAATACTGTGTTTGTATGCAATTTTAGAAATTTCATCCATTTCATCAAATATCGATCTTAACCATTCTGCAATATCTTTCTTACCATGAAGACAGGAATGAATAAATATTTTTTGAATAATCCACGGAAAATCAATTGGTTGATCAAATTCATATTCTGTTGTAATAGACAACCAGAATTCTTGCATTTCTTCGATAGATCCTCTTTCAATTATTTTCTTTACATCATTAACTATGCTTTTTTCAACCAAATTGCTCATAAAATACACTTTTATATAAATTAAATAGAAAATAATTTTCAAAAATATGATAAATATTTTGAAGCTGATTATTCTATATTGTCCATTTTTAGCAAATGACGTGATGTTCTTGTATGGCCTTGTCACACATCACATGTAACTTGCACTCAGTGTACAATTGAATTAGTATCTTTACCTGTTTCTTGTCCATTATGTCGTCAGTCCTTACGTTTTATATATGGAAAATGGTTCCTTGATAATGATGATGACAATATATGGCTATTTGTTCTTCTCCATTTGTGGTATGAATGGCACAATAAAAAATGAGAACTAATGATTCATAATTTTTATTTGCTTGAATTCATTTTATAAAGATTTTTAGTCATCTTATTTAAAAAATAAGATAATATTATTAAGCCGTCAAATTATGTATGATGACAAAACACAAGAGATGATGATGTTAGACGAAATATTTCAAACAAATTGTCCAGAATTGGATATACGGGAAAGGGCAGGTTGGACTTCATACATAGACTTTATCAAACCTGATGAGTTAGCAGAAAATAACGTTATGAAAGGAAAAGATGCGACTGGTAGGAAGTTTATTGTTTTCAAATCTGAAGTGCAAACTACCGGAAATAAAATCCGTTTGTTTACTACTTTTTTTCAACGGTGGTACGATTCAGAAGTAGTATATCATACTTCTGGACATTACGGAACACATATGTTTTTGACTTGTGGAGGTGCATGCTTAATTCAAATGAAATTGTTACGTGATTTGTTAGTTAATGGAACTGTCAAATTGACAGTTGAAAAAATGATAGAATGTCGCATCGGATACAGAGATTACCTTGAATTAGAAAAAATAGATCCAAACTCCATTGACACCATTATACTCGGATGGTCTGATTAGTAAAATTAAATATATTTTATATAATATATTTAATTAATTTGAAGAACAAATAAGTTCTTCTGGTAAACCATATTATATTGATACAATAACAGGTGAAACTCAATGGGGTTCTGAGAATTTTTTCAACACAAACATTCCACTTCCAAAAGGATATATTTGTCTATTTTTAAACGGAAAAGATGTATACAAATATATTGGCGAAGATGAAGATTTAAATTCTTATTCTTATTCACCAGAAGATTTTGATAAAACAAGTATATCATCAACATACAAACAATTGAAATCCTTAAAAACAAAACCAGCTATAAACGAAATATTTAGAAGATCAGAACTTTTTGAAAACGTAGCAAAACTTCTTAAACGTACTCCTGAAAGTATAATGGATGAAAGTTTAGAATATCTTGCTGGTAAAGCAGACGTTTTACCACAAACTATTATTGAGTATATTCAAACAACAGAACTTGAAGAACTTGGTGAAAATGCTAATGTAACAGCTTTTAGCATGATTAGTGAAACGGATCCTTCTTTTTCAAGTGAAAGATCTATAAGAGAGCTTTGTGGTCTAAATATGGAAGAGGAAGAATTATCAAGAGCTCTTGAACAACTTAAAGACTTAATTTGTCCTATATCATTAGAACTAATTCACGAACCTGTTATGACTGATTGTTCTAATGGTCATACTTGTGACAAAAAATCAATGGAAGATCTTTTGAAAACTTCAATTAGGCGGTGTCCATCTTGCAATATTCGAATACCAAGAGTAATTAATTTAATGCCAAATGCATTTGCAAAAAAAATAATAGAAGAATTTGTAGAAAAATATGTAAATCAAAGAGGTGAAATTTGGAATAAAATTCAAGAAGCGTGTATGGAATATAAAAATGCGAAAAGAATTCGTCAAGAAAAAATAAATTTTTTAAATAAACAAAGAGAAGAAGAAAGAGATCGTGTAGAAAGAGATCGTGTAGAAAGAGAAAACTATCTTTTAGCAATAGCAGCAGAAAGAGATCGTGTAGAAAGAGAAGCAGAAAACGATCGTTTAGCAATATAAGAATTCGAAAGAGTTCGTGTAGCAAGAGAAGCAGAAAGAGCTCGTGTAGAAAGATATCATGTCGCAAGAGAAGCAGAAAGAGATCGTGTAGAAGCCGAAACAGCTCGTTTAGAAACAGAAATAGGGCAAGGAAATTTTAGATATAGAGAAAGACCAAGAAGACAAAGATAAAAAAGATCATATGAGAGATTACCTTGAATTAGATCAAACTCCATTGAAACCAATATACTCTGATGGTCTGATTAGCTCAGTACCATATGCAAAAATAGCATACAAACTTTTCAATTAAAAAATATTATAAGTATAATATTTTTTAAGATGTTAAAATTAAGAAAACCGAAATAGTTGTTTTTAGTCTTTTGTAATTCATCACTCACATTTCAAAATGAGTCGTGTACAACGTTTAATTACAACTTATTTATTTCTATTATATTCTTCAATTAAAACACTATCGTTTTAGAATGCGACTTGTCGAAAGATGAAAGAAACAAGATTAGTTCTATGCAAAGAAGAATACACCTCCAAGACATGCACTCGACACGGATCGCTCAATGATGTCGAGACATCAGAAGTTTATCAGTGTTCTAATTCCAATCTGATTATAGATCGTGATGTCAATGGTATGATGTGCTTAATGTTGAGTAAGATTTAATTAAATATGCAAGTTGTCATTTTCACTTCTAATAACACTTTCTTTATCATTAAGCATTGAAAAGATAGTGACCAGAAAATTACCATAATTATTTTTGAGCTATCAAAGTCTTCTAGGAGGAGGGGAAGCTCTTGCTGAAGGTATTCTATCAAAGTCTTCCGAAGGTTGTCTAGGAGGGGACGCTCTTACTGAAGGTACTCTATCAAAGTCTTCCGAAGGTTGTCTAAGAGGGGAAGCATGTTCTCCAAATATATATAAGTCTTCTGAAGGTTGTCTAGGAGGAGAAGCTCTTACTGAAGATACTCTATCAAAGTCTTCCGAAGTTAGTCTTCTAGCAGGGGACGCTCTTACTGAAGCTACTCTATCAAAGTCTTCTGAAGGTTGTCTAGGAGGAGAAGAAGCTACTCTATCAAAGTATTCCGAAAGTACTCTTCTAGTAGGGAAAGTTCTTACTGAAGTTGCTCTAGGAGGGGAAGATGTTAGGCATCTTTCTGGATCTGTACATATTTTTAATTTATAAATTAGTAGCTTACTTCCAAGCTGGCAATGATTTGCACTTACCCAATCTCTCTGATGATCAGGTCCAAATGCATTGACCCAAGAAATTGAATGCGTAATGTCTATATCATCCGGATAAACATAATATATTCTATTATCACTTTCTAATAATCTTCTAACTTGACTCAAATGTATAAAACCATTCAACCCATCTTTATACAGAGGTAGTTTTATATAAGCATCATTTTCATTTCCGACCTGAATAGCCCTATTTCCACCATCTAAAAGACGGCCTGTGCATTCATAAAACCAATTACTTTTGTTATCTAATATAGTTTCTATATAGCTTTTTTCATAACAAAGAATATCATCTGTAGAAGATTTATTTATGAATAAAAAGGTATCAGCTGTTTCTAAATATTCTTGTATTGGAATATCATCACTCAGAATTACATCTCTACATGTTTGAGCTTCTATATTCATATCTCTTTCATCTATGTCATCTGTTTGTTCAAATTCTCCATCACTATCATCACCATCATCATATCCACCATAACCATCGTCATGATCATCACCACCACCGTCATCACTACCTCCACCGCCACTATCACCACCGTCACTACCACCGCTATCATCATCTGGTGTGAGACTTTCCTCATAAGCTACCATATCATCATTTGTTATACCTAATATATCGTGTATATATGTCTTATATTTATAAGAAAGTCTACTATATCTTATATTAAATAATATTTTCATATATAAATCCATATCGGTTCTTAATCCTCTTACAAATCTAGCTGGTATCACAGTTTTAAGAACAGGTAATATGTCTTCAAAATTTCTTATTGTATATTTATGTATAGGATAATTACATACAATTGAAAGTCTTGTTGGCATATCAAGTCTTCTTAATATCCAGTTATATAATGTATATATAACCCATTCTTCAGGACTTGTCACATTTTTTGATCTTTTCACAAATGTATTCCTAATTTTTAAAGCATCATAACTTATAGTGAAACCTTTTTTCATATATTTTTGCATTCTTTTTATCGTAAATAAGTTTAAAGAGTTCAAAAAACCATCTACATAGTCTTTTTTTAGTTCGCAAGTTTGATGTAAAATTCCTTCTGGATCTACAGCCAATACTCTTGTTCCATCATACCATATTTCACAACAAGTCAAATCAAAATTTGTTACAACACTTAAAATAGGTATTTCATCTGGTATTATCATCAGATCTATAGGAATATAATTGCTATTTTGTGTATTATATAATCGAAATCGCGCTATTATATTATTTTTTCTAAAAAAAGATTGGTCATAAGCCGGTGTTATATAGTTTCCTTCATTATCTATTATATAACGTAAATTTCTAGTTAAAACTAATATAAATTCACTTGCTTTACTTAGGTGTATATAAATATCTAGATCTTTTATAGCATATCTATTACAATTTATATATGGTGATAATACACCTCCGCCTGCTATAAGAGCATCTGCTCTTATAAGAGCAGTATTTAAAATTGTCCAATTACTTGTAAAAAGAGCGTCCATTGAATTAATAAAAGTTTGAGTATCTAATTCCATTTATTAAGTATAAAGTAAAATAAAAAATAATTAATAATTTCATTAAGAATGCATAATAAAGTTCTAATCGTATAACAATTCTTATATTTTGTTGTTTGTACTTTTGGTGGACATGATTTTATTGGTAAGTTGATCATTACTATTAATTCTCAAACTAGGTGTATAACAGCAACAACTTCAAACTTTCCACCAGAAGACACATATTCAACATACTACAAACGATACGATTGCTATGTGAATGAAATTATATCAAAAGGTAACGATATCACATCTATTGCTATTTCTATCAGTAGCAAGTATGTTACTATTAACATTTGCAGTTAGTTTGAAGTATTAACTTTTTTGTTAAAAGAAACACATTCTGTAAGACAATGTGAGTTTACAGACTTAGATTATATGTATAATAATCCTGAATCTTATTAGTATAAAATTTTTGAAAGTTATCTTATGACTTTGTCTAATGAGTACTCGTATTTATAACAATTGTTATAAATATTAACCACCGTATCTATGAAAATGTAAATTTGCAGAGAAATCAACATTTAATTTCAGAAAAACCAAAATTTAACTAGCTCTTCAATGGTGTAAAATTACCTTCTTTATAACATTTTTGTTTATCAGAAAATGTAGATTCGTTTTCTTCACCGATTAATTTATCAGTATTTGTAATATAAGCTCGAGTATATGTGTATGTTTCGTCTTCATTTTTTCTCTCATTATATAAAACTTCTTTTGCTCCTTCATTAATCACTGCATTTATTGCAAAATCATAATTGTAGTGATTAAAAGATGCGAGTGTCATAATAAGAATCGCTTGATTTTCAGTACAATTATGTTCTCTCATCAAATCTCGTTCTACGCAATATTTAGCATCAGGATAAATTTTGTTAAAATAAGCGTTTATTCTTGGATCTTGATCTAAACACATTCTTTATTAAAGGTATTAAAATTTAATTTTTATTAAATTAAAAAGTTTTTAATAAGAAATGACTACGTTTACATTAGATACTCTTTGCGAAAAACTGATAAAAACGTATAATACGACAATTATAGATCAAATGTATGATAATTTGGAAAAAACTTAATGCCATTGTAATATTACAATGGTATTTATGCATAAAAGTTAAATCTTATATTATTGTCTTAGAAATTTGATTTATAATAAAACAAACCATTTTAACTTTATTCTTCTGAGAAAAGTATATGACTTTCTCTTGTTTTATTACTTAATGATTTAAAACATTTTTCTGTATTACTACATACTTTTAAGGTAAGACTTTGTATACTGCTTCCATTTTGACAATGATTTGTACTTGTTCTATCTGGATATCCTCCCCATGACCCTAAATAATCTATTGTATGTGACATAAAGTAATCCTTATAAACATAATATATTTTATCATAACTCTGTAATATTTTTTTGAGTTGAATTAACGGTATATAGCCATAATCAGAACCAATAGGTATTCTTACATAAGGTGTATCACCATAAACATCTATTGGTTTATTAGATTCATCTTCTAGAGGTCCTGTGCATTCATAAACCCAATTATTTTTATTGAATACTATGTCTTCAATATCATCTTTTGAATAAGATATTATATCGTAATCAAGATCAATATCTTTATTTACAAATAATAATGTATTCATTTCATTTAAATGCGATTGTATATCTAGAGCAATATCAATTGTGCTTTCATCAATATCATCTGCTTCATCAAATTCAAATGCATCAATATCAGATTGTGTGGGGCCATAACCTCCTCCATGATAAATATATCTACCGCGTCTATCATAAATATATGTATCAAGAAATGATACTTCAACATGCCTGGTCTCATACTCGTCAATGTCTTCCATCGTTATATTCAATGTATTTTCTACGTGTTTAAAAAATTCAGGTGGGTAGTTTCTAGCACCTGCTGAAAATAAGATTCTCATATATATATCTTTAACATTCTTTATCCCAATCAAAAAAGAAGGAGGAATTGTTTTTCGAACGAGATCAGGTAGCATACGTCTAAATTCTCTTAAAGTATATTTAGGTAGAGGATATGTACATAAAATTTTAACTGAATCTAATTTGTTGTTTACCCTAATAGAAAATACGATCCAATTATATAGTTTATGAACAACCCATTCTTCTGGACTTAATATACTTTTTGTTTCCTTCTCAAATGTATTAATTGGGTTTTCAGAGTCATAGCTTATAATATAACCTTTTTTTATATATTTTTTTAATCTTTTTACTGTAAATCTGTTTAAATCTAGCAATAATTTGTCTGTATAGTCTTTTTTTAATGTACCTGTTTTAGTTAAAACACCTTTTTCATCTACTGCTTTTACATAGTATCCATCATACCATATTTCACAAAAACTCAAGTCAAAATTTGTTACAACATTTAAAAGCGGTATTTCATCAGGTATTATCATAACATCTATTACAGGAAATTTTCTTGTTATTACTGTATTAAATGAAAATCTTGCAAGAATATTATTTTTTCTAAAAAAAGATTGATCATATGATGGTCTTAGATAATTTCCTTGTATAGATATTTCATAAGTACCATCATTTGTTAAGTTATTTACAAAATTAATTGCGTCACTTACATGTATATAAATATCTAGATCATTAACAATATCATTCGAATATGCTGCTAATACAGCTCCTCCTGCTATAATAGCATTGGAATCTTTAATATATTGATTTAACTTATTCCAATATTCGTCTCCAAAATGCATACTCATATGATCTGTAAATTTTTGAAGATCTAAATTCATTTATTCTACCTTAATATTTAAAATATTAATTAAATATAGTTTTTATGGACTATGTGCAAATTCATCATCATCTCCAAAAAATACACGTCTAGCAGCTATTTTAGCAGCGATTGATTTTAGACATTTTTCTGGATTCGTACATATTTTTAACTTAGAAATCAGTATGGCGCTTCCAGATTGACAATGATTTCTACTTGTTCCATCAGGATCACTTGGCATTCCCCATGAAACTAAATAACTTATTGTATGTGAAATAGATTCATCCGTATAAATATAATATATTTTATCATCACTCTGTAATAATTTTTTGAGTTGAATTAAAGGGATAAAACCATTTATTCCTTCTATAGAAGAATCTATAGGCATTTTTACATAAGGTATAGAATCATAATCACCCCATGGTTTATCGTATAATTCAGTAAGTCTACCTTGATCATCCCTTAAATATCTCCATCTTGATTCCGGACCTGTACATTCATAAAACCAATTTTCTTTATTATTAATCAAATTATTAATATAATCTTTTGTATAACACATTATATCAAAATTTTGATTAGATCCTTTATTTATCAATAAGATTCTATTCGTTTCATCTAAATACTCTTCTATATCTTCGTCTTCCATAGTGAATATATCATGACATGTTTGATGTACTTGACCTTGTAAGATACTTTCATCCATGTCATCTGCTTCTTCAAATTCAAATGCATCAATCTCCGATTGTGATGGACCATCTCCACCAGTTACTAATTCAGAATCAGGTATAGGAATTGTATCCATTTTTGTATGTCTGTTACGATAATAATCACTTATGTCTGCCATTGTTATATTCAATGTATCTTGTACCCTTCTAAAAGCATGTGGTGGGTAGTTTCTAACACCTGCTTGAACTAAGATTTTCATAAATAGGTCTTTATTATTCCTTATCCCAACTAAAAAAGAAGGCGGAAGTGTTTGTTTAATAAGATCAGGTAACATACCTCTAAATTCTCTTAAGCTATATTTAGGTAGAGGATATGTACATATAATTTCCAATGATTTTTTTCTGTCATATCTAGCAGTAAATACTATCCAATTATATAATTTATACACAACCCATTCTTCTGGACTTAAAAGATTCTCTGGTTGTTTGTAAAATGTATTTGTTTTTGGAGATGCATAGGATATCTTATAACCCTTTTTTATATATTTGCGTAATCTTTGTAAAGTAAAATTGTTTAAATATAATAAAAACTTATCTGTATAGTCTTGTTTTAATGTACCAGTTTTAGTTAAAACGCCTTGTACATCTTGTGAAATAACTAATTCAGTTTGAGCATCATACCATGTTTCGCAAAAAGTCAAGTCAAAATTTGTTACAACATCACGAATAGATGCATGAGGTGGATCTGCTATTATCATAACATCAATATCAGGAAATATTCTTCTTCGACGTATAGCTTCTCGTCTACTCACATACCGACCAGATTCATACCCAATCCAATTCTGTATTAATTTAAATCTTGCAATTATATTATTTTTTAGAAAAAAAGATTTATCATAAGATGGTCTTAGATAGTGGTTCTCTCCTATTTTATAAGTTTTATCATTTGTTAATGCATTTACAAATTCAACTGCTTTACTTGCGTAAATATATACATCTAGATCATCAACATAATCGTTAGAATATGCTGCTAATACAGCTCCTCCTGCTATAACAGCGTTAGATTCTTTAAGACATTGATTTAGTTTATTCCAATAAGATCTAAAATACATAACCATATAATCTTTAAATTTTTGACTATCTAAATTCATTTATTATAACTAAGTAAAAATTAATTATATTAAAAATAATTAATTTATAACAAAATGATTCAATGACTTCCATGTAATTTGGCTGCCTTGAAGATGATAACAAAAAATTATAAAGAATTTTTTTGATAAACGTAAGTTCTATAGAAATTTAACATAAAAGAAAGAAAATGATAATATTGTCGATGAGGACAGAGAATATAAAATATATATTAAAAAATCGAATAGAAAAAAATATTTTTTTGTTAACATAATTAATCCAGAAAATGTGTATTAGATTTATTTTTGGTTAGTTCTGAAGATGAATATTAATTCAGACGCTACATTTCTGAACGAGTTGAAATAATTGTAATATTTCCAAATCTATCCGTTTTATTTTCATACTAAGTATCTTATTTACAAAAACTAATTGGTTTGTATGTGAGAAATCTAGTAGCAGTTACTTAATAGTCTTCTTTTTACACATTCCACGTTACATGTGCAAATTTCTTTTATAAAAAATATATTGTAACATTATTATAAAATGAAAGTTTATTTAAGATGGACAAAATCGTCTAGATGCGCATTTCCATTTGTTTTTGATGTTTCAGAAGAAATGACTGTATCTGGAATTTGCAAGTTGGTAATGCACCAGAATAATAGTAATGATAATAATCCAACATTTTCTATTGTTAAACTACGTGCAAATGATAATATATTTGTAAATGACTCACTACTTATTAGTAGTTTTCCTCGGGTTAACGGTGCGTATTATTTTGACTTTGATGCTGAAATATAAAAAAGTGATTAGAATACAAGTATTTTACTTAAAAATTGTTTTAATTATTTTGTTAAAAATTTATTTGTATTGAATAAATGATTAAAGAAGTTATTGTAATTTTTATAATTACAATTGTTTTAATTACGTCTCTAATATTTTTAATAAAACATTTTACACAAAATAAAGAGTCTGATAATTCTACAAAAAATAATAATAATACGTTTCCAAAAGATGATAATGTATTTTTTGCAGTTCAATATAGAAATTCGACAGAGCTTCCAATAATAGTGTGGTTAATGGGAAATCAACCACCATGTGCTGATACAGGTGAAGACTGTGTTTTTAATGAAACCGATAAATGGACAAATATAATTACAGCAAAATTTACAGTATTGAATAAAAATGGAGATATCATTAGTACGAATAATATTACAAGAAACCAAATTTTACAACCAGGACAAACTTGGAGAATTGAGCTTCCTTTTGATAAAACAGGAAAACCATCTTGGTGTTTTGAATCAGGTAATAATACATGCCCAGGAGTTAGATCGTGGTTTACACAAGCAAATGTTAGAGAAGATATACATGCAAATAGTGGGTACACTGGAATTGAAGTTAATTTTAATGCAAATAAAAGTATTGATTATGATATAAGTGGTGTTGATGGATTAAACGCTAATATAACAGTTGAATATACAGGAAAATGTGGAAATACAAATACATATAAAAAATGCCTTGTAAATCTTGATAATTGCACATCAATGACAACAAAGAATGGTGTTAAAACATGTTTATCTCCTTCTCAAACGCCTGATTCAAATCCGATGGCTGGATGCGCATTGCCACAAGTTACTCATTCTAATACGGATCCTTGGTGTACAAAAAAAATGGCTTGCCATGCGTGGTGGGCTGATAGTGATGAAGGTCAGAAATGGTTAAAGTTTCTTCAACAAAATACATCTGGTGAATGTGATGCATATGGATGGGCATTTGATGAAATGTTATATAAGGATAGAGATGTAGCACTTGGTCCGAACTGTGATCCTGGTCCAGAAGGTGGTTCTCCAAGAAATAATAATATAGTTAATCCAAATATAGATTGTGGTCAATATCCATATGAAAAAAATACTTACTTAAATGTTGATATATTAAAGATACTATAAAACCTTTTGGTTTTGATTGTTAATATTTTTTATACTTATTTAGAATAAATTTATTCTAAATATATTTTATAATCAAAATAGCAGTAATAATATCCATTTTAAGTTTCTTTTACGCGCTACATCACAACTAAATTTTTTCAATTTGAACACCAACTTCAGCTGCAAATTGACTTACAAGAGGGTCATTCTTATAATCAAGTATATATTTAATTATAAGTATGTCAGAAGCAAATAAAATACGTGCACAAATTATACAAGGATAATGCGTTATGTAAGCGATCGCTCCGGTGCACGAAACACCACGTTTAGCACAATCAATAATAGCATTTTGTTCTGCATGTACCGTAGCTTGTTCGTGACCATCGCGCACGATTGATACATGTGCGCACCCAGGTAAAAACCCATTGTATCCTTGACTAATAATCCGATTATTGATAACTAAAAGACATCCAACATGAAGTCGTTCGCATGGACTTCGTTTAGCGGTAACTTGTACAATTTCTTTGAAATAATCATTCCAAGACGGTCTTGATGAATCGTTCATTATTAAAGTTGATAAATAAAATCTAATGTTTAAACTTATTCTATTCCATATAATTGCAAAAAATTGTTCAATCCTCCATTCACAAAATACACACACTAGCCCTTGTAATAGTGAATTACTCTAAAAATGATCTGTTTGGCAACACTATTATATGTTCAATTATTTTACTCTACAGTAACAACTTTTGCTAAGTTTTTTGGCATATCTGGATTTATGCCTTTATTAATAGATAACTTATAACCTAACATCTGTAGTGGTATCACACTTAATAAACTATTATATGTTTTGTTTGACGGTATTTTGATAGAATTTTTTATATTTTTGTCTGTTATCCAAATAACATTTGCATTTCTTGATTTAATTTCATTATAAGCATTTTCGTTCTTTACAAAATGTTCGTCATCTGGTGCAATTAATACAACTGGAAAATTATCAGTCAATAATGCAAAAGGTCCATGTTTTAAGCTAGATGTTGAATAGCCTTCGCAATGAATGTAAGAAATCTCCTTTATTTTTAATGCACCTTCATGCGCTATAGATTCAGATTGACCCTTGCCAAGAATAAAACAGCTGGTCTGATTGTCAAATAATGGTATTATTATATCAATATCTTTTTCAAGTGTTGATAATAAAAAAGAGACATCAGCAATTAGTTGATTTAGATCTCTCAAATACTTCAATCTCTTATAGAAACAAATATTTTTATATTGAGAGAACCAAATCGCAATCAATGATAAAACAACACACTGAGATGTAAATGACTTGGTAGACGCAACGCCTACCTCTCTACCTGCATTCAAATAGCAACAACAATCTACTTCTCTAGATATAAGAGAATCAACAACGTTGATAACTCCAATTGTAAAAAGCGAATTTTGTTTTGCAATTGTAACGCAACGATAAAGATCTTTTGTCTCACCAGATTGAGATAAAAGAATCAATCCAGTATTTCCAATTCTTGGAACATCACTCATAGAAAACTCTGCTCCATCTATCACTTGTATACAATTAAAATCACACAAATCTTTGAAGTAATGCGAACCAAACATACATGCATTATACGATGTTCCACAACCAAGAAGTATCAAATTATCAAGTTCGTTCAATTTTTTCGTATGTAAATCAAAACTTGTAAATTTTACAGAAGATTCAGATAATATATATCCAGTTGCACGTTTTATACTTTCTTTTTGTTCATATATTTCTTTCAGAGTCCAGTGTGTATATGGTTCTAATGTGTGAGATATATTTTCAAACGTTTTTTGTTTCAGTTTATTATAGAAATGTCTTGTTTCAACAAATAATTGATTGTTAATTACACAAATATCCATATTTTTCAAAACAATATAATTAGTTATTGATTCACTAAATGCAGATTGTTCAGATACTATCATAGCATAGTTATCTGTCTTTCCTATTAATAATGGATTACCATTTGTAGTACAATAGATCTCGTCAGGTTTATCGGAACATAGTATCGCAAAACCCCATGTTCCATGCAACATTGAGATTGTTTTTGTTATACTTTCGACGACATTATTTGAAGTTTTATAATTGTAAGCAAGTAGATTAACAATTACTTCAGAATCTGTTTCTGACTTAAAACTATATTTTTGCTCAATTAACATATTTTTTAGCTCTTTATAATTTTCAATAATACCATTATGTACAAGTGAGAATTTTGAATCACTGCTTATATGAGGATGTGAATTTGCATCGGTTTTACCACCATGCGTTGCCCATCTAGTATGAGCTATTCCAATATTTGATTTTTCATGTATTTGTTTATTCCTTTCTAACAATACAAGTGCGTTTTCGTAATTAGAAGCATATTTTGATAATTGAAAATTATTTTCGAATATTGTTGATATTCCAGCAGAATCATATCCTCTGTTTTGTAATTGTTTTAATCCATGCATTAATAGCATAAAGAGATCATCATTTTTTGTTATTACACCTACAATTCCACACATTTTTAATATTATAAATATTTTCTTTATATGATATAATACAATAATATGGGTTTTTTAAATTTTAAAAACTTAGTTTATTCCATTTTATAGTAGAATAAGAGCTTTGATGTTCGTGCTATATGCTAGAGAGGAGTAAAAGACTGAATTGAATTTTATAACGAGTTTGTAGAAAGTTTTCTAGTATGAAGTCAAATAAACGATGCTTGAATTACTAAGGTCAAAACCTTTTTGAAGAGTATCATGTGGTTGATATAATAAAAGATGATAATATTGATGCCATTATGAAAGATAATACAATATTTAAATGTTAAATAAATATTTATAAATGTTAACTAATTATAGTAAATCTATTATTTCGGAATCAAGAGGATTATTATCGATTTTAAGTGATGATTTTAATTCTTCTTATAAACCATACCCATATATATTTAAAGATTGTTTTTTAGACGTGAATTTTGCTAAATTATTACAAGAAGAAATAATAAATATACCTGAATCAGAATGGGACAGATATAATAATCCATTTGAACAAAAATACACTTTACGAGATAAATTTAATTTTCCAGCACAATTAAAAAAACTTTTTGAATTTTTTGAATCAGAAAACTTTATAACAGAGTTATCTAAACTATCTGGTCATTCATTATTTCTTGACAAAACTCGTAATTTTTGGGGTGTACATAAATATAATTCGGGTGATTATCTTGATATTCATGTTGATGCAGGTATACACCCAACAATGGGTTTAAAAAAACAACTAACTCTTGGACTATATTTAAGTTCTAATTGGAAAGAGGAATATGAATGTAAGTTTGAAATATGGAAAGGTTCTAATTCTGGTGTAGTAGATCCTACAATTTTAGAATGTATAGAGATGATTGAACCCAAATTTAATAGACTTATACTGTTTAGTTGCAATGATTACTCATGGCACGGGAATCCGAACCCGGCAAATTGCCCAGATGATGCTAAACGTATTTTTATAACAATTTCTTATATGAGTAATAATACCAAAGATACAAATAAACGTGTAAAAGCACTTTTTGTAAAAAGACCAGAAGATCCAGAAGACCTGTTAAAAGATAATCTTCGTTTATTAAGAGCTGATCCAGAAAAATATAAAGATATATATAAAGTTAATTGATCATTACTATAAAAAGATAGTTATAAATAGCACTATTTTATAATTCTTTTATTTTATACTATTTAAAGTTAATATATTATTTTATAATAAAATGGAACTAATCAGAAATCAATGCCCAAAAATGACAGATATTTTAGGAGAAACAATACTTATTTTTGGAGGTAGTGGTTCTCTTGGAACAGAAGTTATACAGAGATGGATTTCTAATAATAAAATTATGAATGTTTCTCGTAACGAAGACAAACAGTGGAACTTAAAAATGAAAATTAAAAATTCAAATCTAGAACAAATGATAGGGGATATATCACAAGAAAACGATGTAAGTAATGCAATACTTACATATAAACCAACAATAATTTGTATTTTTTCTTGTTTAAAGCATATTGATTTATGTGAAAAGAATCCGGAAAAGTCAATTTCTAATAACACTAATGGTATTATAAATGTTCATAAAACATTACAAAAATATGAAAATTTACATACTGTATCTCGTGTACTATTTGTTAGTACAGATAAGGCATGCTTACCAATAACAACATATGGTTGCACAAAAGCTCTTTCTGAATTTTTTATACAAGGTTTGCCTATAGGAAAAACAAAATGGAACTGTATTAGATATGGAAATGTTCTTAATTCTAGCGGATCTATTATTCCTTATCTTAAATCAAATAGTCTATCTGAACAACCATACACATTGACTCACCCAGATATGACAAGATTTATTATGACTCTTCAACAGAGTGTTAATCTTATAGAGTATGCGTTAGAATATGGTAAGCATAATGAGATTATTATTCCATTTATTTATTCAATGAAAATAATAGATTTGTTTTTTATTTTTGGAAAGAAATTCAAAAAAGAACATATTATAACAGGTCTTCGTTGCAAAGAAAAAATACATGAAGATTTGATTTCTGCATCAGAAGCAAATCAAGCATATAAAAAAGGATCGTATTATCATATCACACCAGTTCCATTATCTAATTCTGAAATTATACCATTTGATAGCTCGCAAAATATTATTAATTATGATAAACTACTTGAATATCTAGAGTTTGAAAATTTGCTTAATTAATCATAATCTCTTTGACAAATTTATGGTGATGAATACAATGTTCCACATACACTAACATATCCAGCTACACCAACACCATTAATTGTCTGTTTAGGAAAACATCTAGCAGCTAAAATTACTTCCAATCCTATTATATTTTCAATATATATTTTATGACATTCACTTATAATGTTTTTAAAATCATACCTAAGACAGTAAGGTACTGAATATAGTACGGTAGGATAATCAGTTGATTTAGGTATCATTTTATCGAATGTATATTCTTTTGTTGAAAATCTAGATTTTTCAAAAGCACTTGTTAGCCAATACCGACCTGATATTTTAAACATCCTTTTGTATTTGATATTATGGATGTCTAGATAAGAAATAGCATATTTTGTCTGTAGTACTTCACCGTAACCTTTTTTATTTGATAAAATACAGGCTTCTTTAGTCTCTGAATCATTATAACAATTTATATAGAAATCTGCTTTTTCACGTAGTACATTTTCCATTTTTTCATCCAAATCGGAACATTCGCATAAAATAATACGAGTTCCGTCTTTTAAAGCTCGAATTGATTCAATAGTGTTAAGTGTTTGTTCAAATCTTTCTTGTGGTGTATATACACTTCTTACATTAGTATATGACCAATGATTTGAGCCAGTTTTAATTACACTTGTTATTAAAAATAGGTCTTTCATTATGTATTCTCTATATGCATTCATAATATGATCTAAATCTTTTATTTGTTCTTGTATTGTTTTTTGTGGTGGTCTATGAATAGAATGCAAAGTATAATATTTTATGCCTTTTGAGATCGGCTGAATATTAATATTCTTATTAAAGTATTGTTTCAATTCTAGTAGTATATCATACTTAGAAAGTGTATTGATTGAAAAAACATGTTCAATTCTAGGTGTAAATAATTTTTTATCAATTATTTCATATATACATTTTGCTAATTCAAAAGTTGTTACTCCATTCCAAAAATGATCTGTATACCCTGTTATATCTTCATTTGAATTAAGAAACCATTCCATTAACCCAAAAGATGTTCCAGATGATTCTGGTCCAATGATACTACATCTTAATACAACACAACTCTTAGGTTCTCCATTTGCCTTGCTTTTACCATATATATCTATCGCAGATGGAGATTCAGATTCTATCTGATTAGATTTTTCTCCTGAAAAAACACAATTTGTACTAATATGAATAAGAGGTGTATTCATTTTATTACATAATTCAGCAAGTTCTAAAGGAAATGTAAAATTTAGTTTAGTCATATCATCTTCGCTATAAGAACGTTGTGGAATAGCACCAATACAATTAACAATACAACAAGGTTCTTTAATAAGTTCGTTCAGAAATGTTAAGGGTTGGAGTAAAGCATCAAATGTATGTCTTTTGATACCAAAAATTATATTATCAGAAAGTGTAGATCCTACATATTCTAACATTGAACCAAGCATACCATTTGCACCAAGTATAATTACTTTCATTAAATTTATAAACTATATAGGTATTTTTAAATTACAATTGAGTATACTTAATACAAGATAAGAGTTATAAAATTTGCAGAACGTATGTCAGTTTATGATTAAATTATCATTATTATAACAGTGATGAATTAATCATAATCAGTTCAAGAGATTATGATTAATTTTAGATCACACATAAAATAGCTTGGTACTAAATATTTTGCCAGACGTACGTTTTTGTACTGATTATGATTAACGAATATGAACACCTAATTGCTAACGAGCATCTGCATACACTTGGTTTCATTTATTGTCTTCCGGGTATATTGTTGTGATACTGATCATCATTGCTCATACTTTAAGGTAAATTAAATTATAAATTTAAAGATTATATATTTTAGATATAAAATGGAAAGGTCTGACGTTATAAATGGTATAATAAAGAAATATAATATGAATAATCCTCATTATTTAGAAATAGGTGTTTGGTATGGCAATACATTTGGCAATGTAAATTCAATAAATAAAGATGGAGTAGATCCGGAACAATATGTTAAATCTGATTTTGTTAATTATAAAATGACATCTGATGAATTTTTTAAAAATCATATAACTAAAAAATATGATATTATTTTTGTAGATGGATTACACACAGCGCATCAAGTGACTAAAGATATAATTAATTCTATTAATAATCTAAATTTAGGTGGATTTTTAGTATTAGATGATGTGTTTCCTCATTGTGAAAGAGAACAAGAATCATTAGATTTAAAAAAAACTGGACCTCAAACAGGCGATGTATGGAAAGCAGTATATAATATACTAGATGATTTGGAAAGTATATCATCTGATAAATTTTTTATAAAAGAAACTGAACGTGGTAATTTAGTTTTAAAAATTGAATGTATAGATAATACTATAACTATTGATAATACAATCCCATCATCAAATACTGATGGGTTTAATCCATGTGAATGGAATAAGTTTACATATAAAAATGATTTTAATACATATTTAAATCGTTTTAATAATTATAATAGTGTTTTATAATCAGTCAAGTCATACAACAGTTTGTATATAAAATTACTATTATCACAAGTTCCTTTAATATGAAGACCTAATTGCAGACGAGCTAGATTAAGAGATATGTCAGTTTTTTAATATTTGTAATTTTACTTACTGTAAGTAAAATTATTCTTCATACTTTGCGTAATTGAATGTAACGTTCACGTAATGGTAAATTAGAGTAATGTTGTGTATTGAAAGCTGATGCCCTATGAATACGATGCCATGTTAGATATTCAGGAATATTATATAGTTTCATTCCTTTTAAACAAATATCCATCCATAAACTATAATCTTCCATTGTATAATTAATATCATCATAATTCCATTGAGAATATTCTTTCTTTATCATTGCACTGCTATTAATCATTGGATTATGATCTTCAAGAACAATAGGATCAATGTACCCTGCTTCAATATTTGGACTACCACTTGCTTCGCCAAAATAGTGACAAAAAGTACCAATCGCTACAGCATCTTTTGCAATAGACAGCGATGCATTATATTGCTTTTCTAATTTAGTAGTCTCCCATTTGTCATCGCAATCTAACATACAAATCCAATCTCCTTTTGATTTTGCTACCAAATCATTTAAACTTTCAACTTTACCTTTAAGTGGTGGTGGTTGAATATGAACGGTGATTCGTTTATCTAATGTAGCAATACTATGAGCCAATTTTCCAGCTTCTCCTCCATCATGACCGTGTCCATTTACTCCAATTATAATTTCCCAATCTTTAAAAGTTTGAGTTATCACACTTTGAACGCATTCTTCTAAAAATTCAATACCATTATATACAGGAATAATAACACTGATTACCATTTAAAGATACTATATTATAATATTAATATAATTTCTTTAAATGGCATGCACTATTGTAACAGCATTTTATCCAATACGATCAAAATTCTCAAAAGATATTTATTTCAATTGGTCTAAAACATTTATGCAGTTAGAATCACCTATTGTTCTATTTACAGAAGAAAGTTTAGTAGAAACATTTATGAATTTTCGAGGAAATAAACCGATTCATATTATTACTGCTCAATTCGAGTCTCTTGATATGTGGGTTCGTTATGAAAATAATTGGAGACATCATCATACATTTGATCCTGAAGCATATATTCATACTCCTGAACTATATGCAATATGGGCACAAAAACCTATTTTTGTAGAAAAGGCAATAGAATGCAATCCTTTTAACACAGAGTTTTTTTTCTGGTGTGACATTGGAGCATTTCGTGATCCTAATATTCCTCATGCAGTTCTTCAATCCTTTCCTACTACTACACATTTGCCAATAGACCGAATTGTGTTAGAAGGAATAGGTGATTTAAAAGACAGTGATAAATTGATGAGACCTGATGGAATATATGGAGAATGTATTACATCAACCTGGAATGAAAGACGACTTGTAGGTGGTCTATGGGGAGGACATCATATAGGCTGTACTAAATGGAGCAAAGCATATCAAATCATGTTAGAAAAGTATTTTCAAGCCGGAAGATTTGCTGGAAAAGATCAGATGGTTATGTTATCTACCTATTTGAATGATTCAAGTCTTGCATATGTAGTGCAACCAACCCTAGACGGAATTGATAAATGGTTCTTTTTTGAGTATCTATTATCATCTCTTTCCGTATCTTATTTATTAAATCCCACTTATATATTAGATTAAATGTTATTTTCTAGCAGGAACTTTATTAAAATTAATTTTTAATAAAGAATGTGTTTATATAGATATTCAACAACTTATCAGTATGCTAAAATATTTCGTGGATTTGATGATATATCATAAATCAAGTTAGTATTTTTAATGACTATGTTTCTATGGACTTTTTATTAATAAATAAACAATTTAAGACGTTATTGTTTTCTGATGGTATCTCAAGTAGTATACTAAAATTTTTATTTATAATATCTCTTTTCATAGAACATAATATTTCATTTGGATGATATTTATGATAAGCATAGAAAAAATATTTAGAATTTATAATAGTATTATTAAAATAATTAATAAATATGTCAATTGAAAACTCACTTAAACTGTGTGCCCCGATTACAATATCATATTTATTTGAAATAATATTATTATAATCATTAGTATAAACAATATCATACTTTGAAGAGTCCATATGAAGTTGATTTAAATACCAATTTTGAAGTTTTCCAATATGTGGTAAATCAATAATAGTCCATTTTTCAAAATTTTGATTTCTATTTAAATATAACCAGTTACCAAATCCTCCACCAATTTCAAGAATATTATTTATTTTCTCTTTAATAGTATTAAATATAATAATTGACATCATTATATGCCTACTATCAACATGTGTAAAATATCCATATTTAAAAGTTGATCCTTCATATCCAATTATTTTTCTATTTTTAAGTTGATTAATATAATATAAATACATTGTTTCACTTATAGACTTAGATATTGTAATGGCTTCTTCATCAGGAGGAATATCTCCATTATCAATATAACTAAACATAGATTTTTGTATACGAAATGATTTGAAGATTTCTTCATATCTATCTATAGATATATTATTAAAACAAGTTTCAGATGTAGTAAAATTAGTTAGGAATCCGTCCATATTTATTTTAGTATAATAAAAACTAGTATTTAAGTCATTATTTTATATATATTATAATGTAAAACTAAAATACATGATCATTCCATCCAATATGTTTTACATAACCTTCTCTTTTATTAGTAGTAACTGTTATATATCCTAAATTCTCAAAAGCTTTGGCAAGTCCACCTTCACAAATTGAATATAATCCTGACAATTCATAAGGTGTAAACATAGTTTGAATTTCTATTGTTCTTAAACTAGGATTAAATGAATAACTTGTATAAGAACCATTTACTTTATAATAATCTTCATTTTCAACTTTAGTAATATCAAAATTATATCGACTAATTAAGTCATCAAATGATCTTAATCGTACACAGGTAATTTTATCATTTTTCTTTAAAATTCGTATAGAATCCTCAATAAATTCATAATTATAAAACTCCCAGTCTTCTTCACAATGAAATACATATTTTGTATTAAGATATTGTAAGCCATTCTCAATAGATTTCATCTGACCACGACGTTCTTCAGAATAAATTATTTTAAGTGGAAAAGGAACGATTAAATGCGCAAAATCATTAATCCCTTTAAGACCTGAGTCTTCTACAATTACACCATATTCAATAGGATATGTATTATATTTTACAATACTTTCTAAAGTTTTCTGTAGAAGATGAGGTCTATTACATGATGTTAAAAATAATGAAACGGTATCTTCTACAGAATATTTAATACACTTTTCAATAAAACTTCGTAACCATTTTTTATTAAAATATTTTGTAACAATTTTATCCTGTTGTTCGATACACTTCTTATAATGCTCTTCATTATTAAGCAGTTTATCAAGTTTTTGTTTGAACTCTTCAGATGTACTAAAAAAAGTATCAGGATGAAAATTATCACCTTCATCAAATCCCCATACTAAATCACAACACATACTTAACATAAGCGATCCATTTGAAAGTATTTCAATAGTGCGTTTATTTGGATCGCCTACACCTATTAGATCAACTACTACTTTATATTTTCTAATCATATTAATATACTCTTTTTCAGAAAAAGATGATGTATCAATATAATCTTTTATTTGGTCATACATATCTTGTCGCAATCTTCTAACATCATTTTTCGTATCAATATGATTATACATACTACCTGCCCATAATGCCTTATTAATTCTATTTTCAGAAGTATTGCTACTAGAATTTAATATCATTTTTAGCACACAAGGTTTTACAAACATTATATAAGGAAATGGATAAACATTAGGAGAATAACTAATATTTTTATTATAATTTCTTTTAAAATAATAGTCAACTTTCCAGTCTATATTTATAATACTAGGATCATAGTCATAGTCATATGTATCAAATAAGCTAACACATTTAAAATTATTTGTATCTATTATATTTTTAATTTTTTCTTTCATTTTAAGCAATGATATATTATAGGACTCAGACAATGGTTTGTAATAATCAAATAATGGAACTGATATAAATACATAATCATAATTATTTGAATTAATAGTATCCCAGTCAGTTCTATATTCAAATCCATAGTGTTCAAGATTTTGATGTTTTGTATAATGATGAGTACTATTAAATGTAAAAAACTCATCTGGTTCATGAGCATAATATTCAGCCTCAGGAAATAATAATTTAAGAGATGGAATATGAGCAGCAGGATCAATAATAGATATTTTCATTATTTATATGTAATTAATTAATATCTTTAAACAAAAATTATTGAAATATTATAATCGATATAAAGATATATTATTAAACATATTTATTTTTTAAAATTCACCGTAGAAAGTTTATCAAAGTTGTATCTTGTATTAAATGAGAACAATTTAATATATGCTTTTTTATATAACTTTTTAAAATAGCTACAGGATATGCGTATGCACGAAAAATAAGTAAAACATTTCAGATTCTTAAAATTACTAATTCAGGAACTAGCCCAAAAGTTAAACCCTTATCTGGTTTCGTTTCTTCCAGAAGATATGTATAAGTGGGATTTCAACAGTTGAACATAATTTTACAAAAATAAGAAATGATCTAAAAGAATGAATTCTAAAATAAAATATGAATGAAAAATATCTTAGACCAGAAGAAGTCTCAAAAATACTCCAAGTTAC
>Ga0247844_1003147_pt1 | contig 24952 bp, 20 predicted proteins | sample LaCtaG_FD_192421 | JGI IMG/M metagenome (GOLD analysis project Ga0247844, IMG submission 192421) | Freshwater microbial communities from meromictic Lake La Cruz, Castile-La Mancha, Spain - LaCruzMarch201714.5m_1 | ecosystem: Environmental > Aquatic > Freshwater > Lake | place: Spain: Castile-La... | reverse complement strand
CATCGCCCTGGCCGGTGTGATGGGAGGGGAGGAATCCGGGGTCACGGAAGCCACCACCGACATCCTGCTGGAAAGCGCGCGCTTCGACCCCGCCTCCGTCCGGCGCGCCTCGCGGACCCTCGGGCTCCTCAGCGACTCCAGCTACCGGTTCGAGCGCGGCACGGATCCCGAATGCGTTTTGGCCGCCTCGGCCCGGGCAACCCAGCTGATCCTGGAATGCGCCGGAGGATCGGCCGCAGATCACGTCCTCGAGGCGGGTTCCGCCTGGACCCGCCCGGTGATCGCCTTGCGGAGCGAGCGCGTCCGATCGTTGCTCGGCGCCGACATCCCGGATGAGGAAATCCGCTCCTCGCTGGCCAGGGCCGGATTGGACGCGCGCCCGGATGGATGGGCTGTTCCGGGCTTCCGCGCCGAGCTTTCCCGCGAGGTTGACCTCATCGAGGAGGTTGCGCGCGTGGTCGGCATCGAGCGGATCCCATCCCGCACCGCCGCCACATTTTCCCCATCCTCCGCCCCCGACGCGGCCTACGACTTCCTCATGGATTGCCGCCTGGCCCTTTCCGGCATGGGCTTCCACGAGGCCCGCACCAGCACGCTGGTCTCGGTCGCCGATGCCGCCTGGTTCGGCCCGGCCGTCGAACTCAAAAACCCCTTTGGCGATGACCAGTCCCGCCTCCGCACCAGCCTCCTGCCAGGGCTCCTCGGCGCCCTCAAGCGCAACCTCGATCACGGGGCACCATCGGTCCTCCTCTTCGAGTGCGGCCGCGTCTTCTCACCTCACGGCGAACCCTCCCGCATCGCCATGGTCGCCACCGGCGAAACCGCCCCGGACGACTGGCGCGGCACCACACCCCGCCAGAGGGACCTCTTCGACCTCAAAGGCGCCGTGCGCGAACTCACGGCGGCCGACGAGAGCGATTTCATCCCGCTCACGGATCCCCCTGCCCCGTTCGCTGCCGCCCTGCAGGTCGTCTGCAATGCCCGGCCCATCGGCCTCGTCGGCGTCCTCCTCCCGGGCGAGGCCCGGAAGCTCGGATCCTCCGCCCCCCTCCTCGCCGCCGAGCTCGACGCGGCCGCCTGGCAGGCCGCACTCCCGCCCACCTCCCCGGCCTCCCCGATCCCCAGGTTCCCGGCCTCCTCCCGGGACATCGCCCTCGTGGCCCCTCTCCCCCTCGCCTACGCGGATGTTCGCTCCACCGTCCTCGCCGCAAAGGAACCCCTCCTCGAGTCGATCCGCCTCTTCGACCTCTTCTCCGATCCCTCCGGAAAAAAGTTGCCGGCCGACCGGAAATCCCTCGCAATCTCCTTGACTTTCCGGAGCCCGGAACGAACCTTGACAACAGAAGAAGTCAACGCCGCCAGCGACCGATTGAAAGCGCGCTTGAAAGAGGCCCTGGCAGTTGACTTCCGGGAATAGATCTTTCTCATCTTCACCAATCTCCGCAGCGCGCAAGCGCTGCGAAACCATTTGCCCTTCTGTGTTCGCGATTACACGGAGCAAACTCCCGAACCGATAATAAAAATCAACCCGGAGGCTGGGCTGCCCGGCGCAATGACATGCCTTTACTGGAAGCCAGAGCGCAGGGTGGCGGTCATCCACCCTATTACTAGGGAACGGGGACTGTTTCGAAACGGCATAAGCGGGGCAAAATTCCCTCCCGGGTGAAGTGAGAATGTGCCCCTCAGGCTGGACGCAAGGCACGGATCCTGCTACTTGTTTATAATGTCGGTTGTCGCTTCGTCGTTTTTCCCATTCAAGCTGCGCGAAGCGCGGCGATGGCTCAACGGGCCCCGCCTCCAGAGCAGTTTTTTCGGGATTTGGACGCTTCTCGTCTTCGCCTTCCTCTACATCCCGATCCTCCTGCTCGTCATCTTTTCCTTCAACTCCTCAAAGCTCAACATCCGGTGGGAGGGGTTTTCGCTGAAGTGGTATGAGGCGCTCCTCTCCAACAAGACGCTCATCGTGGCCTTTCAGAACAGCCTCGTTGTCGCCTGCGCCACCACGGTCCTCGCAACCCTCCTCGGCACGATTGGCGCCTGGATGCTCTACCGCTACAGATTTCCGTTCCAGCGGGCCATCGGGCTCCTGATCTTCGTCCCCATGGTGATGCCCGAGGTGCTCATGGGCGTGAGCCTGCTGGTCCTCTTCGTCCAGCTCTTGAACCTGCCGCTCGGATTTCCCACCCTGATCATCGCGCACACCACGTTCTGCTTCCCGTTCGTGCTCGTGGGGATCCAGGCCCGCCTGCACGGGATCGACCCCGCCCTGGAGGAGGCGGCCATGGACCTCGGCGCAACCCCGCTCCAGGCGTTCTGGCTCGTCATCGTCCCCTACCTCATGCCGGCCATCGTCTCGGGGGCGCTCATGTCGTTCACCCTCTCGCTGGACGAATACATCGTGAGCGTCTTCACCACCGGCGCCCAGACCCAGACCCTCCCGCTCAAAGTCTTCGGCATGGCCAAGGTCGGGCTCAACCCCCAGCTCAACGCCCTCAGCGCCCTCTTCATCGCCGGCACCGTCCTGCTCGTCCTCTGCAGCCAGCTTATCACTCAACGAAAAACCACATGAATACCAACCACACCCTGATAGCCGCCCTGGCCGCGCTCGCGCTGGCCGGATGCGGAAAACCTCCCGCTCCCGCAAATCCCGACGCCCAGCCCGCCGCCTCCCCCTCCCCCTCCCCGGCCCCAACCCAGGCCGCCAGCAAGGAGCTCAGCGTCTTCTGCTGGTCGGAATACATCCCGCAGTCCGTCATCGAACAGTTCGAGACGGAGACCGGCATCAAGGTCTCTGTCGAGAACTACGCCTCAAATGAGGAAATGCTCGCGAAGCTACTCGCAGGTGGCGGCAACTACGACATCATCCAGCCCAGCGAATACGTCGTCGGCGCCCTGGCCAAGGACGGCCTCCTGCACAAGATCGACCATGCCGCCATCCCCAACCTCAAGAACATCGACCCGAAGTTCCTCAACATGAGCTTCGATCCGGGCAATGCGTTCAGCGTGCCCTTCATGGCCGGCACGGTCGGCATCGTCATCAACACCGAGAAGATCACCGACGAGATCAAGGGCTTCGGCGACGTCTTCCAGGCGAAAAACAAGCAGAACATCGTGGTGCTCGACGATGCCCGCGAGATCGTCACCTGGGGATTCTTCGCCCAGGGCACGCCCATCAATGACGTCTCGGACGCCAACCTCGAAAAGGTCAAGCCCCTCCTGGCCGGATGGCTCCCGCTCGTGAAAGTCTATGACTCGGACAGCCCGAAGACCGCCCTGCTCAATGGCGATGTCGCCCTGGGCGTCGTCTGGGGCGGGGAAGGTGCCATCCTCCTCAACGAGGATAAAAAATTCCAGTGGGTCATCCCCGCCGAAGGAACCCACCTGTTCATCGACAGCCTGGCCATCCCGAAGACATCCAAGAACGTGGCCAATGCCGAGGCGTTCATGAACTTCATCCTGCGCCCGGATGTCAGCAAGCAGATCTCCGACGCCTTCCCCTACCTCAACCCGAACCTCGCCGCCCGCGAACTCCTCACCCCCGAACAGCGCGCCAACACGGCCAGCTTCCCCACCGAGGAGCAGCTCTCCCGGATGCAGATCTTTGAGGATATCGGCCAGCAGGGGTCGAAAATCGACGAGATCATCACCTCGCTCAAAGTCCAGTAGCGCCATGGCCGGCATGGCAGCAGCCCCCGTGGCCGGAGCGAAGACGTTCCGGCGCACGCCCGGCCTCATGGCCTGGCTGGTCCTGCTGCCATTGCTGGCCTGGCTGGTCGTGTTCATCGTCATCCCGACGGTCATGCTCGTGGTCGTGAGCTTCGCCGAACGGGATGCCCTCGGACGCCTGGTCTTCACCTTCACGCTCGACAACTACCTGCGGGCGTTCGACTGGGTCTGGCTCAAGGTCCTCCTGCTCTCGGTCTGGTATGCCCTCCTTACCACCATCATCTGCATGGCCGTCGGCTACCCCGCAGCCTACTTCATCGGCCGCGCCCCCGAACGCTGGCGCGGGATCCTCCTCATGCTCGTCATGGTCCCGTTCTGGACCAGCTTCCTCATCCGCACCTACGCCTGGATCACCATCCTCAGCAAGGAGGGCCTCGTCAACTCCGTCCTCCTCTCCGCCGGCCTCCTCTCCGAACCCCTCCCCCTCCTCTACACCCCCTTCGCCATCGTGCTCGGGCTCGTCTACAACTTCCTGCCCTTCATGATCCTGCCCATCTACACAAGCGTCGAAAAACTCGACGGCGCCATGATCGAGGCCGCCTACGACCTCGGGGCCGGCCCCGCGCGCGCGTTCGCCCAGGTCATCATCCCCCTCACCCGCCCCGGCATCACCGCCGGCGCCCTCCTCGTCTTCATCCCCTCCATCGCCATGTTCGCCATCACCACCCTCATGGGCGGCGGCGCCAACCCCACCATCGGCGAGGTCATCTTCAAACAGTTCACCTCCGGCCGCAACCAACCCTTCGGCGCCGCCCTCGGAACCCTCCTCCTCCTCATCTTCGTCGCCGCCCTCTGGATCACCCGCAGCCAGCGCGAAGAAGAGTAGAAGCGGAGGTGGGCGAATGCGAGGTCAAGGCGTCGACCGGATCTCAAATGTCCCAAAATACGGCCAGAGACCATCGGGCGCATTGTAGCCCTGAGCGGTGAACCAACCCTGTGTCGATGTTCGGAACTTCAGCGTAAACCTCAGTGCTGGCAACCGGTCACCCGCCACAATGAAGACCTGGTTGTTGAGCCCCGCCCCGGTGAGGTAGGCACCGATGATACCAGATGCCGCTCCATCAAGCGTGACCGTTCCCAGCGGGAGGTTGGCGTCGGGCTCTCCCGTGATAGCTAAATCGAGGGTCTGATTGCTGCTCATCAACTGCAACGCCAGCGTCTTGTTGACAAATGTCGAAGGCTGTTGCGGATACCCGGACTTGACGACCCGGAAAAACTGTTTGCTCTTGCCCGAGACCGCCGCCGTCACGTCAAGATCCACCGCAGGAGCGCTCGCAAGATCCGCCTGCGATGAGTCAAACGTCCAGGAGGTCAAATTGTCGGAGCGGGAAGTGAAATACTGTGAGAACGGGGACCGCCCAAAGCGCAGGGAAAAATTTCCTGAGGCTGCAATCAGCGACGGTCTTGCATCCGCCAGTTCCGGCAACCCCCATTGCCCCCCAGCATCGAAAGCCTGCGCAGCAGAGCCGACGCGGCTGATGGCAATGCTCTCAATCGTGGTGACGGTCTCAGGAGGTTGAACCGGAGTCGCCATGGCTCCTATGGCAGTGACGACCTCCATCCCCTCCACCACCCTCCCAAAGACAGCATGCTTGTTGTCGAGCCATGGTGTGGGAGCAAGGGTAATAAAGAACTGGCTGCCATTGGTGTTTGCTCCCGAGTTGGCCATCGAAAGAATGCCTGCCGCGTCGTGGCGCAGCTCAGGATGGAATTCATCTCCAAAAGAGTAACCGGGACCATCGGTGCCCTGACCGTTCGGCGATCCTCCCTGGATCATGAAGTCGGAGATCACCCGATGGAAAGTGATCCCGTTGTAAAATGGCTCTCTGCGAAGCGCACCGGTCTGCGCATCCAACCACCCCGCGTGCCCTCCACGAGGCCGATAAAATTTGCCACCGTGGAGGGAGCTTTTTCGTAGTCCAGCTGTGCGGTGAAGGATCCGCGACTGGTCTGGAAGATCGCAAAGAGCCCATCCTCGGCCCTGACGGTCATCAGGACAGCAAGCATCACAAGCCCGATGGCAAATTTTGTGCGCAGATGACGGGGAGCGGGTGGAGAAAAGAAGACGATCACTTCGAGATCAGAGTGAACCGGTAATGGCAAGGAGTTATTAGCCCGAGGTGATGCCGATTGCAACCCCTTCTGGGCCATTGCAGGCGGCACGGGCGCTCCGCAGAGGGTTGCCAATACGCGGAGAGGCCGCCCTGGGTTTGTAGTTCCGCCTTCAGGCGGCAGGCAAAATGTGCCGCCCCAAAACACACCGTCTGAAAGCGAAACGCCCTGTGTGCCCACCCTAAGGCAAGGCGCGGGTTGCAACTTTCGGGCACGCAACCGGCAGCACGGGTTGCCAGCCTATTAACCATCCGGGACATCGCGGAAGCGGGGGCGCGGAGGTTCCTTCGGATCCGGCTGGTGCAGGAGTAGGGCGGGGCTTGCCGGGGGCCGGATATCTCTTTTGTTCCGGCCCGGGGTGGGCTATGCGTGTGCGAATGTCTCCGCCCATCCCTTCGCCGCAACCCGCAACGGGCCGTGGGGACCCGGGCGATCTGGAGGAGCTGCTCCATCCGGCGAATGCGAAGGGCTTGCGGCGGCGATCCTTCCTGACGGGTTTCGGAATTTCCGCGGTGGTCGGGCTCTTCATCCTCTACCTCCTTGACGCGTATTTCGTGAGGATCCAGTCCGAGTCCGTGCGCCAGCGGATGACGGTCTCGTCGGGGCAGCACCTCACCGGGATGAACAACCAGTATCTGGACCTGCTGGCCGAGCTGCTGCTGCTCCGGGACAGCGTGGTTGAGAATGTGCAGATCGTGGGGGGGCAGCTGGAGTGGACGGCGAGCAGCCTGAAAGACCTGCGGCAGCTGATGGGGCCCGGGCGTGTTCCCACGGTGATCACCATCGCCTCCAACAACACCGAATACCGTTGGGCCTCGGACTCCCTGAAGGCGCTGCTGCGGGGTGAGAGCAAGGAGAGCGACCTGATCAACACCACGCGGTTCGGGAAGGTGGACGCCGCGGCGATCGCGGGCTTCCGCAAGGCCCTTGGGCAGGCAAAGCTCAACCGGGCCGTCGTGAGCGGGATCCTTCTCTCGAAGGTGGAGGGCCGCGTCCTTCCCGTGCTGATGGGAGGCATGCGGGTGATTCCGCCAGGAGCCGGCTCGCCGGTCACCATCGAAATCGCCCTCGTGGCGGACCGCTTCGTGGCCGGAATTAAAAAATCCGAGGTTGACCAGGGGATCCTGACGCGGGTTTTGGATTCCGACGGCCAGGTGATTCTGAATTTTCCGGGGGCGTCGGACCCCGATGACTACGCGGTCGGCATTGAAGAGCGGGCGGTCAGGGAAAAATCCCAGCCGAGCGCTGCCACCCGGGGCGGCATCGTCGCGGTCGTGGGCCACGGTGCCCGCAATGTCTCCTTTCCGCCCAGCGGGCCCGGGATCGATGCCGCCGGGCCGCGGTCGGCGAACTACATCATCGACTGGATGCCGAAAAGCGTGTTCCTGCGGGAAATTGCCGGGGGACGCGAGCTCTTGAGGGCCTCCGGGCTGGTTGTCGTTCTCATCTTTTCAACCGCCTGCGGCTCCCTCGTGATGCTCTGGATGAGGTCGGCCACGATGAGGGATGCCCTTCTCGAAGGGCGCATCGAGCTGGCCGCCGCGCTGGACGAGGCCGAGCAGGCCAGCCAATCCAAGAGCAACTTCCTCGCGGTCATGTCGCACGAGATCCGCACCCCCATGAACGGGCTCCTGGGCAACGCCGAGCTGCTGCTCAACTCCCGACTGGACCCGGACCAGGAGGAAAGCGTGCGGACGCTGCAGCGCTCCGGCGAGGCCCTCCTCCGCATCGTCAACGACATCCTCGATATCTCCGCCGTCGATGCGGGTGCCATCGCGATCCGGCAGGAGCCCTTCAGCCCGAGGGGCCTTCTCACCGATGTCTGCCAGCTCTTCACGGCCCATGCCTCACGCAGCGGGACGGCCATCCACGAGCGGGTGGATCCGGATGTCCCTGCCTACCTCCTCGGCGACCCCGGGCGGCTCCGCCAGATCCTACTCAACCTTGTTGGCAACGCCGTCAAGTTCAGCGAGGGCGGGGAGGTTCATTGCGAGGTCACCGCCGGGGAGCTGCGCGGGGATGTGCGCGAGCTCCGGTTCCGCGTGCGCGACAGCGGCCCCGGAATCCCGCACGCCGATGCCGAAAAAATCTTTGAGCCCTTCACTCAGGCGGATGGTTCTGCCACGCGGAAGCATGCGGGAGCCGGGCTCGGGCTGACGATTGCGCGCCGGATGGCGCACCGGATGGGCGGCCGGCTCGAGTTGGAGGACACCGGGGAGCCCGGGGCGTCGTTTGTGGCAACGATTCCCCTCCCGGAGGCGGCGGCCCCGCCCGCGGAACCCGCAGATGCGCCGCCCGCTTCATTGGCACCAGGGTTGAAGGTGCTGGTCGTGGAGGACGATGACGTGAACCGCCGGCTCATGGAGCGCGTCCTCGCACAGATGGGGGTCACCACCGCCTCGGCCTCCGGCGGCGCGGAGGGCGTCCGGCGCGCCTCCGGGGAGGCCTTCGATCTCATCTTCATGGATTTCCAAATGCCCGGAATGGACGGCCTCGAGGCCACGCAAAAAATCCGCGCCGACGAAGCCGCCTCCGGAAAACCCCGCACCAAAATCTGCGCCCTCACCGCCAACGTGATGGCTGAGGACCGTGAGCGCAGCCGCGAGGCCGGGATGGATGACTTCCTGGCAAAACCGTTCCGCCGCTCAGACCTCCTCCGCCTCCTCGAATCGCTTCCGGGGCCCACGGCCCGAAAGTGCTGACAAGCCGACCCTTAAGCTGGTAGAGAGGAGCGGATGATTTTGCTATTCGGGGGCAGCGGGTATGTGGGGCAGGCGATGGCGGCGCGGCTGGGCGCGCTGGGCATCCCGTTTTTGGCGCCCGCGCACAGCGAGTTGGACCTCACGAGCCGCGAGGCCGTTGCGCGCTGGCTGGCTGGTGTCCCCCGGCCGGAATTTGCGATCAATGCGGTCGGGTTCACCGGGCGGCCGAACATCGACGGCACCGAGGTCGAGCGCTGGCACACCCTGCGCGCAAACACGGTGGTGCCCGGCGTCCTGGCCGAGGTCCTCGGAGAGGCGGGGATCCGGTGGGGGCATGTCTCCTCGGGATGCATTTTTCACGGAGCTCGCCCGGACGGCTCGGGCTACACCGAGGAGGACGCACCGGTTTTTGCGGTTTCCGACGCGCGGGCGGGGTGGTATGCTAGGACGAAGTGGATGGCCGAGCGCCTGCTGGTCGGGCTTCCAGGGGTGCTGATCTGGCGGTTGCGGATTCCGTTTGACTCGGAGGACAACGCGCGGAACTACCTCACGAAGCTGATGCGCTATGACCGTCTTCTGGAGGTTCGGAACTCGATCTCGCAGCGGCACGAGTTTGCAGCGGCCGCGATTGACTCCCTGCGCCTCGGGCTCCCGGACGGGATCTATAACGTCACAAACCCAGGGTCGATCACGACCAGCGAGGTCGCCGGGGCGCTGGCAAGCCACGGGATCTGCCGGAAGGCGTTCGAATATTTTTCCAGCGGGGAGGAGTTTCTTGCGGCCCCGGGCCGGGTGTTCCGGGCGAGCTGCGTGCTGGATTCCTCGAAGCTGGCCGCTCACGGGGTCGTGATGCCGGAGGTGCACGATTCGCTCGAGCAGACGCTGCGCGCATGGAAAACCGCATGAGGGAGGTGGTCGCCGTGGTCGTCACCTGGCGCCGGGAGCAAGAGCTCGACCGGCTCCTCGCGAGCCTCGAGGCGTCCGGTCACCCGATCCGGGGGTGCGTGGTCATGGACCATGCGGGCACGGTCGCGGACCAGGTCCGGGCGTTTCCCGTGAGAGTTTGCGCCGACCTGAAAAACCCGGGGCCCGGGGCGGGCTGGGCGAACGGGGTTCGGCGGGCGCAGGACGCCTTCGGGGCGACGGACATCCTGTATTTGGACGACGACGTGGTCATGCCCCCGGGGGCGCTGGGGGAGATGGTCGGATCGCTGGGGGATGCGGCGGCCGTGTGTCCGCTGTTGGAGGATGCTGCCGGGAAGCTGTGGGGATTTCCCGAGCCGGCGGACGCTGCACAGAGGCGGCGGATCCGGCAGGCGGGGACGCCCGGCGATGCGCTGCGCCTGCTCGGCCCGGGGCCGCATCGGTTTCTGTGGGCGACCGGCGCTTGCCTGCTGGTCAGCCGCGAGGCGATCGCCGCGTGCGGGCTGCACCGTCCGGATTTCTGGATGCTCGGCGAGGACCTCGAGTATTCCATGCGCCTCGCGCAGTGCGGAGGAGGGGTCTTCACCTGCCGGGCTGCCGTTCCGCATCTTCCGCCCCCGTCCGGGGACGCGGCGGCGGCGCGGACCTCGGACTACCGGAAGTTCTGCTCGCTTCTCCAAAACCTGTCCTACCTGTCGTTTCACGTCCGGCACAGCGCGCACATGGCGAGCTATCTGCCCGGCAATTTCCGGCGGTTTTTCCGGACGCACGGGTGGCGCGCGGCGTCGGTGGCCGACGCCTGGGAGTGCTTCCGCCAGGGTGCGCTTTGCGGACACCCTGCCGGGCATGCCTCGGGGGCAAGGCTCCGCGAGCGGATTGCGCGCCGCCAACTCCGGCGTTGACTTCCGCGCGGATCCCCGTGTTTCTCTCGATATGCACCTGAAGAGCCTCCCCATCCTCGGCACGCCGGTGCACTGCGTGGACTACGAGGCGGCGGTGGCGGAGGCGGTGCGGCTCGCGGCCTGCCCCGCGCCGGCGGCCGTCGCCGCCAGCAATACCCACATCATCGCCCTGGCGCGCAAGAACCCCGCGTTCGGGGCCGTCATGAGGAAATTTTCCGTGGTCCTCCCCGACGGGTATCCGCTGGTCTGGGAGCTGAACCGCCAGGGAGCCGGGCTCCGGGACCGCGTCTACGGGCCGTATTTCATGCGGCGCCTCCTCCAGCGGGCCCCTCGCCCGCTCCGGCACTTTTTCTTTGGCGGCACGGAGGACTGCCTCGCGCGCCTGTCATCAGCGGCCAGGGAGCTGCAGCCGCAGATCGAGATCGCCGGAACCCTTTCGCCGCCGTTCCGGAAGTGGACGGAGGACGACGAGGCCGGGTTTGCCGCGGCGATCCGCGAGTCCGGGGCGGACTTCATCTGGGTGGCCCTTGGCGGGGAACGCCAGGAGCGGTGGATCGTGGAGAACCTCTGGCGGCACACACGCGGCGTCTTTTTTGCCGTGGGGGATGCCTTCGAGCTGCTGGCCGGGAGCCGCCCGTTCGCGCCGGGCTGGATGCAAAAATCCGGGCTCACGTGGGCCTACCGCCTGGCGCAGGAGCCTGCGCGCCTGCTGCCCAGGTATTTTAAATACAACAGCCTGTTCCTCTACTTCCGGGTCCGGGACGGGCTGCTGGGGACGCCGCAGCCGGCGAGGACACGGATTGCGTTTTTGGGCTCCCGCGGGGTTCCGGCGCGCTACTCGGGGTTTGAGGTGGTCGTTGAGGAGCTCGGCAGCCGCCTTGTGGAGGCCGGCTATGAGGTCACGGTTTACAACCGCTTTCCGTGCTACGTGGTGAACGAGAAAGTGGTGCGCGGAATGCGGGTCATCACGCTGCCAACGATTCCCACAAAAAGCCTGGATACGATCGTGCATACGACGGTGAGCGCGGTGGACGCCCTTTTTCGAGGGTATGATCTCATCTACCTCTGCGGTGTCGGGAACGCGATCCTCGCAGGGCTGCTGCGCGCCTTCGGGCTGAAGGTGGTGATCAATGTGGACGGCGCGGATTTCCACCGCGCAAAGTGGGGGAGCGGCGGGCGGCTGTGGCTGAAGATGAGCGAGTCCTGGGCCACCAAGCTCGGGCACCGGATCATCGCCGACAACACGGAGATCGTGCGGAGGTATCAGAGGGAATACGGCGCGACGCCCGACCATATCGCCTACGGCTGCCAGTTCCGGCTGGAGCCCGTTTCTTGCGGCGAGCTGGACCGCTGGGGCCTCGTGCCCGGCGGATACTTCCTGCATGTTTCCCGCATCACCCCCGACAACGAAGCGGACCTTCTTCTAGAGGCGTGGCGCGGATACCGCGGGCCGCTGAAGCTGGTGATCACCGGGGCCCAGAACTACGAGCAGGACTACTACGAGAAGCTGCTCGCGATGGCTGACGACCGGGTGATTTTTACGGGGGCGCGCTTCGGGGACGCCTACGTCGAGCTGAGCCAGAACGCCCGGGCCTTCGTCATGCCCGCCGCCATCGAGGCCACCCGGCTTGTCCTGCTCGACCAGATGGCCATGGGCCGCGCGATCCTTTACAAGGACAGCCCGGCAACGCGCGAGGTCGTGGGCGACGCCGCCGAGCCGTTCCCGGATTCGGACCCGGCCCGGGCGCTCGCCGAACGCCTCGAATTTCTCTCGGAGAATCCCGCTCACTGCAGCGAGCTCGGCGCAGCGGCGCTGGCACGAGCCAGAGAAAACTTCAGCTGGGACGCCGTGCTTCGCAGCTACCGCAGGATGTTTGAGGACCTGCTCCCGGGCCACCTGGTCATATGCACACCTTCTCAATCATCACCCCCTCGCTGAACCAGGGGGAGTTCCTTGGCGAGTGTCTGGGCTCGGTCCGCACTGCGGCCCGGGAGGCCGGCGTGGAGGTGGACCATCTGGTGGTCGACGGCGGGAGCACGGACGGGTCGCTGGCCATCCTCGCCAGCCAGGGGGAGGCCCGATGGACCTCCGGGCCGGATGGCGGGCAGACGGACGCGATCAACCGGGGTCTGGCCGCGACGGACGGAGCGATCGTCTCCTACCTCTGCGCCGATGACCTCCTGGAACCCCGGGCGCTCCTGCGCGTGAAGGAGGCCTTCGCGGCGGATCCCGCCGCCGATGTCGTCTACGGAGACGCGTATTTCCTGGAGTCCGGGTGGAAGCGGCGGAAATCCGCCGGACCATTTTCATTGGAGCGGCTGAAGCGGGGGAATTTCCTGCTGCAGCCGGCGGTTTTTTGGCGGCGGAGGGTCATGGAAAATTATGGTGTTCTCGATGCGGGGCTGCATTTTTGCATGGACCACGAGTATTGGCTGCGCATTGGTGGGGGGACGCGGTGGTCCTATGTGCCGGAACCGCTCGCGAGCTGCCGCCTGCATGCCGGGGCAAAGACCTGGAGCCAGCTTCCGGCGGCCTGGGAGGAGGCGCGACGGATGCAGGCGCGGTACGGGCTGCGGTGGCGGCCATGGCGCGATGCGCTCTGGATGCGCACCCTCGGATGCCATTTCTACCGGCTCAAGCGCAGCGTGATTGCGCAGATGGCGAAATCAAGGAGGAAGGCATGAAGCCGCGCTTGCTTGTGATCGAAATGCACCACCTCGGCGATGCGGTGATGGCCTTGCCCGTGTTGCGCGCGGCAAGCCGGAAATTTGAGGTCCGAGTGCTGTGCCGCCCGGCCGTTGCCGCGATGCTGGGCGCGGCCGGTCCGGAATGCCTTCCGATCCCCTGCGCGGGCTGGAGGGAAGTTTTTCGCCAGGTCCCGCGGCTGGGGGCCGGCGATGCGGCCGCCTGCGCGTGGCCGGACACGCGCGCACACCTTGCCATGCGGAGGTCGGCCGCGGGGACCCGAGTCGGAGTCCGACTGGCGCCGGGCAATTTTTACGGCGTGGCACATGCCTGGCGCCGGCGGCGGCTGTTCGCCGGGCAGCTGGCCGCTCGGGCGCTCTCGCTCGCAGGACCGCTCCTGACCGCTGGACTCGACAGGGAGCCGAGCGCCGGCACCCACTGGCAGATATGGGAGCAGGTCGGGCGATCACTGGCGCTCACGCCGGATTATTCCGTGCCCTGGATGCGCGTCGCAGCCGCCCCCCAGAAGTTTCAGACGTTTGTGACGGATGCGCGGGCGGCAGGCAACCACCTCGTGGCGGTCCATGCCGGAGGCCGGCTTCCCACGAAGCGCTGGGCGCCGGGCAACTTCGAGGCGCTCCTCAAGGGGTGGTTTCCGGCAAACCGTGTGAGCGCGGCGATCCTTCATGCCCCCGGGGAGCCGCATCCTGCGCCGCAGGCTCCAGGCCAGGAGGTCTTCGAGTGCGCTGAACCGGCGGCGCTGCCCGGGTTCCTGGCACTGGCCGACGGCGCTCTGACGCATGACTCGTTTGCCGCGCACGCGGCCGCGGCCGTCGGGGTGCCCGGGGTCACGATTTTCGGATCGGGGGATCCGGCCTGGTTTGCCCCCTTCGGCAGCGCCGGCCTGGCCGCATCTTCCGAGGCGTGCACCGCCCGCCCCTGCGTGGACCGCTGCATCCACGCCTCCCCCCTCTGCCTGGATGAGCTGTCTATCCGCTTGGTAGAGTCGAAATTATCTGCTATGCTTCAGCGCTTATCGCCCATTCCCACTTCGACGAACCCGTGACTTCCCTGGATACCCGAAAAAACCGCCTTCCGGACCTGTTGATTGCCGGGGGCTGCGTGCTGGTTGCCTTCGCTCTCCTCTACGGCCTGAACCCCTATGCCTTCGGGTATGGCGCGCACATGGTGACCGTGCTGCATTTTGCCAACGTGCTCTGGCAGGGCGAGGACTGGCAGCACTGCTACATCGTGCCATTTGCCATCGCGGGGATGATCTGGTTCGAGCGAAAGAACCTGCCGGACGCACCGTTCGAGCGGTCCTGGGCCGGGCTGGCTCTCGCGATCTTCGGGCTCTTCGTGTATTGGGTCGGCTACCGGGCGGATAATATCTTTATCGCCTACGCCAGCTTCCAGATTTTGACCGGCGGGGTGATCCTCTGGCTGCTCGGATGGACCTGGGCCAAGGCGCTGTTCATCCCGTGGGCCTTCCTGATTTTCCTCTATCCCCTTACGTTTCTCGACAACCTGATCGCCTTTCCCCTTCGGATGGTGATGTCGGAGGCCAGCGTGGGCGTGCTGAACGCCGTCGGGGTCGGCTGCATCAAGAGCGGAACGGCCATCCTCTCCGCACCCGACCCGATCGGGGGGCTGAAGGCCGGGGCGCGGTTCTCGGTGGATGTCGCCGACCCGTGCAGCGGGATCCGCTCGCTCTTCGCGCTGATGATGGTCAGCGCCCTTTACGGGTATTTTACGCAGAAGGGAATCTGGCGGAAGGCGGTCCTCTTCCTGTGTTCGATCCCGCTGGCCATCGCCGGAAACCTGGCCCGCATCCTGATGCTCACCATCGGCACGATCGTCATGGGGCCGGAGATCGCAATCGGCACGCTGGAGGAGCCGACGTTTTTCCACATGCTGGCGGGCTACCTCGTTTTCGCCGTGGCGCTCGGCGGGATGCTGGGGGTCGGCTGGCTCATCAATGCCAACCTGCGCCAGGCCCTCAACCGCTGGAACCCTCCCTCCCCTCCCCGGGCCCCCACAGCCGCTGCGGCCGGACCAAAACCCCGACACGTCGATGAATACTAGCCTCCTTGCGCGCGGCGCCATTTTTTTGGGCCTCGGGGCCGCCGTTTTTTTCCTGACCCGCCAGAACCCGGACGCCCGCACGGTGATGGAGAGCGGGGTTCGCATGGAGCTGCCGACTCACGTGGGCGGCTTCTCCGGTTCGCCGACGGAGGTTTCCGAGTCCGAGCGCGTCATCCTCCCCGCAGACACGGAATTTGCCAAGATGCTCTACACGAGCGTGGGAGGCTCCCAGGTCAACTGCCAGGTGGTCCTCTCCGGCGGGGAAAAGCGAAGCATCCACCGCCCGGAAACCTGCCTTCCGGCCCAGGGGTGGACGAAAAAATCGAGCCAGGCGATTCCGGTGAAGCTGGATGATGGCCGCACCCTGGAGGTCATGAAGCTGGTGATCTCCCGGCCGGTGGAAATCCAGCCAGGCGTCAAGAAAGAGCTCACCAGCTTTTTCCTCTACTGGTTTATCGGGAAGGACATCACCACCCCCTACCATTGGTATCGGATCCTCCATACCGACTGGGACCGCGTCGTGCATGGGGTTAGCCACCGGTGGGCCTACGTGATCGTCAGCGCCCCGGTGCTGGAGGGCTTCGTCCCGGGCGGAAAAAACCAGGAGCAGACACTTGATATGCTCAAGGAGTTCATCGGCGAAGTCGCCCCGGAGATCCTGATTTCGAAGTAGGCCGCCGGGACCGGATGCCTCCCACACCTGCATCGATGAAGAACCGGGGAGAGTGGATGGTTGTCCTGCTGGCCGTGGCAGGGGCCGGGGTGGATGCGATGATGATCCTCGGGTTCAACGTGCTGACGGCGGCGCAGACGGGGAACACGATCCTCTTTGCCGTGGCCATTGCCCGGGGTGACTTCGCAGGTGGCCTGAGCGCCGCGATCTCTGTCGCAGCCTTCCTGGGCGGGACATTCTACGGGGCCCTGATCATCGGGCGGAAGGCTCCTGGCCCCCGGGTCTCCGGCGTTTGCCTGGCGCTGGGGGTCGAGCTCGTCCTGCTCCTGTCCCTGATGCTCGCATGGTGTTTTTTCGGGATCCCTGCGGAGAAGGCTCCCGCCAACCTGCTGGTTGGCCTTGCGGCGACGGCAATGGGAATCCAGAGCGCCGTCGCCCTCAGCCTGCACGCCCGCTCGACGACCTACATCACCGGGATCCTGGCGGGATTCACCACGGGGATCGCACACCGTCTCGCGCTCCGGAAGGAAATGCCGGCGGCCGCCCCCTCCCCTCCAGGCGCCCCCGAAAACCCTTGGATCAATGGGCTGGTTTGGGTGGTTTACGCAGCGGGGGCCGTGGGAGCCGGTTGCGTATTTCTCCGCATCGGACCTGCCGCCCTCCTCCTGCCCATCCTCGCAGGAGGCGCGGCCTGGGTGATTGAATGGCTGTCGGCCAAGCGCGCGGCGAATAGCCCGTAAGGAGCCGTCAAGAAATTAAGGTGGCAAGATGGCGCAGGAGTTTTGGCCACTGGCAAGGCGCGACGAAAGAGCATAGCCAAAGCCTCTGTGACTGAGGAGCAACGCCGCCAGAGGCCAAAGGAACAAGCCAGGTTGATACCTTTATTTGTTGACGGCTCCTGAGCGCACGAAATCCGCACAAGGGACTTGCATCGGGCGCGGCGTCCGATTTGCTAGTCCGGATGAAACAGATCGGAGCGATTCAGGCGGATGACAGCATCCTGCACCTGGCCTGGGAAGGGGAGAAATTGGCCGCGGCGCCCGTTTCGGGCGAGGTGCTGGTGCTCGATCTCTCCACGCGGACCGTCGGCGACCTGTCCGGGCACGGCGTCGGGAATGGGGCGCCGGCGTGGTTTGGCGGGCATCTGGCCACCTGCGGCCTCGACGGCAGGGTGCGGTGGAACGGCCGCATCCTCCACGCCGGGAGGGGCATGATCGAGTCCCTGAAGACCTCGCCCGATGGAGCCCTCCTTGCCGCCGGACAGGGAAAACGGCTGCTCGTCTTCGACAGGCATGGCGAGCCGCACGACGTCTTGAGCGACCTCCCGGCCGCGATCGCCGACTTTGCCTGGAACCCCGCCGCCCCCGGCCAGGTGGCCGTCGCCGGGGCCGGAGGGGCGCGCATGTGGCAACTCGGAGACACGGACCCTTTCGCACGGTTCGACTGGGGCGGGGCGAGCCTCATCGTGCGCTGGAGCCCGTGCGGGAGGTGGCTCGCCACCGGCGATCAGACCCCGAGCGTCCATGTCTATGACTTCACGCGCGACTTTCCCCTCCACATCCAGGGGTTCGAAACCAAGGTGCGCGCCATGGCGTTTTCAGCCGATGGAAAGCAGCTCGCCACCGGAGGCTCGCCCACCGTGACCATCTGGCCCTGCACCGGCACAAAAGGCCCGGAGGGCGCCACCCCCATCCAGCTCGACGGCCATGACGGCGACGTGTCCGCCCTCGCCTATTCCCCCGCCAGCGGGAGGCTGGCCAGCGGCGACGGCACCGGGGTCGTGCTCGTCTTCACCTTCGATGGCGACCGGGTCCTCCGCAAGCGCCTCCGCCGGGACGCGGGCATCGCCGCGCTGTCCTGGCACCCGGACAAGGACTGGCTGGGCGTCGGGCTCGACAATGGCGAGGTGTCGGTGCTTTCCCTCGATTCATGAAACCTTTGGATGACCGCAGCCCGTCCTTTACCTGCGAAGCTAAATCGTGAAAATTCCTTATTTGAGCCCAACCCGATGACGACAAACGATTCCAACCCTTTACGCAGCTCCAAGGCAAGGGCCTGGTCCACCCTTCTGGCAGCGCTAATCCTCATCACGCCGCTTGCGGGAGGGCAAAATCCCGAGGCGCCGGCCATCGACCGGCATGGCATCTCCCCGGGCGAAGTGGCCGGGAACCACGCATCCGAAATTGCCGCATTCCTCGCAGCCGATGCCAAGTCTCCGCCTGCACCCGGGGGAATTCTCTTCCTGGGATCGAGCACCATCCGGCGGTGGAAGCCATTTATGGCGGAGCAATTTCCGGACCTTCCCTGGATCAACCGGGGGTTTGGCGGCGGCAGGTCGTGGGAATGCCTCTACTTCTTTGACGAGATCGTCACCCCCTACAAACCCCGCCTGATCGTTTACTTCTGCGGAACCAACGACACCGTGGAACCCGGGCGCACGGCGGAGGGCACCGTCAACAACACAAAGGCCTTTCTCGAACTGGTCCACAGGAAGCTGCCGGGCACGCGCGTCCTCTACCTCTCGCTCACCAAAGCTCCGAGCCGCCGAGGTGCCTGGGACAAGGTGGATGCCATCAACCGCGATATGGCCGCAGCCATCCAGTCGGACCCTCAGGCAGCCTGGTTTGACATGAACGCGATCGTCTTCGACGCAGCGGGAGCGCCCCGCATGGACCTCTACTGCGAGGACCAGCTCCACCTCAACCCGCAAGGCTACAGCGCCCTCGCCAAGGCCGTTCGCCCGTTCATCGACGCGCAGCTCAGGCTCCCCGAAGAATGAGCCACCACGCCGCTCGCCTTGCAGAAAGCCGCAGCATGGAAAGCTGGGGCTGAGGCGAAGCGTTGCTCGGATCGCCGGGCTCAGGAAATTCTGTGCAGGCGAAGAATTTTCATCGAGCATCCCGCACAAGGAATGAAAATTGATCCCCTGCTCAATGCCCTGAAAAAGACATTTGGCTACGATGCGTTCCGCCCGCTCCAGCGCGAGATCATCGAGGCCTCGCTCGCCGGGCGTGACACGTTTGCCCTTCTGCCAACCGGGGGCGGGAAGTCGCTTTGCTTCCAGCTGCCCGCTCTGGTGCGCGAAGGCCTCACGCTCGTGGTCTCCCCCCTCATCGCCCTGATGAAGGACCAGGTCGACCAGCTCGAAGCCGCCGGGGTCGCCGCCACGTTTTTAAACTCATCCCTGAAGGCCTCGGAGGCGAGGGAGCGGATGCGGGGGCTCCACGAAGGCCGTTTCCGCCTGCTCTATGCGGCCCCGGAGCGCCTCATGCTGGAAAACTGGCAGGCCAACCTCCAAAGCTGGAACGTCGCGGCCGTCGCCATCGACGAGGCCCACTGCATCTCGGAATGGGGGCACGATTTCCGCCCAGAATACCGGCAGCTCTCGCGCCTGCGCCCCCTGCTTCCGGGGATCCCGTTCACCGCGCTCACCGCCACCGCCACGGGCCGCGTGCGGGAGGATATCATCCGCCACCTGCACCTCGATGACCCGGCGGTTTTTGTCGCCAGCTTCAACCGGCCGAACCTCTCCTACCGCGTCATCCCGAAGGAAAAGGGGGTCAGCCAGATCGCGGAGTTCGTTAGGAAACGTCCGGCCGACGGCGGGATTGTCTACTGCGCGACAAGGGCTGCTGCCGACCGCGTGGCGGGGAGCCTCAACGACCGGGGGTTTCCCGCCCGGCCCTACCATGCGGGGCTCACGGCAGCCGAGAGGGCCGCGCACCAGGACCTGTTTTTGCGCGACGAGGTGCGGATCATCTGCGCGACGATCGCGTTTGGCATGGGGATCAACAAACCCAATGTCCGGTGGGTGATCCACCATGACCTGCCAAAGAACATCGAGGGCTACTACCAGGAGACCGGGCGGGCGGGCCGCGACGGGCTGCCCGCCGACTGCCTCCTGCTCTTCCATGCCGGAGACGCGGCCAAGCAGACCCACTTCATCGATGAGATGAGCAGTCCGAAGGAGCAGCAGATCGCCCGCGAGCAACTGCGCCTGATGATGCACTATGCCGAATGCGCGTCCTGCCGCCGCCGCGAGCTCCTGGCCTACTTCGGGGAGACCTATGCGGCTCTGACCTGCGAGGCCTGCGACAACTGCCTCGAGCCGCGCGAATCTTACAACGCCACCACAGAGGCCCAAAAGCTCCTCTCCTGCGTCTATCGCGTGCGGCAGGGCGCCCGCTTCGGCGTCGGCCTCAACCACCTCATCGAGATCCTCACCGGAGCGAACACCGAAAAAATCCGCCGCTGGGGCCACGACCAGCTGAGCACGTATGGCGTCGGCCGCGAGCTTGGCCGCCCCGAGTGGTCTGCGATCGGCCGCGAGCTCCTGCGCATGGGACTGCTTGCGCAGGAAAAGGGGGAGTTCCCCACCATCGCCATCACTGAGGAGGGCATGGAGGCCCTGCGGTCCCGGAGGATCATCATGCTCACCAAGGCCATGGCCGCCCGCCCGGCTCCGCGCGAACGCGCGGGCGGGATCACCTGCGACGAAACCCTTTTCGACCGCCTCCGCAAGCTGCGCAAACGCCTCGCCGACGAGCGCTCCGTCCCCGCCTATGTCATATTCGGCGACACCACGCTCCGCCAAATGGCCAGGGACTACCCCCAGTCGCTCGACGACCTCCGCGCCATCAGCGGGATCGGAGAAAAAAAGCTCGGGGAGTTCGGAGCCCTTTTCACCGGGGAGGTCACATCCTACTTAAAAACCTACCCGAAGGTTCTGTTCTGAAGCGATTCCGGATTGCAGAGCTGCCCGATTTGCTCCAGATTGCTGCGTGGTCATGGCCTCCCCTCCCCTGTCTGATACGATCCGGCTGCGGCAGCGAAAATCCGCCGGCGGAAGCGATTGCTCCGGCGATGAGTCGATCGTCACCCTTGCCAGCAAGCTGAGCGAGCTCTTTGCCGCTGGCTACCAGCACGACGACATCTACGGTTTTGTGATTCCCCTCCTGATGCAGGGCAAGGTTCGCATTGACCTTGAAGACCGTTCGGAGCGCTTGGAGATGGAGGATCAGACGCAGAGAATGCCCCGCAGCGGCGCCGTGAGGGCATTCGAAGACCTGGTCGCCGGACTGTCCCGGTAGGTGCACGGACTGTCCCGGCCAGGGGCCGAACCCGGGCCAAGTTTCCCGCGGCCCCGCAGATCCCAGCTTTTCCCGGAAGCCCTGACAGTCCTCCTCCTCGCCCGGAGCCCCTCTGCAGCCCTCTTGCACTCGAGGCAGCGCCAATCCCCCCGACCCCCATTTTCAATTTGAAGGTCAGGGCTATTTGCTTGCCGCGCGGGCGAACCGGCCTCTAGAAGATCCCGTGAAATGGGGAATGATTTGCCATGAAGGCGGTGGTGGGGGTGGTGTTGGCCCGGTGTCCGAGGGGGGCAGCGGGGCACACCTGCGCTGTGATGAACTGGGTGATCGGCCTTCGCTCGCTGGGGTGGGATGTGTGGATCGCCGAGCACATGGATTCCAAGGACCTCGGTGCGCCGGAAGGCCCAAACAGCAGGAGCCCGCAGGAAGAATTTTGGCACGAGACCGCCGCCGGGTTCGGGCTCACTGACCGCCAGTGCCTGCTAATCGATGGGCAGAGCCCCGACCTCGCGGCCTTCCGCGAATTTGCGGGCGGCGCGGATTTTTTCCTTAATTACTCCGGGCAATTCCATCTCCTTGACCTGCTGGGGCCCCGGGCGACGAGGTGCTACCTCGATGTCGACCCCGGCTTCACTCAGCTTTGGGCCGAGGCTTGCGGGTGTGACATGAACTTTGTTGGGCACGACCTTTTCTTCACCGTCGGCACCAACATCGGCAAGCCGGGAGTGTTGCTGCCCCGCAGCGGCAGGGACTGGATCCCGCTGGTTCCGCCGATGCCGGCCGCCTACTGGCGGGACCAGCTCGCGGGCGCGGGCGGCGCGGTCTCCGCCAGCAATGGAGCCTGGACCACCGTCGCGCACTGGTATGGCTACAACGATCTTTTTTGGGAGGGGCGCACTTATGGCGGGAAGCGGGAGAGCCTGCTGGCTGCCCAGCCCCTTCCCTTGCTCACGGGGCTGCCTTTCGCGATCGCCAGCGACATGGAGCCCGGTTGGACCGACTACGGCGGGTTTCTTGCCGAGGGGTGGCAGCTCCTCCGCTCGGCGGACGTCTGCCGCGACGTCCCGAGTTACCTTCGGTTTCTCGCGGGATCGCGCGGGGAAATCGGAATCGCGAAGGGCGGCTATCTCGTCTCGCGCGGCGGATGGATCAGCGATCGAAGCCTCCTCTATCTGGCATTGGGCGTCCCGGTTGTGCTGCAGGACACCGGTTGGCCGGAGGTCGTTCCCCCGGGTCCCGGCTTTCTGCCCTTTTCCACCTGCCAGGAGGCCGCCGCACGGATCCGGGAGGTCGAGTCGAACCGCCCGGCCCACTGCGCCGGAGCGCGCGCAACAGCCGAGGAATTTTTCCAGCCGGCCACCGCGCTGGCCCCGCTGCTGGGCAGGCTGGCCTAGCGCTGCGCGCCTTGCGACCCGGCGGCGGTGCCCAATCAGGGGGCAAAGAACGGCGGAAGGAGGTAGATGCGGCCGGGCTCGAGCTCAACCCTTTGCGGGAGAAGGTTGACCTCCACTTTGGCCGAGGCGCGCGACTCGCCGAAGAGGCGGAAAAACCGGTCGAGGCTGTAGGAGCGCTCGTAGCGGACGACCTGCGCCCCCGTGGCCTCGCCCATTTCGGCAGCCTTCTCGTAGGCGTCCTCGACGTATCCGAGCTGGTCGACAAGCTTCACGGCGTAGGCATCAGTTCCGCTGAGGATCCGCCCGTCGGCGGGCCCCTCGCGCAGCATCGTTTCGTCGAGCCTGCGCGAGCGGGCGACGATTCCGACAAAGCGGTCGTAGCTCTGCATCACGAGGCCCTGCACGTATTCCTGCTCCTCCGGGCTCAGGTCGCGCGCCCCGTTCAGCATGTCCTTGAACTTCCCGCTCTTGAAGATCACCGACTGAAGCCCGACTTTGCCGAAGAGCTCTTTATAGTTGAGGGTGGAGATGATCACGCCGATGCTGCCGGTGAACGTGGTGTCGTTGCACATGATCCAGTTGGCGCCGCAGGCCGCGTAGTAGGCCCCGGAAGCCCCGATCGAGTTGAAATAGACGACGACCGGCTTCTGCCGGGCCAGGCGGCAGATCGCATCGTAAAGGACATCGGAGGCGGTGATCTCCCCGCCGGGCGAATCCACCTGCAGGACAACCGCCTTGACCTCCCCATCCCCCGCAGCCTGCTCGAACGCCATCTTGAGGTCGTCAACCATCGCGTCCCCGAGGCTGCCCGCCGCGCCAAACGCAATCACCCCATCCAAGGGAATCACCGCCACCTTGGACGAGCTGTCCGAGCCTTCGACGAGGACCCGCTCTTCAAATGTTTTCGGAGGCACGACCCGGACCCCGCCCAGGCGGCTTGTTCCGCCCGCGCCGACGGCCGCCAGCAGGACCAGATTGAGGAACATGCTTGCGCAGACCCCAACAAACAAAACCACCATGAGACAGCCGGACTTTTTCATTTTCGAACCCGGACCCTCGCCGAAATTTCCCCCGCCCACAAGCGGGGAATTTCAGCCCGCTTCCGGCCCTTCGAGGCGGACGCGCACGGTGGCCGCGCTGCGCAGGTGCAGGTCGCGCTGAGGGAACGGCATCTCGATCCCTGCCGCGCGAAAATCGCGCTCGATCCTCACGCGGAGGTCGCTGCCGACCTGCCGCGGATCAACCGTCCCGCCCATCTCCAGCCAGTAGTAGATCCGGAAGTTCAACGAGCTGTCCCCGAAGGCTTCGAAAAAGACCCCGGGCGGAGGGTCGCGGAGGATTTCGGGCTGCCGCTCAACGGCGGAGTTGAGGACGTCGAGCACCTTTTCAACCGGTGAACCATAGGCGACGCCAACGGGAAAATCATACCGGTGGTGCGGGTCGGCGAGCGTCCAGTTGGTCACCTCCTTCTCCAAAAATGCGCTATTGGGCACGAGGAGCTCGACGCCGTCAAACTGCCGGATGCGCGAGCACCGGCTCCCCAGGTGCGTGACCCGGCCGGTGCTCCCCGCCACCTCGATGATGTCGCCCACCTTAATCTGGCGCTCGAGGAGCAGGATGATCCCGCTGATGAAATTGTTCATTAGGTTCTGGACTCCGAAGCCGACCCCGATCGCCAGTGCCCCGCCAAAAAACGCAAACACCGTGAGCGGAATGTTCAGCCAGTAAAGGACGCTGAGGACGAAGAGCGCGGCGGCCGGCACGAACACGCTTTTCTCGACGAGCGAGCGCTGGGCTTCTGCCAGCCGGAAATTCCTCCCGGCGGTCCCTGCGGTGGTGCGCGAAATGATCCCTGCCAATATCAGGGAGAGGGCGAACCCGATCGCGGCGAGCGCCACCTTGCCAACGGTGATGCTGTTGCCGCCGGCCGGAAAAAGTTCGAACGACCAGATCGCGGCGGCGCTGGCCCGCAGGCCATCCCATGCGCGGGCAAGCCGCTGCGGGGCCGTCTCGCGACCCAGAAGGGCCTCGACCTCGCTGAGGAACTCCTCCTCCATCGCCGCCATGCTCTGGACGCGGGACACCAGAGCTCCCATCGCCGCATCGCGGCTCTTCGCCGCCGCAAGGGCTTTTTCCAAGGTCGAACGCACCGGGCCGGCGGCGGCCCCTTTGAGGGCCCTCTGTGCCGCATCAAGGTTCTCGCGCGACTCGACAAGCCTCTTGTCCATCGTGGGGCGCCACTCGTCGAGGAGCCGCAAATTTTCGCGGACTTCGCTCAGCGCGTCCCTGACCCCGGCCGGGGATGGGTTTCCGGAAAGATCTTTGACGGTGAGCCAATGGGCCCGCTCGATATCGAGGATGCGGGTGAGCCCCCGCAGCACGACCACAAGCCCCTGGGAGGCGGCGGCGACGTCCTGTGCGGCCGCGAGCCGCTGGCTGCCGGCAGCGGAGGGATCGGACTTGATCTCTGCGAGGGCCTCCTGAGCCCGCTCCTGGTCCTTCACGGCGGCGGCGAGCGCCTTTTCCGAATCGGCCGTTTGCTGCGCGATGGCGCCGAGCTGCTTGTCCGCACGGCGGGAATCGAGCTGGCGGTCGAATCCGGAGGTGCGCAGCGCCGCCCGGAGGGCATCGGAGGAATTCGCGCTGAGCTTCAGGGCC
>Ga0247844_1003146_pt1 | contig 24978 bp, 20 predicted proteins | sample LaCtaG_FD_192421 | JGI IMG/M metagenome (GOLD analysis project Ga0247844, IMG submission 192421) | Freshwater microbial communities from meromictic Lake La Cruz, Castile-La Mancha, Spain - LaCruzMarch201714.5m_1 | ecosystem: Environmental > Aquatic > Freshwater > Lake | place: Spain: Castile-La... | reverse complement strand
CAAGGGCCGGCAAAAATTCCCTCAAGCCCGCCCCCGACGCCTCCGCCCCCAACCTTTCCGCCGCCTCCTGGTCCGCGCGCCCCCTCCCCCAGGCCTCCGGCCTCACTGTCTCGGGCCTCGCAAAAACAGGCGCGTTTGTCCTCTCCGCACGCCGCGCCCTCCCCGCCTCCGAAAACCAGCCGGTCCAAAAAGGCCTCCGCCTCGACCGCCTCGTCAAAAACCTGACCGACCCCTCGCGCGCCGGCACGCCGGAGGCCCCGTTCCAACTCGGCGATGAAATCCTCATCACCTACCGCCTGCAGTCCTCCCGCCCGCAAAGCTTCCTCGCCCTCGAAGATCCCCTCCCCGCCGGACTCGAAGTCCTCAACACCTCGCTCTTCGGAAAATTCTACCAGCCCCCGGCGGAGGATGGCGTGCAGGCCGCCTCCCTGTCCCACTCCGAAATCCACGACAGCCAGACCAGCCTCTTCTTCGACGAAACCCCCGCCGGACTCCTCTCCCACTCGATCCTCGCCCGCGCCACCGCCGCAGGTTCCTTCGCCTGGCCCGCCGCTCAAATCTCCCCCATGTATGACAGCCGGTTCTACGCCCGAACCGCCCCCGCCTCCTGCGCGGTCCAAGCCGAGTAGCCCACCCCCCTCTCAACAACTCGCCGACGCAGCCGCATCGGTCGCCTGTCGAAGAACGGACGGCGGCGGGCCGGCACGACAGAAAAAATTCCGGGATTTTTTTATTTTCGGGTGTAGGGTTCCCGCATGAAGACAACCCTGATTGTTTCCCTGGTTTCTGTCGGCTTTGCAGCCTTTGCCATCGCCGGCGACTATAAAAAAGATGCGGAGGCCATGGCGAAGGAGAGTGCGAAACGAGCTGTTGAGTTCCTTCAGGAGGCCAAGTCCCTCGAGGAGCGGGCGGCAAAAGCCACCGGTGCCGAGGCCGAAAAAATCAAGAAGTTTGCGGACCTCACCCGCGAGGAGGCCGAGGCCCTGACGAAAGCCAGCAAGGCCTGGGCGAACAACCAGCTTCGCCTCGCCGAAAAGCACCAGCAGAAGGCCAACGAGCTCTGCGAAAAGCGCGGCAAGCTGGCCCCCGCGATCTACCCCCCCTGCGACGAAAAAAAGGCATGCGACCCGAAGGCCAAAACAGAGCTCGATAAATCCAAGCCGCAGAAGACCGAGCTCGAAAAACTTCACGAGCAGATCGAGGAGATGGACAAGCCCGAGTGAGCGGGGCCGGGCGGGTGCGCCCGGGATCGCGTGAAAAAACCTGCTCGCCTCGGGCAGGGGGAGTGCGGATACTCGCCGCATGAGCATTCCTAAAAGACGAGGTGCGCGAACTGCTGTTGCGTTGCTTGCATTGGCCGCAGCGCTGGTCGCGTGCGGCCGCAGCGGAGATGTCCGGCAGGCGGCGCCCCCCACCGTCACCGTGGCGGCAGCCGAGGCGAGGCGGATTACGGATTACGTGGTTTTCACGGGGCGCACCGAGGCGGTGGAAACCGTGGAAATCCGCTCACGGGTGAGCGGTTACCTTCAGGAGACCAAGTTCCGCGATGGCCAGATGGTCAAGAAGGGGGACGTTCTTTTTCTGATCGACCCGCGGCCCTACCAGGCCGATCTCGAGGCGGCCCAGGCGCAGCTCGCGCGCGCTCAAGCCGACCTTCAGCTCGCACGGATCGAATACGAACGGGCGGCGGAGCTGCGGAAAAAAAACACGATCTCCGCGGCGGATTTCGATACCAAAGCCGCCGCCTACCTGCGCGACCAGGCATCGGCCTCCTCCGCCAAGGCCGCCGCCGACAAGGCCGCCCTGAACCTGGAGTTCACGTCGATCACCTCCCCCATTGACGGGCGCACCGGAAAGGCTTCGGTCACTCCAGGAAATTTGGTGACCCCGGATGTGAAGGAGCCTCTCGCGGTCGTGGTCTCGACGAATCCGGTCTATGCCTACGCCGACCTCGATGAGCGCCAGCTCCTGCGATACGTGCGGATGAACAAAGAGATCCGCGACAGCGGCGGGGAGCCCGGCAAAGAGGACGGCAAGGAGGTCTCCACCCCAATCCAGATGCAGCTCGGCGACGAGAAGGATTTCCCGCACGAGGGGGTCATCGATTTCGCGGACAACCGGGTCAACCCCGACACCGGCACGATCCTCATCCGGGGCGTTTTTCAGGATAAGGATGAGCTGCTCGGGCCGGGACTCTTCGTGCGCCTGCGGTTTCCGGCGGGGCTGGCCTACGATGCTGTGCTCGTTCCGCAGGAATCCATCGGCACCGACCAGGGCCAAAAGTTTGTGGCCGTGGTGGGGGCCGATGGGGTGGCGCAATTTCGCAAGGTCGTCCCGGGAGCGGTTCAGCCCGATGGTTGGCAGGTCGTCACCGGCGACGTGAAGGCCGGCGACCGGGTTGTCGTCGAGGGGCTCATCAAAGTCCGCTCGGGCGAGAAAGTGTCCGCCACCGACGCCAAAACCGCCACCGGGCCCGCGAAGTGAATATCAGCCACTTTTTCATCGACCGCCCGATCTTTGCGACCGTTCTTTCGGTTGTGATTGTTGTAGTGGGGGCGGTCGCAATGACCTCCCTGCCGGTGGCGCAGTATCCGGAGATCACGCCTCCGACCGTCCAGGTATCGGCCGCCTACTCGGGGGCGGATGCACAGACCGTGGCCGAGACGGTCGGCGCCCCGATCGAGCAGCAGGTCAACGGGGTCGAAAACATGCTCTACATGTCGTCCCAGTCCAATGGCGACGGCTCGTATTCGCTGGCCGTCACCTTCAAGCTCGGCACGGACCTCGACACCGCGCAGGTGCTGACGCAAAACCGCGTCAACCTCGCCCTGCCCCAGCTTCCCGAGGACGTCCGCCGCACCGGCGTCAGCGTCGTCAAGCAGTCGTCGTCGATGATGATGATCGTGAACCTCGTCTCGCCCGACGGCCGCTACGATGCGCTCTACCTCGGCAACTACGCGATCCTCCAGCTCCGCGATGCGCTGGCGCGCGTGGACGGAGTGGGCGCCATCTCGGTCTTCGGCTACGAATACAGCATGCGCGTCTGGCTCGACCCCGAGCGCCTCGCCGCCCGCAGCCTCACGGCCTCCGATGTCACCGCCGCGATCCAGGAGCAAAACGTGCAGGTCGCCGCCGGAACGATCGGCGGCCCGCCGATTCCGGACGGGGTGGCCTTCCAATACACGGTCAACACCCAGGGCCGCCTGCAGACCGCCGAAGAATTTGAGCGGATTGTCGTCAAGCACGGGTCGCGCGGCGAGGTGGTCCGCTTGGGCGACGTGGGGCGGGCCGAACTCGGGGCCCGCAGCTACAGCATCGGCAGCACGCTCGACGGAAAGCCGACCGTCGGCCTCGCCATCTACCAGCAGCCCGGCGGAAACGCCCTCGCCACCGCCGACAAAATCACCGCCCTCATGGAGGAACTCTCCTCCCGGTTCCCCGAGGGCCTCGAATACCGGATCGAATACGACACGACCGGGTTCGTGGAGGAGTCCGTGAACGCCGTCGTCCACACGCTTTTCGAGGCGGTGCTCCTCGTGATTCTCGTCGTGCTGGTCTTCCTGCAGAGCTGGCGGGCGACCGTGATCCCGCTCGTGGCCGTCCCGGTTTCTCTCATCGGCACCTTCGCGGCGATGGCGGCCCTCGGGTTTTCTCTGAATAACATCTCGCTCTTCGGCCTCGTGCTCGCGATCGGGATCGTGGTCGACGATGCGATCGTGGTCGTCGAGAATGTCGAGCGCAACATCGCGCTGGGGATGGGACCCCGGGAGGCCGCCAAGAAGGCGATGGACGAGGTCTTCGGGGCCGTGATCGCGGTCTCGCTCGTGCTGGTGGCGGTCTTTGTGCCGACGGCGTTCATCACCGGAATCTCCGGCGAATTTTACCGCCAGTTTGCGCTGACGATTGCGGTCTCGACCGTTCTGTCGGCGTTCAACTCGGTGACCCTCAGCCCCGCGCTGGCGGCACTCCTCCTGAAGCCGCACGGGACCGCGAAGGATCCGCTGACAAAAATTCTCGACGGCGGGCTCGGCTGGTTTTTCCGCGGCTTCAACGCGGCGTTCGAGCGCGTCTCGGCCCGCTACGGGGCGGCGGTGGCGAGGTTGGTGCGGGGGGCGGCCGTTGTGGCGCTCGTGTATGCCGGGCTGCTGGGGCTCACGGTGCTCGGCTTCCTGAAGGCTCCCGCAGGCTTCATCCCGCAGCAGGACAAGGGATACCTCATCGCCAACGTCCAGCTTCCCGACGCGGCCTCCTCGGTCCGCACCGAAAAGGCCTCGGCGGCGGCGGACGCCATCATCCGCGCAACGCCCGGGGTTGCCCACACGATCACCATCAACGGCCTCTCGGTCATCTCGGGAAGCAACCTTCCCAATGCCGCCACGATTTTCGTCATCCTGGATTCCTTCGACAAGCGGAAGGCGCAGGACCTTTCGGGCAGCGCCATCACGGCGCGGCTGAACTCCGCGCTGGCGGCTCTCTCCGAAGCCCAGTGCGGGGTCTTCGGCCCTCCGCCGGTGGATGGCCTCGGGAGCACGGGCGGGCTCTCGCTCATGGTCCAGGACCGCGGAGGGATGGGCTTCACCCAGCTGGAGGCCGCCGCCGACGAGCTTGCCCGTTCCGCGATGAAGGATCCCTCGATCTCCGGGGCCTTCAACACGTTCAGCTCGGCAACGCCCCAGCTCTATTTTGACATCGACCGGGAAAAGGCCAAGGTCCTCGGGGTCCCTCTCGACAGCATTTTCAGCACCCTTCAAATTTCTCTTGGGTCGGCCTACGTGAACGACCTCACGCTTTTTGGAAGGTCGTTTCAGGTCACCGCCCAGGCGGATGCGCGCTTTCGCGAGCGCCCCGAGGACATCCTGCGGCTCAAGGCCCGGAGCGCGTCGGGAGCCATGGTCCCGCTGGCGACCCTTGGCGATATTCGCGAGATCACCGCTCCGGCGTCCGTGACCCGGTATAACCTGTATCCGGCGGCGAATGTGCTGGCCGACCAGGCCCCCGGCGCCAGCTCCGGCCAGGCGATCGCGGCGGTTGCGGCCGTCGCCGGTGAGGACCTCCCGCACAGCATGGGCTTCGAGTGGACCGGCCTCACCTACCAGCAGCTCCTTGCCGGAAATACCGCCCTCTTCATCTTTCCGCTCTGCGTGCTCTTCGTCTTTCTCACCCTCGCCGCCCAGTATGAAAGCTGGGGCCTCCCGGCCAGCATCATCCTCATCGTCCCCATGTGCCTGCTCTCCGCCATCGCCGGCGTGCTCGTGCGCGGGATGGACAACAATATCTTCACCCAGATCGGCTTCATCGTCCTCGTGGGCCTCGCCTGCAAAAATGCCATCCTCATCGTCGAGTTTGCCAAGCAGCTTGAGGATTCCGGCAAGGCGCGATTCGAGGCGGTGACCGAAGCCTGCAGCCTGCGCCTGCGCCCGATCCTCATGACATCGTTTGCCTTCATCCTCGGCGTCGTCCCGCTCGTGATCGCCTCCGGACCCGGCTTTGAAATGCGCCAGGCCCTCGGAACCGCTGTCTTTGCCGGCATGCTCGGAGTCACGTTCTTCGGGATTTTCCTCACCCCGGTTTTTTACGTCATCGTGCGCGGATTCGGGCGAGGGAAGGGCGCTGCGGCGTCGGGCTGAATCATCCGCCCGCCCGGTCCAACCTCCAGCCTTCCACAGGTCTGGACCTCGCCGCCCCCAGCCGATAGGGTTTCGCGCATGAGTGATGGAACGACTTCCCCCTCGACCCGGGCGATCGAGCTGATGGCTCCGGCCGGGTCCTGGGCCTCGCTCGCGGCGGCGCTGAATTCCGGCGCCGACTCGATTTACTTCGGGGTCGGGAGCCTGAACATGCGGGCGAGGGCGGCGGATAACTTTCTTGCCGACGACCTGGGGGAGGTCGTCGCGGACTGCCATGCGCACGGAGCAAAGGCGTATCTGACACTCAACACGATTCTTTTTGATGAGGAGCTGGATGGCGCAAGGGCCGTTTGCCAAAAAGCCCGCGAGGCGGGGGTCGACGCCGTCATCGGAGCGGATCCGGCCGTCCTGGAGGCCGTCCGCGAGGCCGGGCTTCCCCTCCATCTCTCGGTGCAGGCCAATGCCACCAACCTCTCTGCCGTGCGCTTCTACTCCGGCTGCGCGGATGTGATCGTCCTTGCGCGGGAGCTGAGCCTCGAGCAGATCGCCGGGATGATCCGGGGAATCCGTGAGAACCGGATCTGCGGTCCGTCCGGGAACCTGGTTCGAATCGAGATCTTTGCGCACGGGGCGCTGTGCGTGGCCTTTTCCGGGAAATGCCAGATGAGCCTTTCGCTGTATGGGCCGAAAGCGTCTGCGAGCCGGGGCTCCTGCTTTCAGCCGTGCCGGCGCAACTACCTTGTCACCGACCAGGAGACCGGTGAGGAGCTGGTCATCGATGGCCACCAGGTGATGTCTCCCAAGGATCTCTGCACCCTGCCGTTCCTTGACCAGATCCTCGACGCGGGGGTTTCGGTGCTCAAGATCGAGGGGCGCGGACGCCCGGCGGATTACGTCTTAACCGTCGTGCGCGTCTATCGCGAGGCCATCGAGGCCTGGAAGGAAGGCCGCTTCGCTGCGGAGCGCGATTCGGGAAAGTGGATGGACGAGCTGAAAACGGTTTTTCACCGCGGGTTCTGGGAGGGCGGCTACTACCTCGGAAAGCCGCTCGGCGACTGGGCGGCCGCATCCAACTCCCAGGCCGCTGAAAAAAAGGCCTTTGCCGGCGACATCGAGCGGTATTACGCGCGCATCGGCGTGGCGGAGGTCCGCGTGCAGGCCGGGACCCTTCGCGTCGGCGACGATATCTGGATCATGGGCAAGTCCACCGGTGCCCTGCGCACCACCATCAGCGAGCTGCATATTGGCGAGGAGGGCCAGCCGGTCCCCAGTGCAGACAAGGGAGCTCTCGCCTCATTTCCCGTGCCGGAAAAAGTACGGGCCGGGGACAAGGTCTATCTCATCACCTCTCCCGCCCGGACCTGAACGGCGACCGCATCCGGGCGCCGGGCTATGCACCTCGGGGGTCGAAAGCATCCCGCAGGGCGTCTCCCAGGAAGTTCAGGGCCAGCAAGGTGGAGGACATGCAGACGGCGGGGAAAACCAGCAGCCACCACGAGCTTTTGAGCGGGTTGATCGCGCCCGCCCCGTCGGCCAGCAGGGACCCCCAGCTGGCCTGCGGCGCCTGGATCCCCAGCCCGAGAAAACTCAAAAACGACTCATCGATGACCACGGCAGGGATCGTGAGCGTGAGGTAAATCAGGATCACCCCGCTCAGGTTGGGGAGCAGGTGCTTGAGCAGGATCGAGAGGTGCGACTGCCCGAGCACCTTGGCCGCGGTAAGGAACTGCCGGGATTTCAGCGCGAGGACCTGCCCCCGCACGATCCGCGCCATCGTCAGCCACTCGATCACCCCGAGGGTCAGGATCAGGATCGCCACCCGCGAGGAGCCGACCAGCCACTCCCAGCCAAGCCCCGAGGCAAAATGCTGAAGCTGCGCGTTGAAGGCGTTGATCGCAATCAGGATAAATATCAGCCGCGGCACCGAATAGAGGACGTCCACGATGCGCATCATCACGGTATCCAGACGTCCGCCCGCATACCCGGCCACCAGCCCCCAGGCGGTCCCGATGAGCAGGCTCACCGCCGCTCCGAACAGCCCGACCACCAGCGAGATGCGCCCGCCGGCCAGCACGCGGTAAAGCAGGTCGCGGCCGTTGAAATCCGTTCCGAATGGGTGCTCCCATGAGGGCGGGGCATACTGGTTGGGCGAGGGCTCGTCGAGCGAGGCCGGAAGGAGGACCGGACCCGCCGCACAGGCGAGGACGACGATGAGCAGGATCGCGAAGGACACCCACGCGACCGGGTTCCGGAGCAGGCGGCGCAGCGCCCGCGGATCAGCCACGGATCCTCCGGTCCAGGACGCCGTAGGCCAGGTCCACCACAAGGTTGAAAACCACCAGCAACACGCAGTAGACGATCACCATCCCGCCAAGCAGAAACCCGTCGCGGTTCAGGATCGAGTGCACAAAAAATCCGCCGGCGCCCGGGATGTGAAAAATCGTCTCGACGACGATCGATCCGGTGAGGAGGTGGGCGGCGAGGGGGCCGAGGTAGGAGACGACCGGGAGCACGGCGATCCGCAGCGCGTGGCGGTAGACGACCACGCTTTCGCGCAGCCCCTTTGCGCGGGCGGTCCGCACGAAATCCTGCTGGAGGGTTTCGACCATGCTCCCGCGCATGAGGCGCGCGATGGCCGCCATGGCAGGAGCCGCCAGCGTCACGGCCGGGAGGATCAGCTCCCTCCAGGTCCCCCATCCGCCCACCGGAAGCCAGTGCAGCTCCAGCCCGAAGACCAGGATGAGCAGCGGACCCACGATGTAGGAGGGCAGCGAGATGGCCGCAAGCGCAAGGAGCATGGCCCCCGCATCCCGCCACGTCTGCCGGTGCATCGCCGCCAGCGTCCCCAGCCAGATCCCCCCCGCCGCAGCCAGAAGGAAGGCCACCCCCCCCAGCGCCAGCGTCACCGGCAGCGTCTGCGCAAGAATCTCGTTGACCGACCGGTTCCGGTATTTGGTCGAAAGCCGCAGATCCCCTTTGGCCAGGTCCGCAAGATAGCCCGAGTATTGCTCCCAGAGCGTGCCGTCGAGCTGGTATTTCGCCAGCAGCTCCTTCTCGATCGCCGCCGGGATCTTGCGCTCGCCATCAAAGGGACCGCCCGGCGAAAGCCGGATCAGCAGGAACGTGATCGATACCACGCAGAAAAGCACCGCCACCAACCCCGCCAAACGCTGGACAAGGTGGCCGGTCATGCCCGCCAACCCAAAGGCTCCAGGGTCAAAATTCTGATCATCGCGCGCTCCATCAATTTGAACCGAAACATCTGAACCGATTTCCCCCCCCTGTCAATTTCCACACTCCCCATTCCCCATTCCCCATTTCGAATTCCCCATTTCCCCAATTTCCCCCTCGCCCTCGCACCGGATCCTGTGGTAGTGAGCTGGGGCATGATTCAGGACTACATTCCGGTGCTGCTGCATGTGATCGTTGCCGTGGGGTTCGCGACGGTCGCGCTGATTGCAAACCTCCTCGTTGGCCGGGCGGGCACGCGCACGGCGGCGAAGGATTCCGCCTACGAGTGCGGCATCGCCGCCGAGGAGGGGCCCCAGCCGCGCTTCAGCGTGAAGTTCTACCTCGTCGCCATGCTCTTCATCCTCTTCGATATCGAGATTGTTTTCATGTATCCCTGGGCAATCATCTTTGCCGACTTCGTGACCTCGTTCGGCACCACGATCCTCTGGAGCATGCTCAGCTTTGTCGTCATCCTCATGTTCGGCTACATCTACGCGGTCAAAAAAGGCGCGCTCGACTGGTCGCGCTGAACGCATGATCGAGCACGTCGTCCTCTTCAAGCTGCAGGACGGGCTGAGCGAGGACAAGGTGGCTTGGATGCTTCGTGAAACGCGGATCCGCCTGAACAAGATCCCCGTCGTCCGCAGCCTGCGCTGCGGCTACCGGGCCGTCCCCCCCGCAGAGTGGCCCTTTTTCCTTCTCGTCGAGATCGAGTCCCTCGAAAAGCTCGGCGCCTACCTGCGCGACCCCGCCCACCTGCTCTACGTCGCCGAGGTCATCCAGCCGCACGTCTCCGACCTCCTCGCCCTGGACTACCAAAGCGAAGTCGGAGCCGATCCGCTTTTGACCTGACCCCCGCAGAGGTCCGCGAAATTCCCTTTACACAGGCTTGTATTAGCGTATCTAATACATCCATGCAGAACCAATCCGGCGCGGTGCGCAAAAGCATGGACGGCAACGAAGCAGCGGCGAACGTCGCCTACCGTCTCAGCGAGACGATCGCCATTTACCCGATCACGCCATCAACCCCGATGGGCGAGCTCTCGGACGAGTGGGTGGCCAAAGGCTCGCCGAACCTCTGGGGACACGTTCCCAAAATTGTCGAGATGCAATCCGAAGCCGGTGTGGCGGGTGCCGTGCACGGCATGCTCCAGGGCGGCTCGCTCTCCACGACCTTCACCGCCTCGCAGGGCCTCCTTCTCATGATCCCGATCATGTATAAGCTGGCCGGGCAGCTCATGCCGTTCTGCATGCACGTGGCGGCCCGCTCGCTGGCGACCCACGCGCTCTCGATTTTTGGCGACCACTCGGATGTCATGGCCGTGCGGCAGACCGGGTTCGCGCTGCTGGCGTCCGCGAATGTCCAGGAGGCGCATGACCTGGCCTGCATCGCCCATGCGGCCACCCTGCCGGCCCGCGTGCCGTTCCTGCATTTTTTCGACGGGTTCCGCACGTCGCACGAGATCAACGACCTCGAGGTGCTGAGCGACGACGTCCTGCGCGCGATGATCAGCGAGGAGGCGATCCTCGCCCATGCCAAGCGCGCGATGACCCCCGACCACCCGACGATCCGCGGGACCGCGCAGAATCCGGACGCCTTTTTTCAGGCTCGGGAGGCGGCGAATCCCTTCTATGCGGCGCTGCCGGGGATCGTGCAGGAGGCGATGTTCCGCTTTGCGTCGTTGACCGGCCGGAGCTACCATCTGTTTGACTACACCGGGGACCCGGAGGCTGACCGGGTGGTTGTGGTGATGGGGTCGGGCGGGGAGACCCTCGTCGAGACGTCGCGCCACCTGAACTCGATCGGCCAGCGCACGGGCGTCCTCCAGGTCCGCCTCTACCGCCCGTTCGATGCCTGGGCGTTTCTCAACGCCCTCCCGGCCAGCGTCCGCCACATCACGGTGCTCGACCGCACGAAGGAGCCCGGCGCTCCGGGCGAGCCGCTCTTCCTGGACGTCTCCTCGACGATCCGCGCCAAGGGGGGCTCGAAGTGGGCCACGCTGCCGGCGGTCTCCGCCGGGCGATACGGTCTGGCCTCGAAGGAATTCACCCCGGCGATGTGCATGGCGATCTTTGGCGACATGCAGGCGGAGGCGCCCCGCGAGGAGTTCACCGTCGGGATCGAGGACGACATCAGCGGGCTCTCGCTGCGCTACGACCGCGGCTTCCTGCTCCCGGGGCAGACGTTCAACCAGGCCGTCTTCTTCGGCCTCGGGTCCGACGGAACCGTGGGGGCCAACAAGAATACGATCAAAATCATCGCCAAAAAGCTTGGCCTGCACGCCCAGGCGTATTTTGTCTACGACTCAAAGAAGGCGGGGGCTGTGACGGTCTCGCACCTGCGCTTCGGCAAGGAGCCGATCCGCGCGCCCTACCTGGTCAGCTCGGCCGACTTCGTCGGCTGCCACCAATACCACCTCCTCGAGCAGCAGCCGGTGCTCGAGGCCGCCCGCGAAGGGGCCATCTTCCTGCTCAATACCCCCCACGGTCCGGACTCCGCCTGGGACCACCTCTCCCACGAAACCCAGGAGATGATCATCGCGAAAAAGCTGAAGTTCCACGTCATCGACGCCTACAAGATCGCGCGCGAGACCGGGATGGGCGCCCGCATCAACACGATCATGCAGGTCGCCTACTTCGCGCTCAGCGACATCCTCCCGCTCGACCAGGCAATCTCGGAAATCAAGAGCGCCATCGAAAAAAGCTACTCCAGAAAAGGCGCCGACCTCGTCGAAAAAAATTGGAATGCGGTCGACCAGTCGGTGGCGGGCGTCCACGCGGTGGCGGTTCCTGCGGAGGTGACGGCGACCGCTCCGCGGCCGTTCCCGATCCCGGTGGAGGCGCCGGAGTTTGTGCGGGTCGTTTCGGGGACCCTCCTTGCGGGGCGCGGGGACGACCTTCCGGTGAGCGCATTTCCGCCCGACGGCGTCTGGCCGACGGGGACGAGCCGCTGGGAAAAGCGCAACCTTGCTCAGGAGCTGCCCGTGTGGGACTCCTCGATCTGCATCCAGTGCAACAAGTGCGTCATCGTCTGCCCGCACGCGGCCATCCGCGCCAAATACTACCCGGAGGAGGCCCTGGCCGGAGCCCCCGAGACCTTCCAGTCCGTCGCGTTCCGCTCCCCCGAAATCAAGGGCCAGCGCTACACGATCCAGGTCGCACCGGAGGACTGCACCGGCTGCCGGCTCTGCATCAACGTCTGCCCGGCGAAGGACAAGACGAATGCCAGCCACAAGGCGCTCGACCCCGCGCCCCAGGCTCCGCTGCGGGAAAAGGAGCGCGCGAACTTTGCGTTCTTCGAGTCCCTCCCCGCGCCCGACCGCACCCGCCTGAAAACCGACCTCGTGAAGGACAGCCAGTTCTTCACCCCGCTCTTCGAATACTCGGGGGCCTGCGTGGGCTGCGGCGAAACCCCCTACATCAAGCTGGTCACGCAGCTCTTCGGGGACCGGGCGATCATCGCCAACGCCACCGGCTGCTCCTCGATCTACGGCGGGAACCTCCCCACCACCCCCTACACGGTCAACGCGGACGGGCGCGGCCCGGCCTGGGGCAACTCGCTGTTTGAAGACAACGCGGAGTTCGGGCTCGGCCTCCGGCTCTCCGTCTCCGACCAGGAGCAGCAGGCCCGCGAAATCCTGCTCGCAACCCGCGATCACCTCGGACCCGAGTTTGTGGATGAGGTGCTCCATGCCGACCAGTCGGACGAATCCGGGATCGCCGCCCAGCGCGCCCGCATCAGCGAGCTCCGCAACCGCCTCGACAGGATCCCCGAAACCCTGCGCCCGCGCATGGCGCGCCTCGCCGACTACCTCGTCAAAAAATCGGTGTGGATCGTCGGCGGAGACGGGTGGGCCTACGATATCGGCTTCGGAGGCCTCGACCACGTCCTCTCGCTCGGCGAGAACATCAACATCCTGGTCCTGGACACCGAGGTCTATTCGAACACCGGGGGCCAGGCCTCGAAGTCCACTCCCACCGGGGCGATCGCCAAATTTGCCGCATCCGGCAAGAGCGGTGCCAAGAAGGATCTCGGCCTCTACGCGATGAGCTACGGGAATGTCTATGTCGCCCGAATCGCGCTGGGCGGGAAGGACTCGCAGACGGTGAAGGCCATGGCCGAGGCCGAGCAGTATCCCGGGACCTCGCTGATCATCGCCTACAGCCACTGCATCGCCCACGGCTTCAATCTGGCCCAGGGGCTGGAGCACCAGAAAATGGCGGTCGATACCGGATACTGGCCGCTCTACCGCCATGATCCGCGCCGGACCGAGGCCGGGCTCAACCCGCTGGTCCTCGATTCTCCGGCCCCGAAGCTGCCCCTCTCGCGCTTCACGGAGAACGAGGTCCGCTACCGTTTCCTGGAGGCCACAAACAAGGAGCGCGCCGCCGCCCTCGGCTCCATCGCCCAGGAGCAGATCAACGCCCGCTTCGAAACCTACCGCCGCATGGCTGCCAGCGGCCTTCCGGAGAAAAACTCATGAAACTCGACACCACCTACCTCGGCCTCTCCCTCAAGTCCCCGTTTGTCATCGGCGCCTCCCCGCTTGGGGATGACCTCGACACGGCCCGCCGGCTCGAAGACGGGGGCGCCGGGGCCCTCGTGATGCATTCGCTTTTTGAGGAGCAGCTCACCAACGATGCCGCCGTCGCCGCGCTCACGGAGTCGTTTGAGGAGTCCTCCCCCGAAGCCCTGAGCTACTTCCCCGAGTCGGCGGAGTATTCGCTCGGCCCGGAGGAATACCTCAACCACATCGCCTCCCTCAAGAGCCGCCTCGGCATCCCGGTCATCGCCTCGCTCAACGGCCGTACCCCCGGCGGCTGGATCAACCATGCCAAGCTGATGGAGGAGGCCGGCGCGGATGCCATCGAGCTCAATATCTACGAGGTCCCCACGGATGCCTCCGAGAGCGGGGCGGAGATCGAATCTCGCGTCCTCGATGTCGTCGCCGGGGTGCGTGAGAAATTGACGATCCCCCTCAGCGTCAAGCTCTCGCCCTTTTACTCTTCGCTCCCCAGCCTGGCTCAGAGCATCCAACTCTCCGGTGCCAACGGGCTCGTCCTTTTCAACCGGTTCTACCAGCCCGACCTCGACATTGAGGACCTCAACGTCGAGCCCAAGCTGTTCCTCTCCACCTCCTCGGAGCTCCTGCTCCGGCTTCGCTGGATGGCCGTCCTGCATGGAAAGGTCTCGCTCTCCCTGGCCCTGAGCGGAGGCGTCCATAAAGTCCACGACGCCATCAAGGGCATCATGGCCGGCGCCGATGTGCTCCAGATCGTCTCGCTGCTCCTCCGGCACGGGCCGCAGGCGCTCGAAGTGATCGTCAAGGATTTCACCGCATGGATGCAGGAGCACGACTACAGCGACGTCTCGGAGATGCGCGGATGCCTGAGCCACAAGAATTCGCCCGACCCCGCAGCCTTCGAGCGGGCCAATTACCTGCGCGTCCTGCAGCTCTGGAAAGTTTGAATCCGGCTTGCCTCGGCGGGGCGTAATCAGGATGGTTGCCCGATGATCAATCCCCGCCTTCTTGACCCTGCCCTCCGGCCGATCGCCGGGAAGGTGCTTGACGGGCAGAGGATCTCGGATGCCGACGCGCTCGAGCTCTACGCGAACCGCGATTTGAACGGCATCGGGGCGATCGCGAACATCGTGCGCGAGCGCCGGAACGGAAATGTCGCGACCTACATCCACAACCGCTACATCAACTACTCGAACGTCTGCATCCTCTCCTGCCAGTTCTGCGCGTTCGGCGCGAAGAAGCGCGAGGATCACGCGTTTGAGCTGGCGGCCCCGGAGATCCTCCGCACCGTCAAGGAAGCCCTTGCCGACGGGATCACCGAGATCCACATGGTCGGAGGGCTCCATCCGACCCTGCCGGGCCAGTGGTATCTCGACCTGCTGGACGGCCTGCGCGCGCTCGATCCCAACCTGGTCATCAAGGCCTTCACGGCGGTCGAGATCCGGCACCTCGCCGGCCGGGTGTTCAAGCTGCCGCTGGAGGAGACCCTGCGGCTTCTCCGCGAGCACGGGCTGGGAGCGATCACCGGAGGAGGCGCTGAGATCTTTGATCCGGAGATCCGCGAAAAAATTTGCAAGGGGAAGGAGACCGCGGGGGAGTGGGCCGAGGTTCACCGGACCTGGCACGGGCTCGGCGGCCGCAGCACCTGCACCATGCTCTACGGCCACATCGAATCCGCCGCCCACCGGGTGGACCACCTCCGCCGCCTGCGCGAAATCCAGGACGACACAGGAGGGTTCACGGGGTTCATCCCGTTTGCTTTTGAGCCGGACGGGGCGCGTCCCGTCCTTCAAGGCCTGCCCCATGCCACCGCCCACGAAGAGATTCGCAACCTGGCCGTGAGCCGGATCTACCTCGACAACATCGACCACATCACCGGATACTGGATCAGCCTGGGCCTCCCGCTGGCCCAGCTCTCGCTCAGCTTCGGGGTCGATGACCTCCACGGCACGATCGTCGAAGAAAAGATTTTTCACATGGCGGGAGCCCTCACCCCGCAGCAGCAGACGGTCGCGGCGCTGGAAAAGGCCATCCGCGAGGCGGGCCGCATCCCGATGCAAAGGGACAGCTTCTACCGGCGGATCGACAAGGCCGCCGACCTTGCCGCGTGAGCCCGCCCCGCCTGGGCTGCGTGCCTTACCTCAACGCCCGCCCCCTTCTCCATGGCCTCGACGCCGAGCTGGCCGTCCCCTCCCTCCTGGCCGGGCGCTTTGCCTCCGGCCGCTACGATGCGGCCCTCCTCCCGGTCTTCGAAACCCTGCGCCGGCCCGCTCCCCGGATCGCGGACGGATTCGGCATCTGCTCGCAAGGCCCGGTCCGCAGCGTGATTGTCGCGCACCGCCAACCCCTCTCCGCCACCCAAGAGATCGTGCTCGACCCCGCCTCCCGCACCTCGGCCAACCTCCTCCGCCTCCTTGCCTCCTCCTGCTGGAAAATCCCCGTCGCGCTCGTCACGGGCTCACCCGACCCGCTGGCCGCCCGCCTCCTGATCGGCGACCCCGCACTCGATTTCCAAGCCCGGCAGGATCCGGGGTGGATGATCACCGACCTCGGCCAGGCATGGACCACCTGGACCGGGCTGCCATTTGTTTTTGCTGTCTGGACGCTTGCGGAGTCCGCCCCACACGGGCTGCCCGGCGCCCTCCGCTCAGCCGCTTCGGCCGGGCTGGCCTCGCGGGCCGGCATCGCCGCCCGCGAACCAGACCCCGCCGCCGCCCTCGACTACCTCACCCGCGCGGTCCGCTACGAGCTGGGTCCTCCCGAAAAGCAGGCCATCGAGACCTTTCGATCCCTGCTGTCGGGCATCGCCCTCCTCCCCCCCGGCCCGGGGCCCCTGGAATACGTGTAGCCCCCGGCTGCTCTACAGCCCGATCGCGTCCTGGATGGCGGCGGCAATTTGCTCCGCGTCGGACTCGATCGCCTCCTGGTCGCGCCCCTCGATGAGGAGGCGGATCTTGGGCTCGGTGCCGGAGTAGCGGAGGAGGACGCGCCCTTTGCCTTCCAGCGCGGACTCCGCCTTGGCAAGGAGGGCGTTCACTTTGGTGAGGGACTCGAGGGGCGGCTTCTCCTTCACGCGCAGGTTGCGCTGGGCCTGCGGGTATTTTTTGAGGACCTTCTTCAGCTCGCTGAGCGGCTTGCCGGAGTCCGCCATGACGCGAAGGATCTGGAGGGCGCTGACGATTCCATCGCCGGTTGTGGCGAAGTCGCGGAAGATCATGTGGCCGCTCTGCTCGCCGCCGACATTGTGCCCGTCCCGGAGCATCGCCTCGATGACGTAGCGGTCGCCGACCTTCGTGCGAAGCACGCGTCCGCCATGGGACGCGAGGGCCTCGTCGAGCCCGAAGTTGCTCATGATCGTCGCGACGAGCGTGTTGCCCTGGAGGCAGCCGCGCTGCAGGAAATCCACCGCCGCGATGGCCATGATCTCGTCCCCGTCAACAACCTCCCCGCTCTCGTCGCAGAGGAGGACGCGGTCGGCATCGCCATCGTGCGTGATACCGACGTGGGCTCCCGTCTCGCGGACCAGGCGCTGGATCTCGGCGGGGTGCGTGCTCCCGCACCTGGCGTTGATGTTGGTCCCGTTCGGGTGGTTGTGGAACGTGTGGACCTCGGCGCCAAGCTCGCGGAGGATGCAGGGGCTCGACTTGTAGGCGGCCCCGTTGGCGCAATCCAGGGCGACCTTCAGGGATTCGAGGCTGCGCCCTTTCGGAAAGCTCTGCTTCGCGAATTCCACGTAGCGGCCAAGGGCGTCGTCAATCCGGAACGCCTTGCCGATTTTGCCGGCCGTCGGGCGGATGCTCTCAATCTCGCCGCTGAAGACCAGCCCCTCGATCCGGGCTTCGATCTCGTCGTCCAGCTTGTAGCCGTCGTGCCGGAAAAACTTGATGCCGTTGTCCTCATACGGGTTGTGGGAGGCGGAGAGGACAATGCCGGCATCGGCGCGCAGCGAGCGCGTGATGTAGGCCACCCCGGGGCTCGGCAGCGGGCCGATCACGAGCACATCGACCCCGAGGGATGTCAGCCCTGCAACCATCGCGTTCTCGAGCATGTATCCGGAGAGCCGGGTGTCTTTTCCAAGGACAACTTTGGGGCGCCCCCCGTGCCGGTGCCCGCTTCCGCCGGGAGATGCAAACACATGGGCCGCCGCCCGCCCGAGTTTGAGGGCCGTCTCAGCTGTGACCGGCTCGATGTTGGCAACCCCGCGGATGCCGTCAGTTCCGAAGAGTTTTCTCTGGTGTTCGCTCATGAGTGGGTTGGGAAAATTCGGCGGATGGCGGGGCGAGGAGGCGGGCGGGCTCGTTGGCGCGGTCGCGCGGGAACTCAAACCGGTCGTTCGCCCGCTCCACGTTCTGCCGGATGAGATACCAGAGGGCGGACGCCAGGATCAGGCACGCGAGCTTCGCTCTCCAGTTGTTCAGGATGATCTCTTTCATACTTTTCGTTGAGGAGGAGCTGGCTGAGCCTCCGCCGGAATTTGTCGAGGCCCAGATTGCGCTCGATGAGGCCGCTGTGGCAAATGGAAACCTGACCGGTCTCCTCGGAGACGATGACGGCCACGGCGTCGGACTCCTCGCTGAGCCCGAGCCCTGCGCGGTGGCGCAGCCCGAGGTCGCGGGTCAGGTCCTCCCGCTGGGTGAGCGGGAAGATGCAGGCCGCCGAGTCGATCCGGTCCCCGCGGAGGACAACGCCCCCGTCGTGCAGGACGGTCTTTGGCTGAAAGATCGTGAGGACGAGCTCCTTGGAAAATGCGCTGTCGATCCGCACGCCGGTCTCCGAGAGCGCCTTGAGGCTGATCTCGCGCTCGATGGCAATGAGCGCGCCAAACCCCTTGCTCGCCAGTTCAAAGACGGCGTCCGTGATCTCCTCGATCGTCTCGCGCTCCTCGAACACAGAGGTAAAAAACCGGTGGCTGCCGAGCTGCGTGAGCGCCCGGCGAAGCTCGGGCTGGAAGATCACGACGAGTGCGATGGCGAGGAACACGGAGAAGCTCCTCAGCAGCCAGCCGATCACGATCAGGTTCAGGAGCTGGGACACCAGCGTGAGGGTCAGAAATACGAGCGCCAGGCCGATCAGGATCCGCGCCCCGTGGGTCCCCCGAAGATACAGGAAAATGTAGTAGAGGACGATGGCCAGGATCAGGATCTCGATCCCGGAGGTCCAGTTCGCAGCAAGGAATTTTCCGATGGCCTCAAACACCGTGCAGAATCGCCTCGGTCATCCGGAGCGCCTCCCTGTGGGGTTGGACATCATGCACGCGAAAGATGGCGGCCCCGCGCTCGCGGCAGAAGCTGGTCAGCGCGACGCCCGGCCAGAACCGGTCGGCCGGGTCGGCGCTTCCCGCAAGGTGCCCGAGGAACGACTTCCTCGAGACGCCGATCAGGAGCGGACGGCCGAACTCTTGGAATGCCCCCAGCGAGGCGAGCAGGTCGCTGTTGTGCCCGGGGGTCTTGCCAAATCCAATTCCTGGGTCGAGAGCGATACACATCGGGTCAATCCCGGATGATACCGCCCGGCCGAGCGCCTGTCGAAAAAAATCCCGCACCTCGGCCACGACATCGCCGTAGTGCGGGGCCCTCTGCATCGTTTGGGGTGTGCCCTGCATGTGCATGAGGACGATCCCGGCTCCCGACGCCGCGGCAACGGAGGCCATCTCCGGGTCCCCCAGCAGGCCGGTGACGTCATTGATGATGTCCGCCCCGCGCTCCAGAGCCGCCGCCGCAACGGCAGACTTCGAGGTGTCGATTGAGATCAGCGCCCGCCCGCTCAGCCCGCTCACCACCGGCAGCACGCGCCGCAGCTCCTCGTCCTCCGCCACCGGCTCAGCCCCCGGCCGGGTGGACTCGCCCCCCACATCAATCAGGTCCGCCCCCCGGGCCACCATCGCCAGGCCGTGCGCGATGGCGTCCCCCGCCGAAGCAAAGCTCCCCCCGTCGGAAAACGAATCGGGCGTCACGTTGAGGACGCCCATGATCCAGCCGCGCCGCGAAAGATCGTGATCGCGGCCGCGGATCCGCCAGATCATTTTTCGAGGCGGATGCGGGCCGAGCGGCCGTGGGCGTCGAGGCCTTCGATCTCGCTGAAGGTTTCGAGGAACGGGAGCGAAGCCTGGAGGGAGGGCTTGTCGAACATGACGACGCTCGTGCGGCGCTGGAACTGGTCGGCCGTCAGCCCGGCAAACGATTTTCCCGCTCCCCCGGTGGGCAGCTCATGGCTGGGCCCGGCCAGAAAATCTCCGCCCACCACCGGCGAAAGGCCTCCGAGAAATATGGCCCCGGACGTGCGCAGCCGGAGGGCGACCTCTCCGGGGCGGGCGGTTGCGATCGAGACGTGCTCGGCAGCGTAGCTGTTCGCCAAGCGGATGGCGGCCTCCAGGTCCGGAACGAGGACAAGCGTTGCGTTCTTCAGCGCCGCCTCGAGGGCTTTGGGGCGCTGGGAGAGCTTGATCTGGCGGGCCAGCGCGCTCTGAACGAGCGAGAGGACCTTCTTGGAGTCGGTCACCAGAATCGCCTGGCTCCCCTGCCCGTGCTCGGATTGCGCAAGGAGGTCGGCCGCGATCCACTCCGGGTTCGCCGTGCTGTCGGCAATCACCAGCACCTCGCTCGGGCCCGGCAGGAGGTCCACCGCCACGCGGCCGAAGGACTGCCGCTTCGCCTCAACAACCCACGCGTTGCCCGGACCAAAAATCTTTTGGACGGGCCGGATGGTCTTTGTTCCGCAGGCGAGGGCGGCGATCGCCTGGGCCCCGCCGACGCGGTAGATCTCGGTGGCTCCGCACTCGGCCAGCGCGGCCAGCAGCGCGGGGTGAACGGTCCCGTCTTTGCCGGCCGGGGTGACGGCCACGATCTCGGGGACGCCGGCCGCCGCCGCGAGCGTGCAGGTCATGATCGCCGAGGAGACCAGGGGGGCGCTGCCTCCGGGGATGTAGATGCCCACGCGCTGGAACGGGTCAAAGCGCTCGCCGACAACCGCGCCCTGGCGGTTCTTCATAAACCAGCTCTTGCGCAGGCTGCGCCGCGCGAAATTGCGGACGTTTGCCCGCGCCGCGGAGATCGCCCGCCGGGTGGGTGCGGGCAGCCCGGCGAGAGCCCGCGCGGTCTCGGACGGGGCCACGGGGATCTGCTGTGGGGTCAGCGCCGGACCTCCGAATTTCTTCGTGTAGCGCAGGAGGGCCGCGTCGCCCTTGGCCTCGATCTCGCTCAGGATTTTTGTGACGAGCGCACGCACTTTCGGGTCGGGCGCGGCCTTGCGGTCGAGCTGGGCGGCGATGGCTTTGGCGTATCCCTTGTCTTCAGGGCGGAGAACGTTCATGCGCTTACCGGATATACGCCACGATGAACGCCGTGATGAAAATATTCACGAGGGCCAGCTCAAAAAAGAAATACCACCCCAGCTTCATGAGCTGGTCATACCGGAAGCGGGGAAGCGTCCAGCGCACCCAGATGAAGAAGAAGAGGATCGCGCACACCTTGGCGAAGAAGACGCCGATGTTCACCAGGCCGAAGAAGACGCTGGGCAGCCACGCCGCCACGTTCGAGAGCTCCACCGCAACACCGGGAGGCAGCGCTCCGTCGGGCACGAGCGGAAGGCTCCATCCGCCGAGGAACAGGGTCACGATCACCCCCGACCCCGCGATCATCGCCGCATATTCGCCGAGGAAAAAGAGCGCGAACCCCATCGAGGAATACTCGGTGTGATACCCCCCGACCAGCTCCTGCTCGGCCTCCGGAAGATCGAACGGCAGCCGGTTCGTTTCCGCAAACATCGCAATCAGGAAGATCAGAAACGAGATCAGCATCGGCACCCAGATCAGGAGCCTTTGCAGCGAGACCCCCGCCATGAACGTGGCCCACATCGCCTCCCCGTTGCCCGAAAGGATCATCGGCCAGTCGAGCCCCTTCGGCCACCACGGGGCGACCAGCCAGCCGTTCTGGACCTGAAAGTTGACGATCTCCGGCAGGCTGAGCGTCCGGCAGATCATGAACACCGGGATGACCGAAAGCCCGAGGGCCAGCTCGTAGGAGATCATCTGCGAGCTCGAGCGGATCCCGCCAAGGAACGGGTATTTCGAGTTCGACGCCCACCCGGCCAGCACGATCCCATACACGCCGAGCGAGGAGACCGCAAAGACGTAGAGCACCCCGATGTTGACGTTTGCGATCACCATCGGGACCCCGAACAGCGAGGACCCGAACGGCAGGACCGCCAGCACCAGGATCGGCGGGATCATCGAGAGCTTCGGCGCGATGTAGTAGTAGAACTTGTTGACGCTGCCGGGGATGAAATTTTCTTTCAGGAGGAGCTTGAGGGCATCGGCGACGGGCTGGCCGAGGCCGAGGAACGGAAGGTCCTTCTTCATCCCCAGCAGGGTGAGCGGGATCCCCGTCCGGTTCGGCCCCACGCGGTCCTGGATCAGCGCGCAGACCTTCCGCTCGGCGTAAACCGTGTAGGAGACCAACCCCAAAATGATCGCCAGCAGGCCGATCGTCTTGGCCAGCGACGTCCACACAAGGAACACCTCGGGGACGAAAAGCACGCTCAGAATATCCATCGTTTCTGCTTATTGGCGGACGCCTGCGGTGTCGAGAATCAAATCTGCCTATGACGCAGCCCCGCTCGTGAACGCGATCCCGCGGGACTGGCGGTCGATGAGCTCCCCGGCGAGGGACGCGTAGGCCTCGGCCCCGGCGCCGGACGGGTCGTGCTCGAAAATCGTTTTGCCATGGCTGGGGGCCTCCGCGAACCGGATGGTGCGGGGGATGACGGTTTCGTAGACGACCTCCTGGAAGTGGTCTCGGACCTCCTTGACGACGGCCGGGCTGAGGTTGGTGCGGCTGTCATACATTGTGAGGAGGAGGCCGGAGATGGAAAGCGTCGGGTTGGCCCCGCTGGCGCGGATGCGCTCAGTCACCTCCATCAGCAGGCCAAGCCCCTCGAGGGCGTAGTATTCGCACTGGATCGGGACCAGGATCTCATCGGCGGCCGCGAGGGCGTTCGACATCAAGATCCCGAGCGAGGGGGGGCAGTCGAGGAGGGCGAAATCAAAGGCGTTCTGCTCCCGGATGTCGTTGAGCACCCGGCGGAGCTGGAGCATGTGGTCCTCCATGCGGGCGACCTCGATTTCGGCGCCGGCCATGTCGAGGTCGGCCGGGATGGCCGAGAGGTTGGGGATGCGGGTGGGGAGGATGAGCTCGCGCGACGGGCGGGCTCCGATGAGCGCCTGGTAGATGCTCCCGTGGGCCGCCTCCTTGAGCCCGAGCACGCTGGTCGCGCTGGCCTGGGGGTCAAGGTCCACGAGCAGGACGCGCTGGCCGAGGGCGGCGAGGGCGGCGGACAGATTCACGGAGGTGGTGGTTTTGCCCACGCCGCCTTTCTGGTTGGTGATGGCAATAATTTTCATCGGGAGCTGTAGTATTGGGCGAGGCCGGCGGCGACCGCATCGGCGTATTCCTTGTAGATGCTTTTGCGGGGCGTGCCGCCAAAATTCCGGAGCCCATCATAGTCGCCCGCCTGGATCCGCGCATGGGCGGAGCGGCTGTTCATGACGTAGGGCTCGACGTAGACGACCGGGCAGGTGAAGAGCCGGTTGGCGAGAAGGTTGCGGCCCCAGACATACGGGTTGTCCCCGACGCGGACGACGCTTCCGCCCTCATACGTGTAGGGCGGCAGGCGGGTCGCGCGCGCCATCTCGCCGGCGAGGGTGTTTGTGACCGGCAGCTCCTCGGAAAACGAGCGGTTGAGCAGCTTGACCAGCATCTCGAACCGCTGGTCCTCGTAGGTGAGCTCCTCGGCCGACCACGCGCCGGTGATCAGGAAGTGGAGGTGGTTGGCGTCCACGAGGCGCGGCTGCCTCTCGTTCCCCCAGTCCTCCGCATTGAAATGCAGGCAGAGGACGAGGTCGGGACGGATCGAGGAGTTGACGAGCTGGGCCCGCCGGCGGATCTCGCTCGTGCGGTAGAACAGGCGCTCGCTTTCCTTCGTGACGGATGGCGCGGTGACCGCCTCCTCTTTCTGGCGGAGGGAGGCAACCGCCGCCTTCCGGAGACCGCCCGGCCGGGCGGAGGTCACCGGCGAGGGCTTGGAGCGGGTCAGGGTGACGTCGGCTCCAAGGGCCTTCAGCCTGGGCACCAGCAGCTTCGCGACGTGGAGGGTCATGTCTCCCTCGGTCACCGGCTTCGAATCTCCCACCCGGAACCACCGCTCCTCGATCTTCGCCCACTCCCCGCCGATATGGCCGGGGTCAATGGCGATCCGCAGCCCGGAGAGGGGCTTGCCTGCAGGCGCGGGGGGCAGCTCCGAACGCCGCTTCCAGTAGACGGGGGGTCGGCGGGCCTCCTCCCGGCTCCCGGCAAACTTCAGGAAATACGGCGTCTCCCCGCTGCCGCGCAGGATGCGCGCCCCGCCGTCCTCAACAACAATCACATCCCGCCAGGCCCCGTTCGGAGCATAAACGCGGTCCAGCAGGGTCTGAAAATCGGCCCGGGTCAGGCTCTCCTGGAACGGGTCCAGCTCGCCCCAGTCCGGGGCCGAAGCCAGCGGGCTCAGACGCGCCCAGGCCGGAAGGCCAAGCGCAAAAATCAGGAGGATGGCGGAAAGAATTTTCAAAGAAGCGCTTTTTTAAATGCGTTCGGGCGTTGATGCGATAAAAAGGATGGATGATTCGACTTCTTTTTCTGGGCGATATTGTCGGGGAGCCCGGCCGCAACGCCGTCACGCGCGCGGTTCCGATGTTTCTTAAAGAGAGAGACGTGGATTTCGTGGTTGTCAATGGTGAGAATGCGGCCGGTGGGCGGGGGATCACGGGAAAAATTGCCATCGACCTCCTGCGCTCGGGCGTGGCGGTGATCACGACCGGCGACCACGTCTGGGACCAGAAGGAGACCGCCGGGTTCATCGCCTCCGAACCGCGCCTGCTCCGCCCGCTCAACTACCCGCCCCACGCCCCGGGGCAGGGCAGCATCGTGCTCGAAACCAGCAAAGGGAAAATTGCCGTCGTCAACGTCCAGTGCCGGACGTTCATGCAGCCCCCGCTCGATAACCCGTTCCCCGCCATCCTCGAAGAGGTCGAACGCCTCCGCCGCGAGACGCCCGTCATCTTTGTGGATGTCCACGGCGAAACCACCAGCGAAAAAATTGCGATCGGGAGGATGCTGGACGGGAAGGTCTCTGCCGTGATCGGGACGCACACGCACGTCCAGACCGCCGACGAGCGGGTGATGCCCGGCGGGACGGCGTTCCTCTGCGATGCCGGGATGTGCGGGCCGTCGGACTCGATCCTCGGCCGCGAGCCGGGTCCGATCATCCAGCGCTTCAAAGACTGCCTGCCCACGTCGTTTCCCGTCGCCCGCGGGGACGTCCACCTCTGCGGGGCCCTCATCGATATCAACCCGGCAGACGGGCGCGCGTTGTCGATCCAGCGCATCCGCGAGCTTGCTCCCCACCACTGACGCGGAGTAGGAAAATCCCGGCGCTCCCCGCCGCCTTGTGCTACCATTCTCCCATGAGCCGAATCACCTTCCGCATCGTCCCCCCGGTGGGAAACCCCTCCGAAACCGCCTGCGTGGTCGGCGGACACCCGGCCCTCGGGGACTGGCAGCCGG
>Ga0247844_1003138_pt1 | contig 25043 bp, 24 predicted proteins | sample LaCtaG_FD_192421 | JGI IMG/M metagenome (GOLD analysis project Ga0247844, IMG submission 192421) | Freshwater microbial communities from meromictic Lake La Cruz, Castile-La Mancha, Spain - LaCruzMarch201714.5m_1 | ecosystem: Environmental > Aquatic > Freshwater > Lake | place: Spain: Castile-La... | reverse complement strand
CAGGTGCAGTTGCCAACCACTCGCCTAGCCCAAGAAGCGTGCTGATCATCTCGTAACTCGCGACCAACTCATCAGTCATGTCGGAAAGAACCTGATCAGACTGCCCGGGCAAGTAATCCCATGATCCCGGTTGCAAGCGCTTCCTTAGGATCAGAACATGACAGCTCTCGTCGACACCATGCACAAGCTCATCGGTCATCTGCGACATTAGAAAATGCCCACGTCCCCCTTCCGCAAGGGGATCTTCGGGAAGCGCGGGAACATGGTGCCATCCGGTGAAATCGGATGGGTCCGTCACGCGGAGTTCGACTTCGTCGGGACGGATCAGCAATTTTATACGAACGAACTTTGCCGTCGCGGCGGCGCATCCATGCTCGACGGCATTGTTGAAAGCTTCAACGGCAGCGAGTTCAAAACAACCCAGAAATGTCGAGTCGGACACTCCATGATCGCGGAGAAAGCCAATCACCCGGGATGCAGACTCCGTGACATCGCGGAAGTCCGGGTTTTCGATATTGATGGAATAGGACAGTTCGCACTTCATGAGGCGGCAGGGGTTGTGAGCGCGATTTTTACTAGCGAGTTCCGGACGAGCTTCATACCGGCTCCATTTTCAGCACCGACTTGAAAGAGGGCATGCGTCCATTCATCAGGTTCCGAGGGAGTGTGGCAGTGATAGAGATCCGCGAGCGAAAAAATTCCGACGGGGGCGAGTTCCAGAGCGGATCGAACATCGGCGGGGAGTTGATCCCACTCGAGCGCCGTGCGGGGAAGGACACCGAACCAACACATCGACCCGTTCGCAACGTGCTCAAGCCATGGGGCGCGGCGGACGAAAAGTGGGCCCGCCGCGTAGCTGCGGACGTTGACCGTGTGGTTTCTGCCAAAGCGCACATCACGTTGCACGGGCGGACTGCCGCGTGAAACGAGTCGCGCAAAACCGCAGAGCAGGGGCGAAAGAATCCAAGCAATGCCTCTGCCGATCCACGATGGCGCAACCGGGCTCGCAGCCGTCGACCTCATGATCAGGTTGTCTGACATTTCGACGGCGACTCCCTTATTAAAATCCATCAGCAAACCTCCCTGGGCCGCCATCATTCTGAGGCTGGTGTGCGAGCCGATGTAGGTATCTGGACAGACGACAGAATTCTCCACTTCCACGTCCTTATCTAGGAAAGAACCTGCTCCGATAAATGCTCCTGGGCCGAGGTGACAGCCTTCACCAACCTTGGCATAACTCCCAATCCAGCAGGGCGGATCAAACGTGACATCGTCCGAGATCCTGACCCCGGGCGAAACCCAAACGCCGGGTTGGAGTTCGTAGTCGAGGTGAACCATCCCGGTCGATCTCCGACGGAGTGCTTCGTGCTGCAGTTCCAGCCAATGATTGAGCAAGTCGCAGGGAGACTGGATCTCGGATTCGATCAGCTGCCCGGGCAAGCGGTCCATCACGATTGATTCATAGCTACCCGTTGTTTCTGGGCCGGTTTTGACCTCGACGGAGCGTGACCAGAGGTCGCGTTGATCCAACCATGCGCGGAGAAGGTGAGGTCGGTCCACGGCCTCGATCCGCACGGACGGGATGCCTCGACGCACTGCTTCATCCAGCCAATGGGAAAGCAGTGGCTTTTCACAGACTGGCCAGAGCACAAATGGCATTGGCGAACGCCAGATCGTATCCAAGGATGCGAAGTCCGGAGCGATGAGATTCCATGGCGAAGCGCTCATTAATATGCTCCTTTGCCCAGAAGCACTGCCGGGATGGTCAAAAATAAAAGCTTCAGATCCGTCCACACGCTGCTTGAACGGATGTATGCGAGGTCCAATCGCACCTGTCCCGCAAAATCAATCTCGCTGCGCCCGCTGACCTGCCAAAGGCATGTGATTCCCGGCTTTGCAAGCAGGCGCTGACGGTCTTCCGCGGAGTATTCAGCCACTTCTTTCGGCAACGAGGGTCGGGGCCCGACCAACGACATCTCTCCCACAAAAACATTCCAGAGCTGCGGCAGCTCATCGATCGAATACTTCCGGATATAGCGCCCGACCTTTGTCACTCGGGGGTCGTCTTTCATTTTGAAGAGAACACCTCCTTGCATTTGATTCTGGGCTGCCAGATTCGCTTTCACCTCCTCGGCGTTGGTAACCATCGAACGGAATTTCCACATTGGAAAAAGTTTGCCGTGGCGTCCGGCTCGCATCTGTTTGAAAAAAACCGGACCACCGTCCTCGCATTTTATGAGGAAAGCAGTGACAAGGAAGATCGGGAGAGCTGCCAGCAAGGCCGCTCCGGAGCCCACGAGATCTAAAGCCCGCTTCAGTCCATGCGCTAAAAACATCACCGCCTTCCAAAGCCAGAGTTTGAGAATAAGCCGCAACCGGAGCCGCAGGCGGCCGCCTACGGTGGAACTGCGAATCCAGTAATCGATGGTGAATTCCGGTGTGGGTTCCTTCCGCATAATCACGAAACGCAACACTCAGCCCGGTGTCACGCCTCCAGCAAGTTCGAACAGCATAGGTTCGATCCTAGCAACGGAACCAGAAAATGCAAAGCCAGTTGAAGCTTGTTTGAATCTGCGTATACCGATTGGTCCTCACACGCGGTGCCGGAATTCGCATTGCAAGCACGTGCTCACCAACTAATATCCCCCGCATGGCAGATGAGTTCCAGACCGACGTTGATGAAGGTGTTCTGAAGATTTCTCTTAATTTCGCGCGACTTGACGCCACCGCGTCGGCGTCTTTGAAAAAGCAACTTGGATTCAGCGTGGATCGTTCAGTGCTCCGTGCCGAGGTCGATATGGCAGCAGTCCAGTTTATCGACAGCTCTGGCATCGGCGTGCTCCTAAGCATTTACCGGAAACTGCCGCAGGAGGGTGCGGATGTGACATTGCGAAACGTGCATCCCGGAGTGCAAGCAGTGCTAGAACTCCTTCGCCTTCACCGCATCTTCAAAGTAGAATGATCCTGTGATGCGGCCTATCCGGCAATCGGCTACGCATCCTCCGAACCCGCCTCATATCAGGACGCGAAGCTCGGCGAGCAAGCACTCCAAGGCTCTGCGATATGCGACAGATTCCCCCTCAAACGCAGACAGGTGAGGCAACACTGCCGCGACTCCGTGCTGATTGCACTCGGACTCCATGAGCTGCGACAGCGCTCCGAGCGATTTCGCACCGAACGTTGCAGACCCTCCGCGTAAACTGTGAAGAACCCGCGCGGTGGCTTGCTTGTCGGATCGCTCTGTAAGGGTCTGGATTTCAGCGATCTGCTCGTCCCCTTCCCTTAACGCGGTTTCAAGGATCATCACGCAAAGCGATGGCTCGCCACCCATGCAATCAAGAAAGCTCTCTGCATTCATCAACGGGAAATCTGGATCGCTTGAGTTCATCAACGGTTCTTTACGGACTTCCATCGGATTTTCCCAGTGAATTTCCGGTTACTTTGCAACCGGGCGATGCGGACGTCGAGCCCCGGCACAAATGCAGCGTTGCCACTCAGCGACGAATCGGGTCAGAATATCCTAGTGAATATCACAGCGCCCCGAATGGTCGTAATCGTGCTGAATTTCCGGACGCCGGATGTCACTATCGATTGTCTGCGAACGTTGGCCGACGAGTATGGCCGTTGGCCGGGTTTTCGGGTAGTGCTTATCGATAATGCCTCGGGCGACAACTCGGTTGAAGCGATTCGCGCAGCCATCGCAGCGGAAAATTGGGGCGGTTGGCTGGAATTCCGCGCGCTGGAAAAAAACCTCGGTTTCGCGGGCGGCAATAATCTCATCCTTCATGAGCAGCTTTTGGCAAATCCGCCTCCAGACTATCTGCTCCTGCTGAACAGCGATACCCTCGTGCGCCCGGGGTGTCTCAAAGCGTGTGTCGATGCGATGGATGCAGATTGTTCGGCTGGCGCGATGAGCTGTATGCTCCTGAACAAGGATGGGAGCGTGCAGAATGTGTGTCGCAAATTCCCACGCCCGGATCGTGAGGCAGTGCGGGCGTTCGGGCTGCCGTGGCTGATGCCGTCTTTGTTCGCTTGGGGCGACCTGGAGGATGCGGGTTGGGACCGGCGGGCCGGAGCCCGCGATGTCGAGTGGATCGGTGGCGCTTTTCTTCTCGCCCGCAGCGATGCACTTCAAAGGGCTGGTGTTTTTGACGAGACATTCTTTTTCTACGGCGAGGACTGCGAGCTGTGTTACAGAATTTGGAAAGCTGGCTATCGGGTTCGATTTGATCCTGCGACCGAGACGGTCCACCTCGGTGGGGCTTCGTCGGACACCAAGCGCATGCGGAACCGCACCAAAGATCTGCTCACATGGAAGGCCCGGTTTGCTGTTCAGCGAAAGTGCTATGGGCCGTGGGCCGAGTGGCTGAGTCGCGGATGCTACGCCACCATGTTTTCGCTCCGACTTGCATGGTTGGCGCTCCGTGGAGGACCGCGCCGTGATGCCGACAAATGGCAGCAACTCAAGGACGGGCTAGTTATGGTTACCGGTCGTTTGGAGTCATGAGCGCTAAGCCGGCTCCGAGGGTTTTGTTTGCTTTGCCCGGGCTGCATTCAGTAGCACGGGGAGCCGAGGTGGCCTTCGAGGCCGTGGCCACCGGATTGGCAGTCAATCACGGATGGGACGTGGTCATGGTCGGCTCCGGGGAGCCCCGTGATGGGACGCCATACCGGTTTATGAGGGTGCCCGCTGCCCCGCGCGAACGCTTCGAAAAATGGCCGATGTTCCCGCCGTTTCGCAGTGAGTTCCGATGGGAAGAAGCCACGTTTGCATGGAACCTCCGAAAGGCGCTGGCCCGCACGACCGCCGATGTTTCGGTCACTTGCAGCTATCCGTTTGTCAATTGGGTGCTTCGTCGCATGCGTCGTGAAACCGGCACGCCCACCCGTCATGTTTTTGTCACGCAAAATGGCGACCACCCTGCGCTGCGGACAAATTCCGAATACCGGTTTTTCCGCTGCGACGGACTGGTCTGCACGAACCCGCAGTTTTTTGAACGCAACCAGTCAACGTGGCACAGCACGCTCATCCCGAATGGCGTGGACACCGAGCGCTTCCGACCGGGGCCTGCGGACCGTGCGGCATTCGGGCTCCCCGAGAATGTGCCGATCGTGGTGATGGCCAGCGCGCTGATTCCCTCCAAGCAGGTCCCGCTTGCGGTGAAGGCGGTTGCCAAACTTCCCGGCGTATTTCTTGCCATCGCGGGCGATGGGCCTGAGCGGGCAACAGTCGATGCCCTCGCGCACGAATTGCTGCCCGGTCGCTACTTGCGAACCACGCTCCGACCTGACCAAATGCCGGACTTTTTGCGGTGTGGTGATGTTTTCCTCCACTTGAGCCGGGAGGAATCGTTCGGCAATGTATACATTGAGGCGATGGCTAGTGGAATCCCGGTCGTTGCACACGACTACCCGACCACGCGCTGGATCTTCGGTGATCACGCCACCCTCGTTGATACCTTGGACCCCGAAACGACAGCGCTCGCCATCCGGTCAAGTTTGGATGTCCAGCGCTGTTCTCCCGAGCAACTGCACGCTGAGGCCGTCGCACGCTTTTCGTGGGATAGCATTTCTGCAAAGTATTCCGACTTTCTCGCCGGCTTGCTTGCTTCGACACCTTCAGCCCATGCGACCGTATGACTGATACCGCATTTGTTGCGATTGGACGAAATGAAGGAGAGCGGCTGCGGCGCTGCCTTCAGTCGATCCACCGGGTCTCTTCGCGCGTGGTCTATGTCGACTCCGGCTCCACAGACGGAAGTCAGGAATTCGCCCGCTCGCTGGGATCCGAGGTGGTAGCACTGGATACGTCGCAAGGATTCACCATGGCCCGAGCACGCAATGCGGGTTGGCGTCAACTGATCGCACTATGGCCCGACGCGCACTCGATCCACTTCATCGATGGTGATTGCGAGCTCATCGACGGCTGGCTCGATACCGCCACGAATTTTCTCGCCGATAACCCGGGTGTCGCTGCCGTCTGCGGACGACGCCGTGAGCGATATCCCGAGGCATCCGTGTTCAATCGACTTTGCGAAACCGAATGGAATACCCCGACCGGTGAGGTGGACGCCTGCGGTGGAGACGCATTGTTCCGCCGCGAAGCACTCGAAAGTCTTGGCGGCTTCGATGAATTGCTCATAGCCGGAGAGGAACCGGAATTGTGCCTCCGAATGCGGCTCAGCGGTTGGAAAATCTTTCGCATCGATGCCGACATGACCCGGCATGATGCCAATATCACGCGCTTGAAACAGTGGTGGAGACGCTGCGTCCGGGGCGGCTATGGCGCAGCCGATGTCGCGCATCGAACAGCAGATCGCCCCGGTGGACCGCTATTCGCGGGCCAAGTGCGGAGTGCCGTGCGCTGGACATTCACCATGACCACGGCCGCCACCCTGGGGATTATGGCTTCCTTGTTCTCGGGGGCCTTTCTTTCGCCCGCGGTCGGACTTGGTATAGGGATTTTCGGGTTTTCCGCGATCGGTGGTGTGATATTTTTGCAGGCATTCCGGATCGCGGCGAAGAACCGTGAGCGGGCAAGTGGTTGGCGCTATGCCGCAGAATACGGCTTGTGGACACTCGGCGCGAAACTGCCGCAAACGCTCGGCGTTCTTCGCCATCGTTCCGACGTTCGGGCACGAAGAACCGCAAAAATTATCGAATACAAACAATGAATCTACCCGATCTTGCAGCTGACCGTGCGCGATACCCAGCCTCCGCATGGGTGCGTGAACAATCGCTCTGGGCCATTGGTGTTTACCGGTTCGGTCGATGGAATGACTCGCGACCAGACGGCATTTCCAAGAAACTCTGCGACCGGGTTTATTGGCTTCTATTCCGGGTCGTGGAAACGCTCACCGGCGTCAGCTTTACGAAAGCAGCCAAAATCGGACCGGGCCTCCGAATCCACCACTTCGGCAACATTTTCATCCACTCAGGCGTTGAGATTGGAGCAGGTTGCACGCTCCGCCAGGGTGTCACCATTGGTAATCGAACCGAAGGAGGAGGAGTTCCGGTGATCGAGGATGATGTCGAGCTTGGCGCGTATGCACAGGTCCTCGGCCCCATTCGCGTCGGTCGCGGCGCTCGGATTGGCGCGCTTTCGGTCGTTCTTAAAGATGTGCCCGCAGGAGCAACGGCGGTCGGAATTCCCGCCCGGATTATTCCGGCGAGTGAGACTCCATGAGGATCCTCTACCTCAGCTCGATCCTACCCAAACGCTCAGAAACGTTTGTTTACCGGGAAATCCTCGGGCTTCGCGACGCGGGGCTTTCGGTGGAAACCGCTTCGCTCTATCCTCCTGAATCGGGTCTTGGTGATCCATCGCTTGATGACATGGCGGCCCGCTCGATCCCGGTGTATGGACCCGGCATGCCTGCACTTCTGCGTGATGCCTTGGCATTTGCTGTCAATTCGCCGCGCCATGCATTTCGCACAATCCGCCTTGCCCTGATTGACGCTGCCACGGCGGACGACCTGTCGTTTGTAGGCCGGCTCAAGGTGGCGCCGCAAGCGATCGCCGCACTCGCGCTCGCGCACCGGGTTTCGGGTCATCGCCTTACCCACGTGCACGTTCACATGGCCCATGCGGCCGCCACCGTTGGTATGTATGCAGCAAGTGCTCTCAACCTGCCGTTTAGTTTTACGGGTCACGCCGCGGACATTTTCCGTGAGCGCGGAATCCTCCGCCAAAAGCTCTCCCGCGCATCCTTTGTCGCTTGCATCAGTAATTGGCACCGTGCTTGGTATTCGCAGATTTGCCAACGCCGGGACGAGGATTACCGGGTCATTCGCTGCGGAGTGGATCTGCCATCCACCCCGCCGAATCCCAGAAAATCCACGACTCTGCGTGTCGTCTCGCTCGGAAGAATGGTCCCAAAAAAAGGCTTCGACGCACTGGTTGATGCCGCACGAACTCTCGACACCGCCGGGGTGCCGATCCATGTTACCATCGCCGGGGATGGCCCTGAACTCGCCAACCTCAAAACACTCGCAAAGGGGCTCCCGGTGGAATTTCCCGGTCCGTTAGACAATCGTGATGTCCCGGCATTCCTCGCCGGCGCTGACGTCTTCGCGCTCCCGTGTCGGATCAGTGCAGATGGTGACCGTGACGGGATTCCGGTTGTGCTTATGGAGGCGATGGCACATCGCATTTGCTGCGTGAGCGGCGACCTTCCGACCATTCTGGAACTTATCGAGGACCACTACTCCGGCCTCCTAATCCCGCCGGGAAATGCCGACGCCCTCAGCGTGGCTCTGCAGTCGCTCGCAGCGGATTCCGCGTTCCGCGAACGCCTCGCCGAAAACGGACGCCTTCGTGTAAAAGAAGAGTTCTCATCCGGCAAAAATATTGCTAAACTAATAAGACTGTTCGAATCCCATCAGACGACCAATTCATGACCCAGCCACCCGCTTCCGCTCGGCGTTACGTCCTGATCACTCCCTGCCGCGACGAGGCGACCTACGCGCGGCGCTGCATCGAAAGTGTGCTCACTCAAACCATCCTACCGGCGCTGTGGGTCGTGGTTGATGATGGATCGTCCGACGAAACCCCGGGCATCCTGAAAGAATACGCCGACCTGCATCCGTTCATCAAAATTATCCGCAGGGAGGATCGTGGCCGCCGCGCAGTAGGCCCCGGCGTGGTCGATGCGTTTTATGCCGGCTGGGATACCGTCAATGCCGATGATTTCGACTACCTATGCAAGTTCGATTTGGATCTCGATATCCCGCCTCGCTACTTCGAGGAGCTCATGATCCGGATGGAAGCGGATCCTCGGCTCGGAACGTGCAGTGGAAAGCCATACTTTGAGGAGGGTGGCAAACTCGTCAGCGAAAAATGTGGCAATGAGATGTCTGTCGGGATGACAAAATTTTACCGCACAGCCTGCTTCGCCGAGATTGGTGGATTTGTGCGCGAGGTCATGTGGGACGGCATCGATTGCCATCGTGCGCGGATGCTCGGTTGGAAGGCGGCGAGTTGGGACGATGCCGATCTTTGTTTTGTTCACCTGCGTCCGATGGGATCTAGCCAGACTAGCATTCTTACCGGACGGAGTCGGCATGGTTTTGGCCAGTATTTCATGGGTACGGGTTTGGTTTACATGACGGTGAGTGCTGTTTTCCGAATGGCGCATCCGCCGTTCCTCGTCGGTGGCATCGCTATGTGGTGGGGTTATGTGCGAAGTGCCCTTGACGCCAAGCCACGGTACGAAGATCTGGATTTCCGCCGCTTTTTGCGGGCTTACCAATGGCGATGCCTCCTCGTCGGTAAAGCACGAGCCACTGCTGATCTTGACCGATCCGCCCTCACCCGCGCTGCCGCGCGCGCTGCAGGAGCATCTCTGCTTCAACCATGATTGCGATACGAACGCATTTCGCCATGGTGCTTTTGGTGGTGGCGCTTACCGCCTGTTCCTCGATCAAACCCGGCGTCTATGAGCAAAAACCCGACGGAGGAGCTTTTGCACAAATCAAAGGGATGAAACCCGGCGAGCTCTTTACGACGGAACTCCAAACATCGGCCAAAAAGTTTGCCGACGCTGGGCAAATCGAGTCCGCCTCTGCGAACATCGATGATCAATATCGCCTCGGGCCGGGTGATGTTTTCTCGTTTCTTGTTCGTGGGCGCGACGATATCTCGCGCGATGAAATCATTGTTTCGCCAGACGGCGAGGTCGCACTCCCCCGCGTGGGAATCATCAATATTCGCGGACGCACACTCAAGGAGCTCACGGACGACTTCACAAAAGCTCTCACTGCCTACTACGACAGTCCGGAGGTCACCCTCGTCATGAAGGCGTTTAATAACAACCGCGTTTTCGTGCTTGGGCGCGTGGCAAACCCGGGATCCGTGAGCTTTCAAGGCAAGGCAACTTTGCTTGAGGCGCTCTCGCTGGCCGGGGGGCTTCCCGCCGACCAAGCAAAATCCTTCCTCAGCCGCTGTATGATCGTTCGTGGTAACGAGATGGTCATGTGGATCGATCTCAAAGAACTCCTCGAACGCGGCAACATAGCGCTCAATGCTCGCCTTCAGAACGGCGACGTCATCTTCATCCCACAGAGCGAGGACCAACTCGCATACGTGCTCGGCGAGGTGAAAGCCCCGGGTGTCCTTGCTTTACGTTCCGAGATGACACTCCTCGACGCAGTGATGAGCTCCGGTGGACCGACCAAAAGTGCCAACCTGACGGATGTCTTCCTAGTTCGAAGCTCGGAAGGGAAAGGTGCCGTCGAGCGCATCAATCTTAACGCCATCCTTACCAAAGGAGACTTTCAGAAAAACTACGCGTTGCGGGACGGAGACATCGTTTACATCCCCGAGACCGGTCTGAGCAAACTTAACTACCTCGCCACACAGATCCAGCCATTCTTCTCGATCATTGGCGTAATCACTAATACGGCTGCAAGCATTGGTTTCCTCGACGGCTTCGGCACCGTGATCTATGGCGGAGGCACGACCACTTCGCAATGACGACGTCCGCACAGGGAGCCTTTGAGCGGGGCTCACTTGAGAATTCGAAACAACGGAAGCCATTCCGGATTTTCGATTTTGCCTTTCGGCGGCTGCCCCTGATCCTCGGTGTCGGAATCCCATTGTTTTTGATTTTGCGGTTACTGGTTGTTCCGCTGACTCATCCGATCTACAAAGTCGAGGGCAGCCTGCTCATTCAGCCGACCAAGGAACCCACGGTGACCGGACGCGAGCGGGAATCGATCCAAGGTGATGTCGGATTTTTCCAGCGCACGCTTGTTCTCCGGATCACGGACCGCGAGGTGGTTGCTGCGGCATTAAGGAATTTGCCCGACAGCGATCGACCGGATTTTCTGAAAGGACTGGGTGAGTCAGATCGGGCAATATATAGCCTCATTTCCAAGATAACCGCGAAGGAAGTCGAACGGACCTACCTGATACGGGTTTCGCTGCAAGCCGGGAACGCCGACGGCCTTGCTGAGACGCTTAGAGCGTTGCTCGAAAGTCTGATCGATAAGCTGGAGAACGAACAAGAAACGCAGTTTTCTTCCCGCCTCAACTATTTGAAAAACGAGAGAGAGAGGATTGCCTCACGAGCCTCTCATGAAAAGGTTGAAATCCTTGGCCTGGCCGCGCGGTTCCAAGATCAATCCATGCTGCGCGAGGATTACTCTACTGATCTTGGCAAAATGAACCTGATCCAAAAGCTCTACTGGGAAGCTCAGGCGGACACACTCGCCAAAGCCGCAGACCTCCAAAGGGCTGAGAACGATCGGGAGACCCTGGCTAAGCTCAGTTTGGTTCCCTTCGCGGAGGAGCGTGTGTCCGACAACTTCGGAATCAATCAAATCGAACGCTGGACGTATGAAAAATCGCAAGACTTGCGGGCTACGATTGACGGGTTAACACCGACCAACCCAGACCGCAAATATGTCGAAGAGCGCATGCTCTCGATGAATGAATACATGGCCGCTTACAAGAAGCGCGTCTCCGACGAAACCATCAAGAACCTTACCGAGAAGCGCGACTTTGAGCTTCAGGACGAGATCATCAAAGCTCGCAATGCCTATGAGGCCGCCCAATCCACATCCCAGAAGCTCGAAAAGGAACTCGAAAGTGCCATTGAAGAAGCAACGGCCGTATCGGAAGCTATCTTTGAGGCCTCGGGTCTGAACTTCGGGCTCAGCCAGTTGCGCGACCGGCTCGCTTCGATCAATAACCGCATTGATGATGTCGAGTTGGAGGCGAAGTCGCCGCTGCCCGTCATCATCGACAACTACCCTACGCGGCCTCTCAAGCCGACGTCCAGCAACGCCCAGAAATTGCAGCTCATGGCACTGATGCTATCGTTCGGCCTGATCGGCGGCATTTGCTTTCTATTTGATCTACTCGATGATCGGGTGCGCTGCCGCGAGGAGCTTGGTGCCGCGATCGGAGGAAAAGGAGCCAACCCGATTCCCGCGCTTTCCGGGGACGACGAGGATCCTGCATTTGCTAATCTGATCGTCGATAATCCCGGGCATGTGGGGGCACTGGCATTGCGGGAACTCGCGCTCCGCCTTGTTTTCGAACGCAATCGCAGTGGTGCAAAATTTATCACGTTCGTCGGGTCCCACCCGCGCAGCGGCAATTCCTCCATCGCACTCAACATTGCCCGCGCACTTTCCGGCCACGGGCTATCGGTCGTCCTCGCCGAGCTTCCGACACCAACTCCCGGGCTCGCCAGGTTGGCAGGGCTCGCAACGCCCGAGGCGGTCCCATCGCCGTGGGGGAATAAAGTGCCTGATCCGCGCAGCGGGGCGGCGTTGATCCCATGGTTGGAGGGAATGGATCCAGCGCGCGTACGGTCTTCACTTGATACTTTTTTCTCGAGTGCCGCTGACCTTGCTGACCTTGTCGTTCTCGACGTTCGCGCACCGGCTGACTGCGATATTTCTGAGGCTGCCGCGCTCAAGTCCGATGTCGTGGTGATTTCTGCCCGCGAGAATATTGCACGCTACGATGAGGTGCGATCGATAGTGGAAACGGCGGCCGCCGGCTCAGTGCCCGCAGTTACGGCCGTCCTGAATTTTGCCACCGATGCCACCTTGCAAACACGATTGAGCAACTGGATCCGCCAAGGGCAAAGCGCGCTATCCAAGGCACATGGAGTTTTTCGACAACGGGGAATCACCGTCGCCCGCAGCGGCCTCGCCAAGGCGGGGGCATCTCCGCAAGTGCGCAAATTCGGGCACCGCAAAGCAAACACCCCCGATCAACCGGAGAATCCCAAGGAGCCAGCCGACAACAATTCCACGCAAGGCCCATGAAGACACTTCTTACTACGATTGTCATCGGTCCCGAATACAACGCCCTCTTCGATCGCATTTTGCGCCGGGATAACCGTTTGGAGCTTATTGATCCGCGCTTTCACTGCATGTTCTGTGTACGCAGCAAACGCATCTTTGGGGCGGTCCTCCGGCGCAATTGGATCAATCCCTCGCTGCACGAAAAATCGAAGCTCGAGATCATCGACAAGCCACTGACTCTTCAACGGCGATGACGAGCCTACCAGCGCAAGCGCCCGGCCCGCACATCCGCCTGGCAGACCGCGCCAACGGCGACGTTCAGCAGCGCGCGCACTACTGCCACCGGCAGAGCTTTCAATGCTTTACCGGGCGAGACTTTGCCCAGCTTGCGCAACGGCTCAAATACAAATTCCGCAGCGCCCGGCAAGACGCCGCGATAGGCACGCGCAACCCCGCTCACCCACTCCGGATCCTCCTCGTTCCGCTTGCGAACATAATCCCCGGGGTTCTCACCACGGGCCGCGACGTCACGCAAAATAGAAAACAACAGGATATTGACTGCGGTGCCATTCACGAGTCTTCGCTCATGTTTGAACCATGCACCGAAGCCGGTGACCGCCTCGAAAAAGTGCGTCGCGTCGGCGGCTCGAACAATGGCACCCGCGTTCTCCGGCTTGCGGAAAGAATCGGTGAGGAGCATCGCTTTGACAAATCCATCCTCGACGATCAATCCCACTGGCATCCAAAAACGGCGCAACGCCTCCGCTCTCGCCAAATACAGGCTGCCCGCAATCTTGGGCGCCCCGGCAGTCTGAAGATCCGACGCCGCCAGCGAGACTTGCTCGCGGAGCGAAAGCCCGGATTTCGTCGTGATGTCCTTGAGCGGCAGATCCACAGCCACCACGGCCTCAGGGGTCCGATCCAGCGCCGCAGCAACCCGCGCGAGACACTCGGGTTGGCCGAATTGGATGTCCGCATCCAAGAGCAGCAATGCGTCCGCATCGCCCGAACTGAACCCATACACAAAGCGGTTCCAAGCATTTGCTTTTCCTGCTTCGACCACCTCGTTGACCTCGCATTTCACGTGGGGATGAAGGTTTACGAAATCTCCGAACGCGACTCGTGCCCGCTCCGCGGTTGCATCGCGGCATCCGTTCGGAACCACATGAACCACAAGTTCATGGCTCGGGTCGGAAAAAATCGTCTGCTCAGAAAGTGAAACGATGGTCGTCGCAATATTCCGCTCCTCATTGTATGCCATGATACCGATCGAGATTTTCATTGCTTCGGGTTTGGTTTTCTCATGCCTGCCCGCTGGCGGCAATCAGATTCGTTGGAGGCGCGATCGTCGCGCGCAACGCGCATGACACCGCTCGTTCCGGTCATGATGTTCGGCATCATCTTTGTTGCCGTTAAACTGTTCGAAAAGCACCCACCACGGATTGCCGCCGCTGCGATTTTTGTGCTCGGGTGGCTGTTCCTTCCCCAAGCGAAATACGACATTCCCATCCTGCCGGATTATGCCAAGACGAACGCGATGGGCCTTGCTGTGCTCGTGGGAATGCTGGCGAGGGACCCCAAGACGATCCAGATGTTCCGGTTTTCATGGATTGACGTTCCGATGGCGGCTTGGTGCGTTGCGCCATTTTTATCATCGGTTTCCAATGGCCTTGGCGCGTGGGACGGCGGCTCGGCAGCGTTGGCGACAACGGTCGGTTGGGGGCTGCCCTATTTCATCGGACGCCTCTATTTCCGGTCCTTTGAGGCGCTGCGCGAGCTTGCGATCGGCATGTTTCTCGGCGGGATTATTGTTGCTCCGCTGGCGTTGATCGAGATGGTGATCAGCCCGCAGCTCCACATTTTGTTTTACGGATGGTATCCGCACGATTTCAGTCAGACCAAGCGCGGAGGAGGGTATCGTCCGTCGGTCTTCATGGCGCACGGGTTGGAGCTTGCGATGTGGAACGCGGCGGCTGCGTTCATGGGGTGGCAACTTTTCCTTCGAAAGGCAATCGTCAAAACGGTGCCACTTCTTAAGCTGCCGCTTTTGCCCGCGGTAGCCGGTGTCACGGCTGTGCTCGTGCTTTCGCGATCCTCCGGCGCCCTCATGTTGTTCCTCTTGGCCATGGGGGTGTATCAGGCCAGTCTCATGCTCCGCAGCAAGGTTCCACTACTGCTTTTACTGCTCCTGCCTGTGGTCTATATGAATCTTCGAGCGACCGGTGCGTGGGATGGCACCGCTTTGGTTGAGGCGGCGGGAAAGCTCACCGGGAACGAAGAACGTGTCGGCTCTCTATCGTTCCGACTCTTCAACGAAACCCTCCTCGTCGAGAAGGCGCTCCAGCGACCTATCTTCGGCTGGGCCGGCTACAACCGGTCGTTTGTAACTGACGAGCGAGGACGATTTATTTCAGTGCCCGATGGCATGTGGATCCTCACGTTTGGAAAAAATGGGCTTTGGGGGCTGGTGGCGTTGTCAGGCACCGTGCTCCTCGCCCCGCTGCTCTTTATCCTACGGTTACCCGCGAGCGGACTGCGTGACCCGGTCACTGCACCGGCCGCTGCGTTCGCGACATTTCTGGGCGTGTTCATGGCAGACAATCTGCTGAATGCGATGTATAACCCGATCATGATGTTGGCAGCCGGTGGACTAGCGTCTCTGGTTCTCGCCGGGGTGAAGATGCCAGCGGGAGACACATCTCAGAGTCATCCCTCATCGCTGGAAAACACTCCATTGTTCCCCCGACCAACCCGCGTCATCTAATGGCACAGACGGAAACACGCAAACAGGCGCTCAGCGGCTCCGCATGGACGCTTTTCGGGTATGGCGGAGCCCAGGTGATCCGTCTCGGAAGCAACCTCGTCCTCGCGTATTTCCTTTTTCCTGCGGCGTTTGGTGTCATGGCACTGGTCACGGTGGTCATGCAAGGCCTGCAGATGTTCTCCGAGGTCGGCATCGGACCGGCGATCATCCAAAACCGTCGCGGTGATGACCCGAAATTTTTAGACACGGCATGGACGATTCAGGTGATACGCGGCTTCGTCCTTTGGTTTTTGACCTGCGCGCTGGCATGGCCGGCATCGGAGTTTTTCGGGCGGAACGACCCGCTTGCGAGGGACCTTCTCTACATCCTCCCGGTGATTGGCTTTTCTTCGGTGCTTGGCGGGTTCAACTCCACTGCTGTCTTCTCGCTGAACCGCTCGTTGCAGATGAAAGCGGTCACGCTGCTCGAGCTGATCCCGCAGGCCCTCTCCGTTGCGGCCATGGTCTTGTGGGCGTGGCTGGTTCCGAGCGTGTGGGCGCTCGTGGGCGGATGGCTGGTTTATAGCGTGGTGCGCCTGCCGCTCAGCCATTGGTTCAACCGCCCGAATCGTAATCGCCTGCGATGGGACCGTGAGTGCGCTGGTGAACTCGTGCGCTTTGGGCAATGGATATTCTTTGGAACGATCGTTGCGTTCCTCGCTGGCAGTCTCGACCGCATCCTCCTCGGGAAGTTGCTCACCCTCGACGAGCTTGGCATTTACAGCATCGCGCTGACATTTGCCCGTGTTGGAGTCGAAGTGACTACACGTCTCAGCAACACAGTTCTTTTCCCGGTACTTGCGAAAAGCCGGGACGACGTCGTGACATTGATCGGACAGGCGTTACGTGCTCGGGGTCTCATTCTGCTCGCCGGGGGCGCGTTGGTGTGTGGCTTTGCGATTTTGGCGCCGGCATTCTTCCGCCTGCTTTACGATGCCCGCTACGCCGCAGCAGGTGATATTGCCCGTTGGCTCTCTATTTCGGTTTGGGCGACCATTTTGCTATCCACCATGGAGCGGGTTCCGCTAGCGCTTGGTCACCCGCGCGCGCTCTTTATTTCTAACCTCCTCACCACTGCGGGCTACGGCCTTGCGGTGCCTGCCTATCATTTTGCTGGCTTGCCGGGATTTATCTGCGGTATTGCCGCCGGGTCGTTGATCGCGCATGGGGTCCTTCTAAAATGGATTCCAATTCGGCGTGGTGAGATGGCTCTTCAAACGGTGATCTACTCCGCGATTTACGGCACATACGCGCTACTGAGCATCTCGGCATTGCGTCTGCTTGAGGGTCGCGTCGAACCGCATTGGGAGATTGCAGCGGGTGCGCTCGCAACGCTCATCCCATGCGCGATCGCCGGCTACATTGCTCTCAAAACTCTCCGCGCGATGCGATAAGGGACAACCATGATCAAACCCTCGAACTCTGCGAGCCAAGGGACGCAGGATCACGATTCGAAGACTTGGGTCGAATGGGTGGAGTATGCGAAAGCGATTGGAATCGTTCTCGTCGTTGTCGGCCATACGCTCCGCGGACTTGCGGACACGCCGGCGGCGGTGCCCGGCGGCGGGTTGGCCGACGCGTGGATTTATGCGTTCCATATGCCTTTGTTTTTCTACTTGTCCGGGCTCTTTCTTGAACGCTCCTGCGCGCAGGTGGGGTCTTCTGGTGGGTTGCGCCACTTCATCCTCTCCAAGGCCCGTCGTATTCTCTGGCCCTATGTCGTGTGGACAGTAATCCAAGAATCGTTCCGGTCGGCGGCGGGTGTTTCGGAAAGCCCGTTGGTTGACTTGTGGCGGATCGCATTCCAGCCGGTGATGCAGTTCTGGTTTCTTTACGTCCTCTTCGCAATCAGCGCTCTGTATGCGGTGTGGCGTAAATTCGGGCTGCGTTGGCCCGGATTCGTGATCACAGCACTCGCGCTTTACTTCGCCGTCAATCTTGGTATCCCGCTGGGAAGCTGGGGGATTCCCTATCAGATCGCGTTATACGCACCCTACGTTGCGATTGGCGTGTTGGTGTCCCAGAGCCGCAACCCATTCGAATGTTCAGGACGCTCACTTGCTACACTCGTTGTGGTCGCATCGGGTGGTTATGCCGCGGTGCTGGCTGCTGCGTGGACGGGTTGGGGCGGAGCACCCGGTGCCGTTTTGCCGGTGGCGCTCGCAGGCATTGCAGCGAGTGTGGCGCTTGCTGTAGTTCTTTCGCGCACGTCCTGCTTGAGCTGGCTATCTGTCCTAGGCAGAAATTCTCTGGAGATCTTCGTGGCCCACACCATTTTCTCGGCTGCATTCCGCCAAGGTTTGTTCGTTATCGATATCAGGTCGCCGTGGGTCCATCTGGCAGGCGGCATTCTCAGCGGCTTGGCCGGGCCACTCGCACTTATTTGGCTTTGCCGACGGATGCGATTCCGTTACCTTTTTGGATGGCCTTCCCGGCTGCCCCAGCACACCCGATGAGACTCCCCTTCGCCCGACTTTTGATACTCTTCGTAATCGCGGTGCACGCGTCTCTCTGCGCCGCTTCGAACAAAGCTCCGACCCCGCGTCCGCGGCTTGGAATCAACGTGGCCGGTCCCTGCGACTGGAATACCGAGTTGCCTCTCCGTGACGTCATGCGATTTTCGCGGACGTGGTCATCTCAAGCAACTGGGCTCGCATTCGGACAAGGCCCGCCAATTCGCATCGCCCCGGACGGCTACCCGTGTGAAATCCCGGATGGGGCGTGGGCTGAGTCGCCGCTCATCACACTTGAGGGCCATCCTTGGCCGTCCGGAGAATACGTGGTGACCTATTCTGGCTCGGGACGTATCGCCTTTAACGCCCCGGCCATCGCCACCCGCACGGTGGAACCCGGCAAAATGGCTGTGACGATGGACCCATCCAAGGGGAACCTCCACATCAGCATCCTCACGACCGACCCTAGTGACCCTGTCCGGTCACTGCAGGTTCTAATGCCGGGCGGGGATGCAGATCCGGCCAACCCATGGACTGGGTGGTTCTTGGCCCGGTGGAATGGCGTCGCTTGTTTCCGGTTCATGAACTTCATGACGACAAACAACTCCCGGATCCGGACATGGGACGAGCGTCCCCGGATCGGCGACGCAACCTATGCGGAGCGTGGAGTTCCATTGGAACTTCTTATCGACCTCTGCAACCGGCAAAATGCGGATCCGTGGTTCTGCATCCCCCACCTTGCTGATGACGACTACATCCGAAGCTTTGCCGAGCTTGTCCGCAACCGCCTGAATCCCTCGCTGCGCGTGCACGTGGAATACTCCAATGAAGTCTGGAATCCAGGCTTTCAACAATACCGCTACGCGTCCGAGGAAGGGCAGAAGCGTGGACTCTCCGACGACCCGGCGGTGGCCGTCTGGCGGTTCACAGCCATGCGCTCGCTGGAGGTGTTTGCGATTTTCGAGGAGGTTTTCGGCGGCACAGAGCGACTCGTTCGTATCCTCCCGGCTCAGGCTGGTAATGTATTCATGGCTCGCGAGATTTTGCACTTTCGGGATGCTGCGAAGCATGCCGATGCGATTGCCGTTGCGCCATACGTCGGTATCAATGTTGTCCCTGAGCCTGACCGTCACAATCCGCTCGGCCTGACCGATGTGGCGGGGTGGGATACCGACAAGCTCTTTAATCACCTTACAAATGTCTCTCTCCCGCCTGTTCTGGACGGGATCGCACGGTTCCGCGAGTTAGCAAACCAATACCATCTTGACCTTGTGGCGTATGAAGGCGGTCAACATTTGACAGGTCTTCGAGGTGCCGAGAACGACGCCGCTCTGAACGCCCTTTTTTTTGCTGCGAACGCAGATCCCCGGATGGGAGATCTATATAACTCGCTTCTCGACGGATGGAGCGATCGCGGAGGGTCGCTGTTTTGCCACTTCTCCTCCGTCGCTCGCTGGACGAAATGGGGTTCATGGGGGAGTTTGCAATTCTACAACGACAAACCCGGCGACTCTCCGAAATGGCAGGCTCTTGCAAATTGGGCGCAACAGAACGGGCAGTCTCTCGGGTCACCCCCCGAGTAACTCCCAGAAATGCCAATCGGGAAAAAAATCGATTCCGAGTGCGCTTTTCAAAAGATACGCACACGCGATCAACCCGACCACCAGCACGGTCGCCAACACCACCAATCCAACGATCACACCGAGCGAAGCGCCCCAGCCGCCTGCCGCCCCGTTTGGCCGAGCTGAACTGGAGCGTGGAACTCCAGTCAGAGTTTTAGGATCGTTCGCCGCGTGGCTCACGACGCGGACAAACTCGTTTTTGTCGAAAGGCCTTCTGAGATAAGAAAAAATATCGACCTCGTGCATAGCGTGGAAAAACAGACTGCCATCCAAGTCAGTAGCCATGAGTATCCGTCGTGTCCCCGGCCAACGGGACTGGGTTCGCGCAATGAACATCAGCCCGCTCTCATCGGTCAGTTCATCAGAGCAGACCAATGTCCGCACCCCGGGTTCGTCCAGCAGGGCCTCGGCCTCATTGAGATTGGCTGCGGAAACGACATTCCATCCCCCGGAGAGCCATCCCTCCAACTGTCGGGCTTCGGACGATTCCCCTGTCAAAATCAGGATATCAATCATTTTGATTTGGCGCTTTTCTCAGCTTTCGGAGCAGAGCAAGTGCGGCGCGACGACTTGCGTAGGCGGCCGATCTGACGCTCTGGGGTTTCGGCATTGCGGTTCTGAGCTGGGGGGGGTGTGCAAAGTCGGGATTCGTTCTCCACCATCGTGAGTCTGTGAGCGACCGATGCGAGAAGATAATTTCAGCTCGTTCCGCATCTTTGGTATTCCTCAAATCGTTAAAATATGGCAGCATTTCAGCATGTCGACTCCCGTTTCTCCCGCGCGCAAGGGTATTGTTCTTGCCGGAGGATCTGGTTCGCGTCTGCACCCGCTCACCCTAGCAACCAGCAAGCAGCTCATGCCGGTCTACGACAAGCCGATGGTGTATTACCCGATCTCAGTTCTCATGCTGGCTGGGATCCGCGAAATCCTGATTATCTCAACTCCTCACGATCTCCCCGCATTCGAAAAACTACTTGGCGATGGCAGCCAGTTTGGGGTTCGCTTTTCGTACGTCGCCCAACCGCGCCCTGAGGGTCTTGCGCAGGCGTTCATCCTCGGTGCATCTTTCCTCGGTGGATCACCGGCCGCACTTGTGCTTGGCGACAATCTTTTTTTCGGCAATGACCTCACGCGCACGCTGGCCAGCGCAGACTCGCGGAGCCACGGTGCCACGATCTTCGGTTACGAAGTTGCCAACCCGACCGCATACGGTGTCATTGAGTTTGATGCAGAAGGCCGCGCGATCTCGCTTGAGGAAAAGCCTGCCAAGCCGCGTAGCCGATGGGCTATCCCAGGATTGTATTTTTACGATTCGCGAGTGACCTCATTTGCCGAAAACCTCAAGCCCTCACCGCGTGGAGAGCTTGAGATCACCGACCTCAACCGTTGTTACCTCGACGACGGAACACTGCATGTGGAGCGGCTGGGGCGTGGCACGGCATGGCTCGATACCGGCACACACGATTCGTTGCTCGAAGCAGCGCACTTTGTTCAAACGATCCAAAACCGCCAGGGCCTTCGCATCGCGTGTCTTGAGGAAATTGGATTTCAGCGTGGATGGATCACGCTAGACGAACTTTCCCGCTATGCCGACTCGCTCGGCAAATCGACCTACGCCATTTATCTAAAGGAAATTGTCAACCGAACCAGCTTATGAGAGTTGAACCCCTGAAAATCGAAGGCGCCATGCTGCTGATGCCGAAAGTTTACGGCGACTCCCGTGGCTTTTTTCTCGAAATGTGGAACCGCAAGATGTTTGCCGACATCGGCATCGACGTGGACTTTGTTCAAGATAACCACAGCCGATCCTCAAAATATGTCCTGCGCGGCTTGCACTATCAGGTCAACGGCCACTCGCAAGGCAAGTTGGTTTGGGTTTCAAGCGGTGCAATATTTGATGTGATTGTGGATCTTCGTGAGGGGTCACCCACCTTCGGCCGATGGGATGGCCGCTTGCTCACTTCAGTGTGTCATGAGCGTCTATGGGCGCCGCCGGGGTGTGCGCACGGATTTCTCGTCGTGAGCGATACCGCCGATTTTCATTACAAGTGCAGCGACTTTTACTCGCCGTCCGATGAGCGAGCGCTCCGCTGGGATGACCCCGATGTGGGCATCCATTGGCCGCTGCCGATTGGCATCAAGCCGCATATTGCGGACCGCGATGCATCGGCTCCGGGCATTCGGGATTGTCAGACTTACCCGGCCGGACAACCGCTCGGCTACGGATTTCCGAATAGTGTCTCCGAACCATGAATATCCTAGTGACCGGCGGCGCGGGCTTCATTGGAGCAAACTTTGTCCACTACTGGCGGGCGAACCACCCTGATGATATTGTCGTGGTGCTTGATGCGCTGACCTACGCAGGGAATGCCGCAAGCCTGCCAATCGACGACCCCCGCGTGAAGCTCGTCGTCGGCAATATCTGTGACGCCGATGTGGTGAATGCCACGGTAAAGACCCACGCGATCGAGTTGATCGTTCACTTTGCAGCCGAGAGTCACGTAGACCGATCGATCACAGGTCCCGAGGCATTTTTGAAAACCAATATCATGGGGACCTATGTGCTGCTGGAGTGCGCCCGCCACACGGGTATCCGTTTTCATCATATTTCCACGGACGAGGTTTTTGGTTCGCTGGGACCTGAAGACGCACCGTTCCGAGAGGACACACCCTACACTCCAAACTCACCGTATTCGGCCAGCAAGGCAGCATCTGATCATCTCGTGCGTGCATACGTCCATACATACGGACTTATCGCCACCACAAGCAACTGCTCGAACAACTACGGTCCGTACCATTTCCCGGAAAAGCTGATCCCGCTTTGCATCACAAATATCCTGCGCGGACGGCCGCTGCCGGTGTATGGCGACGGCCTGAATGTTCGCGACTGGCTTTACGTCGAGGACCACTGCCTCGGGATCGACTTGGTGATTCAGAATGGCCGTAGCGGCGAGACTTACAACCTGGGTGGCTGCAATGAATGGAAAAACCTCGATCTTGTGCGCCTGCTTTGCTCGCTCGTGGATGAGGCATTCGCTGCCGATCCTTCGTGGGCGTCGGCCTACCCGGACGCTCCTCCCTCACGCGGTGCCGCTAGCGAATCATTGATTACATTCGTTACTGACCGACCGGGTCACGACCGACGCTACTCGGTTGATACGACTAAGGCGCTTAATGAACTCGGCTACGAGCCCCGCAACACCTTCCCCGAGGGAATCCGCAAAACGGTGCGATGGTTTCTTGCCAATCCGGACTGGTGGAGACCCCTCCTGCCTTCCGGCTCATAGAGGCACCGCACCGATCCCAACGCGGGGATCCAGCAGGTCATCTCAATTCGTCGCCGCAGATGGAAGGAGCAGTTTTTCCAAGCGGGAGACGCGAATGACGTTTTGAATATTTTCGTTCAGATGCAACACATCCATCTTTCCCTCAGGTCTTGAGGCTGTCATGCGGTGGATTTTCAAAAGCAGCCCCAGACCGGAGCTGTCGATGAATGTCGTATCCGCAAAGTCCATGGCAATGCACTGGGCTTCGGAATGATTCTCCCAAGTTTGCTTGATAGCCTGACCGAGAGCATCCGCATTTTCTGCGGTGATCCGAGGGGGGCATCTGAATGAAATCCGCTCTCCGCCGTTGTCTAAATGGGGACGCAAACGAAGCGCTGCGGCCTCCCGATCCAGCAAAGCCCGCGCCTCGTCGATACTGGTAGCAAGCGGAAGAATCCGGTCGAGCTGTGTGACCTCAATCACCTTTTGGACTGCCAACGATGGAGCAAGAAAGCAACCGCTCGTCCCGGACGTCCAAGACTCACGGATTATTCGAACCATCATTCCCAACCCGCGACTGTCCACGCTACTCACGCCGGAAAGGTCGATCACAAATGGCTTCGTCATCGTCGGCCGCAGGAATTTGGCCAAATCCGCAGCGCATACCGCCCCGTTCCACCGGATCAACTCCAGGCCGGGCGCGGGGCCAGGGTCAATACTCACGGGAGGAGGCAGTGCGCTGGTGGCGCGTGCCACACGAAACTCCTTCCAACTCTGAGTCACGAGAAAACAAATGTCTTTCCAGTATCTGCCGACGAGCCGTTTGGGTTCTTGGGAAAGGCGGAAAACCCATTCGAGACCGAGTTTTGCCATCCATGCCGGTGCGCGCGATACCTTTCCTGCGAGGAAGTCCACGGTCGCTCCCACTCCGATGCAACACGGAATACGCAGAGCCCGGTAATGCATAGAAATCCATTTCTCCTGCTTCGGACATCCAAATGCGACAAGCAGTATGTCCGGGCGTGCTGCCTCAAGGTGCTCGAGAATCTTCGAGTGATCGAGATCGAGCAAACTGGCAAATGGGGGCGAGTAGCATTCCACCCGTGGAAGAAGCGGGTGTTTTTTGCTGAGATTTGCAGCGGCCTGCTCCAGAACAGCTGGCTCGCCACCAAGCAAGAAGATCTTGTATCCCCGTTGTTCCGCGTGAGCAGCCAACCGGGGCACGAGGTCAGATCCTGCCACCCGCTCACGAAGTGGTTTGCCAACGAGTCTGGAGGCCCAAACCAACGGCGTACCATCACATAACACCAACTCTGCTTCCACCAGAATTCGCTGAAGCTCGACATCCCCACTCGCCTGCGCGGCAAAGTCCAGATTGGCCGTTACGAGATACGCGGCCCGCTTGGAAGTAATCAATTCGTCGATCCATCCCAAGGTCTCTGCCATCGTGACGTCGTGGAATGGCAGCCCGAACAAGATAATCGTTCGGGGATCCGGTGTGGATGGTGCGTTTTTCACGATGGTCGAAAATCCTGCAAATGCCTCGCTAGAACTGACTCGATGTTAGGCCATGATCTAAACCAAACGGAGGGCTGGAACGCCAACGAAAAATGCGTCCATCCCGCCGAATCCGGCAGATCCCCGGCACAAATCAAATGGAACAACCGAGACAGGTATTGCAGATTTCCCGCCGCAGATCATCAAACCGGACAGGCTTAGCGATAAAGCCGTCCATTCCCGCAGCGAGGCATTTTTCGCGATCGCTTTCGAATGCATTCGCCGTGAGAGCGATGATGCGGGGTTGAACCTTCAGATTGAGTTTACGGACAGCTCGCGTAGCCTCGATACCATCCATTTCAGGCATCTGCATATCCATGAAGACGATATCGTATTCGCCGGCGGCGATCATTTCGACCGCCTCGAGCCCGTTGTTTGCAAGCGCGGTCTCCTGACCGAGCCTTTTCAGATGGGTGAGGGCTACGGCCTGATTGATTGCGTTATCCTCTGCGAGTGACCTGCCCCCCAAAAAGTGGACGTGACAAAAGTGGAGTTCTGCTCAAAGAAAAGGGAGCAGAACAAAATGAAAAGAAGTCGATTTAGTGAAGAGCAAATTATCGGGATATTGAGAGAAGCGCAG
>Ga0247844_1003137_pt1 | contig 25050 bp, 22 predicted proteins | sample LaCtaG_FD_192421 | JGI IMG/M metagenome (GOLD analysis project Ga0247844, IMG submission 192421) | Freshwater microbial communities from meromictic Lake La Cruz, Castile-La Mancha, Spain - LaCruzMarch201714.5m_1 | ecosystem: Environmental > Aquatic > Freshwater > Lake | place: Spain: Castile-La... | reverse complement strand
ATCCACGGCTTCTTCGCCTCCGAGGGTATCCTGACCTCGCGCGGCGGCAAGACCTCCCACGCGGCGGTCGTCGCCCGCGGCATGGGCAAGTGCTGCGTGGCCGGTGCCGAGGGCATCCACGTCGATGTCGACAAGCGCATCGCCATCGTCGGCGATACCAGCTTCAAGGAAGGCGACATGATCACCCTGGACGGGACCTCGGGTAAGGTCTACCTGGGCGAGATCCCGACCGTCGAGCCGGAGTTCACCGAGGAGCTGGTCACGCTCCTGAGCTGGGCCGACGAGGTCGCCCGGATCAAGGTCATGGCCAACTCCGACACCCCGGTCGATGCGCGTCGGGCGCTCAAGTACGGCGCCGTCGGCATCGGCCTGGCCCGTACCGAGCGCATGTTCAATGACCCGGCCCGCCTGCCGATCGTCATCGACATGATCGTCGCCGACTCCCAGGAAGAGCGCCAGGAAGCCCTGGACCGTCTGCTGCCCCTGCAGCAGAAGGACTTCAAGGCCCTGTTCGAGGTCATGTCGCCCTTCCCGGTCGTCATCCGCCTGCTCGACCCGCCGATCCACGAGTTCCTGCCGAACGAAAACACGCTGGTGCGCGAGATCGCCGAGCTGCAGCAGTTGGCCAAGAACGCCCATGGCCTGACCGCACTGGGTGCCGCCATGACCCTGATGCAGGCCTCGGACAAGGTCCGCGCCGATGTCGATGGCCTGCGTCGCCAGCTCGACCCGATGCTGGTGGAAGAGGTCATCGTCAAGAAGGAGCGGATGCTGCGCAAGGTCCGGTCGCTGTTCGAGACCAACCCCATGCTCGGCCATCGCGGCGTGCGGCTCGGTATCAGCTTCCCCGAGATCTACCAGATGCAGATCCGGGCGATCCTGGAAGCCGCCGCCGAGTGCCAGAACGAAGGCATCGAGGTCCACCCCAAGATCAAGGTGCCCCAGGTCTGTACGGCCGAAGAGCTCAAGATCGTCAAGAAGTGGGTCGACGCCATCCATGACGAGATCAAGGCCCGCACCGGCAAGCCGGTCAAGTTCCAGTTCGGCACCATGATCGAAGTCGTCCGCGCCTGTATGCGCGCCGAGACCCTGGCCGAGCAGTCGGAGTTCTTCTCCTTCGGCACCAACGACCTGACCCAGGCCGCCTTCTCCTTCTCCCGCGAAGACGCCGAGAACAAGTTCCTGCCGCTCTACACCCAGTCCGAAGTCCTGCAGGACAACCCCTTCGAGGTCCTGGACGAGAAGGGCGTGGGCAAGCTGATGGAACTGGCGGTCAAGTGGGGCCGTTCGGTCAAGTCGGACCTGCTGGTCGGCATCTGCGGCGAGCACGGCGGCCACCCGGCGGCTATTGCCTTCTGCGACAAGATCGGGCTCGATTATGTGTCCTGCTCGGGGCCGCGGGTGCCGGTGGCGCGGCTGGCGGCGGCCCATGCGGCGTTGCTGGCAGCGAAGTAAGAGGAGCCGGGGCGTCCCGCCCCGGTGAGGCAGCGGGGGCAGGACGCCCCCGCTTCCGCTCCAAGGCCCGCGGCTCCGCTTCCGGAGTCGCGGGCCTTTTTCGTTTCACCGCCGACCATTGCGTGGAGCGGCCCAATCGCTATCATGCACATCATCAGCCGCAAACGCCTGAACCTGTTCGCCGAGCAATACCCGGACAGCCGGTCTGCCTTGGCGCACTGGTACCGCCTCGCCAAGCGGCAAGATTTCTCATCCTTCGCCGACCTGCGCAAGGTCTTTCCTGCGGCCGACCAGGTTGGCAAGCTGACCGTTTTCAATGTCGGCGGTAACAAGGTGCGGCTCATTGCCGCCATCCACTACAACTGCGCCAGGATCTACGTGCGGGCGGTGCTGACCCATGCGGACTACAACAACGGCAAGTGGCGGGAGGAGTAAGCGATGCAGACTGGCGAAATCACCGCGGCGCTCGGGTCCTGGCCGATGCTGTCGCCGCTGCTGTGCGTGCCTCATACCGAGGAAGATTACCAACACCTGGTGGCCTTCCTGGATCGCCTGATCGATGAGGTGGGCGAGGACGAGTCACATCCCCTGGCCTCGCTGATGGAGATCGTGGGGGTTTTGATCGAGGGGTATGAGGACCGTCATGTCCCTGAACTGGCAGAATAGCCCGCGACGGTCGAACGTGCAGCAGTTCCGCCATCGCCGCGCTGCCCGCCCCGTCGCGGAACACCCTGCGGGCACCCGCTGGCGACGGGCGAAGGTCTGCGCACGGATTTTCGCGATTCCGTTGGCCGCGGCTATGAGCCTCCAATAGGTGTTGAGGCGTTTGCCGAGGCACTGACACTGGCGATGAGGGCACTGGTATGAGTCAGAATCATAACGGAAAGCAGCCGCGGGCTGGAGACGAGTGGTCCGATCCGGCGACCGGCATGGTGTTCGTTTGGATACCAGCGGGTCGGTTCATCATGGGCAGCAACACCACCCATATTGCCGAATATCCGGCTCATGAAGTCGAGATCAGTCATGGCTTCTGGCTCGGCAAGTACCCGGTCACACAGGCCGAATGGCAGCGGCTTATGGGAGCGAATCCCTCGCATTTCAGCCAATTCGGCAGCGACTGGCCCGTCGAGCAGGTGTCCTGGATGGACGCGCAGGAATTCATCCGGAAGTTGAGCGCGCGTTCCCGCGGTCTCTTCCGCCTGCCGACAGAGGCCGAATGGGAATATGCTTGCCGTGCCGGACATACCGGCGATTATGGCTTCGAGGGCGGCAAGGAGAAACTGCCCGATTACGCATGGTTCAATAGATTCAACGACGAAGACAGCCAGTCTACCCTGGGAGTCGGCCGTAAATTGCCCAACGATTGGGGCTTATACGACATGCTCGGGAATGTCGAGGAATGGGTCGGCGATTGGTACGACAACTATACCCACGATCACTGGATCGACCCTGCCGGACCGGACTCAGATACCGGGGGGCGCATTACTCGGGGGGGCGACTTTCATTATGGTGATTCGACTATCCGATCAACGCGGCGTGATTTCGTTCCAGCGCACTTCAAGGGGCATGATATTGGCTTCAGAGTCCTCCGCCAATCGGATAATGCGCCAACTGCACTTTCTCCAAGGCGCACCAGCGTCCCCGATCCAGCACTCGCGGAGATTGTTGCAGGACCGCGCCCGGCGCCGGGGAACAAGCCGGGTAAGGAATGGATAGAGCCGGTCACCGGCATGGCATTCCTCTGGGTACCGCCTGGACGCTTTTTTATGGGCCTGGAAGACTCGCAGGACAAGATTCACCGCGTGAATTTGACCCGGGGGTTTTGGTTGGGTAAGCATCCGGTGACTGAGCAACAGTGGCATCGCCTGATGCCAGGGTATCTGGGTAAGGGCGATCCTAAGACCAGGCATCCTGGGTACTCCAGTTCATTTGACGATTACCCGATGAACTATGTGGGCTGGTGGGATGCCAAGCGGTATATCGATACCATGAACTTCCATTGCGGGGGTGGCTTTCGTTTCCCGACGGAAGCAGAGTGGGCGTTTGCTTGCCGTGCGAACCCGGTCAGCGAGGAGGCGTTTTCGCCTGAAGCGATCAGACAGATGCGATCAAGAATGCTCTGGCGGGAACGTTTTCGGTCTCTCGGTTGGGGTCAGGCGAAGTACTTTGAGGAACTGAGGGCGCGCGCACGCTGGGGCTACGACGAGTGCGGGACTTGGCCGATCGGGCGGCTCAAGCCGAACGACTGGGGTTTTCACGATATGCTCGGCTTGGTCGAAGAATGGGTCCAGGATTGGTATAGTGAGGAACTGCCGGATAACGTGACCAATCCGACGGGTCCGGAACTTGCGGGTACAAGTTGGCGCAAAGTTTTGCGCGGATCTTACGATCGAGAGCGAATGCCGACCCCTTCGGTGCGCGGGAGGGAAGGCTGTTCGCCTTATGGCGGTGGGGGAGAAGGTATTGGCTTCCGCGTAGCGAGAGAATGTTAAACGCGACTCCCGTCCCCTTTGACCGAAAGTAATAGCGCACTCCGGGATGCGGAAACCCGGGGCTGCCCAGGTAGGGCGGAACCCGCAGTGGTTCCGCCGCTGGATGATGAAGCGAGTGGATGCTGTTAGGACTTGGCGTTCAGGGTCAAATCGGCGAACCGGGGACCGACCACGGAATCGCGGATTCCGGGCTTGCGCCGCAGGGGTGCGGCTGACGGGGCTTGTCGCTACGTGGCGCGGAGCGCTGGAGGATGCGTTACACCGCAGAGCGGTGTAACGAGGGGACACTCCGCCTGAGAACCGGCAATCAGTGACCAATCAGGCTTTCCGCCGGAATCCCGAGCCCCCGATGCAGTCGCCGAATCATCGCCAGACTCAGCAAGCGTTTGCGCGCCAGCACTTCATAGACCCGATGGGGCGGGCCGATATGGGGCTTCATATCCGCCACCGTCAGGCCTTGCTGCTCCATCCGGAACTTGATGGCCTCGATCGGATCGGGTAGCGGCACGGGATGGTGTTGCGCCTCATACGCCTGTACCAATGTGGTCAGCACGTCCAAGCGGTCCCCCTCCGGGGTGCCCAGCGGCGGATCGTCACTCATCAGCGACGCGATCTCGTCCAGCGCCGCTTCGTAATCGGGCTCGGTCCGGATCGGACGAATATCCATTGCGGTTACCTTCTTTCCACCGTTTCAGCATCGCTACGGTCATACTCCGCATGGGTGCCGACAAATTTGATGACCGAGGCCCGCCGGGATGCAAGGACGGCCGCTACCCTGGCGAGAACAGGCTCGTCGATCGCCGCGCGGGGCTGGCCGGCGGTCAGGCGATGCGGCTAGACTGGCGCCAGCCTGCCGATCGGCGTCCGCGGCACGCGAGGCCGCGCCCTGCGACTCGGCATCCACCGCGGCGAAGGTCCAGCCCGGTGATCGCCGCGACGGGTTCAATCTCGGGAGCCGCTCGCCGTGCGTGGGCGGTGACAGCGACCCGTCCGACGTGCGGACTCCGGGTCGGTTCCGGCAACTCTGTGCAAAACCTTGTCGAGACCCAGCAACCCATGACCGACGACCGCGACCCCAATCCAAGTGAGCCCCGCGCCGCCGACTTCGACTCGCCCTGGAAAGAGGCGATCGACGCCTATTTCCGGCCCTTCATGGCGCTGTTCTTCCCCGCCGTGCATGACCGTGTCCTTCCGGCAAGGCTGCATGAAATCCCGACCCCGTCCCGGTAGCGTGGGAGCCCCGTTTTTCCTGATCCGGAGGCTCCCCGATGTCACTGTCACTCCCCGCCGCCGCGGCCGATCTGGCGCAGACGGCCGCCGCCTGTGCTCACTGGCGCAGCACCACGAGCGTGGGCGCACGCATTCCCGGGGATCTCTGGTCGCGGGCGGTTGAACTGGCCGCCAGCCACGGGGTGAGCAAAGTCGCCGCGACCCTGCGGCTGGACTACACCGGTTTGAAGCGGCGGCTGCAGGCGCTGGCGGCACCGCCGCCGGTGCCCACCGCGTCGCCCCCGGCCTTTATGGAAATGCTGCTGGGTTTACCGTCGTCGGGACCGGGCTGCGTGCTGGCCCTGTCCGACGCCCGCGGCCGTTCGCTGCGCATGAGTGGACCGGGGCGGCGGCCGGCGAGGTCGCGGCGGTGGCGCGCAGTCTGTGGGAGGCGGCGTCGTGATCGCCCTGACCCCGCAGGTGCGGGTGTTGGTCGCGACGGCCCCGGCAGACTTCCGCCAAGGCATTGATGGTCTTGCGCGGCGGGTACGCCAGGTATTGGCTGACGAGCCCATGAGCGGTGCCCTCTTCGTCTTCCGTAACCGGCGTGGCACCGCGATCAAGCTGCTGGTCTACGACGGGCAGGGCTTCTGGCTGTGTCAGAAGCGCCTGTCCCAAGGCCGTTTTAAGCACTGGCCGAGCGGGCCGCCGGGGCCGGTGCTGGCCCCCCAGGAACTGGCGGTGTTGCTGGCCGGTGGGGATTGGCGCGCCGCGGCGGGGGCGCCGGTGTGGCGGGCGCTGACGCCGCGGGGCGGTGACGCGACGGCACACAATACGGTATAACGGCGTCCATGAACACGACGCGCCTCTGCGGCCAGCCGCGCGCGGCAGGAGCCGACGCAAGCACCAGCGCACCCCGCGGGTGTCGGTCCCCATCGCGCGGCTGGATGCGATCGTCGAGCACACCCGCAGCGCCGCGTTGCCGGCGGACGAACACGCCACCCTCAAGGCGGCGGTGGACACCCTGGCACGCCTGACCGAGGAGTTGGAGACCACGACCACCACCCTGGAGCGGGTGCGGCGCCTGATCTTTGGTCCCCGCACCGAGACCACGGACACGGTTCTGGGCAAAGGTAAGAGCGAGCCGACGGACGCCGACCCCAACGCCGCGGCGCCGCCGGAGGCCACCGACGGCGAGGCCGCGGCGCCCAAGAAAAAGCGCCCCGGCCATGGTCGTAACGGGGCCGATAAGTATCCCCGCGCCCCGCGCATCCCGATCGCCCACGCCGCCTTGCGCCAGGGTGACCCCTGTCCCGAACCCGGATGCAGTGGCCGGGTCTATGTCCAGCGCCAGGAACCCGCCGTCCTGGTGCGCATCACCGGCGTGGCGCCCTTGCAGGCGCAGGTCTATGCCCTGGAGCGGCTACGCTGCGGGTTGTGCGGCACCGTGTTCACGGCCGAACCCCCAGCGGGTGTCGGCACGGCGAAATACGACGACAGCGCCGCCGCCATGATTGGGTTGCTGAAATACGGCTGCGGTCTGCCGTTTCATCGCATCCAGCGCCTGGAGCAGGCCCTGGCCATCCCGCTGCCGGCCACCACCCAATGGGACGTGGTCGCGGCGGCGCCGCCCCGCCTCGCCCCCGCGCTGGAGGAACTGGCCCAGCAGGCGGCCCAGGGTACAGTGCTGCACAACGACGACACCCCCATGCGCATCCTCAAGCTCACCGCCGCGGCACGCGCCGAGGCGCTGCCCCCGGGCGCCAAGGCCGAGCGCACTGGGGTTTTCACCTCCGGGGTGGTGGCCGCGACCGTCAACGGCCCGATCGTCCTGTTCAAGACCGGACCTTGCCATGCCGGGGAGCACCTGGCCGAGATCCTCGCGCAGCGCCAGGACCCCGCACCCCCGATCCAGATGTCCGATGCCCTGGCGCGCAATACCCCGGGGGCGCATCCCACGCAGGCCGCCTCCTGCATCCCCCATGGGAGAAGGAAGTTCGTCGAGGTCCATAACGCCTTTCCGGACGAGGTGGCCTTCGTGCTGGAAACCCTGCGTCCCGTGTTCCACACCGACCAGCAGGCCCAGCAACAGGGACTCTCCCCGCACGCGCGCTTACTCCTGCATCAACAGGAGAGCGGTCCACGGATGCGGGCGCTCCAGGTCTGGATGACCACGCAGTTCGAGACGCACGCCGTGGAGCCCAATTCGGGGCTCGGGCAGGCGATCACCTACATGCAGAACCACTGGGACAAACTGACCCTGTTTCTGCGCGTGCCCGGCGCCCCGCTGAGCAACAACATCTGCGAGCGGGCGCTCAAGAAGGCCATCCTCCATCGCAAAAATTCGTTGTTTTATCGCACCCTGAACGGCGCCAAGGTCGGCGACTTGTTCATGAGTCTGATCCATACCGCGGAACTGCACCAGGTGGAGCCCTTTGACTATCTGGTGACCCTGCTGCGCCATGCGCTCGCGGTGGCACTCGACCCGCCGGCCTGGATGCCCTGGAATTACACCGCGGCGCGGGCGCGCCTCGCCACCGACGCCGACCCCGCGCCGGACTGATCCCGCACCGGCCGACGGCCGCCCGTGCGGGCGGCGCCCCAGACCCTCGCACCATTAGCGTTCCGACCATCAGCGTCGGGGCACCGGTGGCTGCTGACCGGACCGGCAAAGGCGCCAGACCCTACAGCTCAGTGCCGGCGGTTCGCCCGGACAGCGACAAGGTCGGGCCTCTCGTGCGCCAAGGACGCGGGGCTCCTACGTTACCGGACCAGCGCTCGGAGTTCATGCAGCCTTGCCGAAAGGACACGATGGAACTGGCGGTCAAGTGGGGCCGTTCGGTCAAGTCGGATCTCCTGGTCGGCATCTGCGGCGAGCACGGCGGCCACCCGGCGGCTATTGCCTTCTGCGACAAGATCGGGTTGGACTATGTGTCCTGCTCGGGGCCGCGGGTGCCGGTGGCGAGATTGGCCGCGGCCCATGCGGCCTTGCTGGCGGCGAAGGCCTGATGAGGAACGGGGCCTGGGCCTAGTGCCTGGGGCCTGAAGACCCAGGAGGGGTCGAGACACCGCCCGCGTATCCGCAAGGATGCGCGGGCGGTGGCGTTTTGGGGTTCGTTGGTACCGGGGCACGGCTGAACGGATGTCCCATCCCACCTGGCGTCTGAACCGAACAAACGCTAGACTTGGCCTATGCGCGTAACATAGGCTGAAGAAAGTCCATGATCGACCATTCCGCTACTTCACCAACCGCCAGCGCCGGGCAGCCACGCACCGCCAGGCTCTTTCGCAACGGGACCAACCAAGCGGTGCGGTTGCCCCGCGACCTTGAGATCGACGCCGACGAGGTGCTGATTCGCCGCGACGGCGACAGTATCGTCCTCGCCCCCAAGCCACGCTCCTGGGATAACTATTTTGCGCGGGGGGCGCGACTGACGCCGGATTTTCCCGACGTAATCGACGACGCCCCGTCCCAGGCCCGGGACCTTCTCTGATGCGCTGGATGCTCGACACCGATACCTGCATCTACTTCATGAAACACCATCCCCCGCAGGTGCAGGCGCGCCTGCGGCGGGTGGCTGTCGGCGAACTTGGGATCTCCGCTATCGTCTTGGCTGAGCTTCGCTTCGGCATTGAAAAGAGTCAGCGACGAGAGGACAACGCCGCCGCCCTGGCCGATTTTCTGGCCTATTGTCTGGTGTTGGATTGGCCGCAAGAGGCAACCGCTGTCTATGCGCAGATCCGCAACGACTTGGAGGCCAAAGGGACACCTATCGGGTCCAACGACCTGCTGATTGCCGCCCATGCCCGATACCTTGGCTGTACACTGGTCACGAACAATGTCCAGGAATTCAAGCGAGTCGGTGGGTTGACGATCGAAAATTGGGCCTTAGCAGAAGGATAAAGTCGGCACCTGGGATTGGTCTGGCAGACCTGACCCAGCTGACAAAAGGTATTGCCTAGATACCCCATTTTTGATAGTTTCTGGTCACCGTAGCGCACGCATCAGGCAGTGCAGAGGCGCTACCGCGGAGCTTTCGACTGCGCCTGTCGCGGGACCCTGGCCCCGGCCGCCGTCCCCGTTGGGCTGCGGGTTCGTTGCAGTCCAAGGCGCCCCCCACGGGGTGCCGAACAGAACATAACACAGCACAGGATTGGGACATCAAGTGAAGCGACGCACTGTACTCCTGGTTCCCGCCATCGCCCTGGTCGCCGGCGTGGTCGTCATGGTTTCGACGATGACGTCGAAGACGACTGACAGCCTCCGAGGCTCGACGCCCACCGACCACGAAGCGGTCGCGGCTCCTCACCCCCATCAGGACCAGCCGCGCACTGCCCGCGCGGACCTTGATGCCATCGCCGCCGGCGTGCGGCAACGACAGTCCGAGCAAGACCCCAGTGCGGCCGAGGCGTCGATGGCCCAGGCCAAGGGTTTGATCGAGGCGACGGATGCGACCTTGTCCAAACTGCCGTCGGGTCCGACGGGGCATGGCGCCACCCCCGCGGCCACTGCATCCAAGCCTCAGCAGGATCTGGAAGCCCGCATCGCCGCGCTGCGCGACCAACTCGACGGCTTGCAGCGCTGAGCCCGACAGCCACCTAGCCCTGACACTGGTTTCGATCCGGAGACGTTCGATGCAAGCGCAGCCAGCCACCCGCAAGTCCGACGAAAGCCGAAGAACTGCCAGGCGCCAGGTGATGCGCTTTGCCGCTGCCCTGCTCGCGTTCGCGATGGCCTGCGTCGCCGCTGCGGCAGCAGCGGCGCCTGCCTACCGGCTGGAAAACGGTCAGGTTCTGATCGGCGCGTCCGCGCCAAGCGTCAGTGTACAAAGGACCGACTATGCGGTCGGCTCCACCCCCGGCACCCTCAGCATCGACCGGGGCGCCGCTGCCTACAGTATCCCGATCCCGGTGCCGCCGGGCGTGGCCGGCATGAAACCCAGCATCGGCCTTCAGTACAGCAGCCAAGCCGGCAATGGGACCCTTGGTGCCGGCTTCAGTCTGACCGGGCTCTCGCAGATCGGCCGTTGCGCGCGCACCCAGACCCAGGACGGTACCCGCGGTATCGTCGCCTACGACGCCGACGACCGTTTCTGTCTCGACGGGCAACGCCTGATCGCGATCAGCGGCACCGACGGCGCGAATGGTACCGAATATCGCACCGAGATCGACGGTTTCAGCCGGATCGTCTCCTACGGAACGGCTGGCAGTGGCCCGACCTGGTTCAAGGTCTGGACCAAGGGCGGCCAGGTCATCGAGTACGGCACGGACGAATCCGCCATCCAGCCGGCGGGCCGTACCGACGCCAGCATCGCCGTCTGGTCCGTCAAGCGCATCAGCGACACTGTCGGCAATCAACTGACCATCAGCTATTTCAAGCAAAGCGACCGCAGCGAGAGTTATCCGACCCGCATCGACTACCCCGGCGGCAAGGTCGACCTGATCTATGAGGATCGCCCCGACCCGACTCAGAGCTACAGCCAGGGCGGAATCTACCGCCTGACCAAGCGCCTCGCCCGGATCGAGACCTGGTCCGGCACGCTCAAGCACAGTGAATTCCGGCTCGGGTACCAGACCGACGGCGTCGCGCCCGTCTCTCGCCTCACCTCCGTCACGCAGTGCGACGGTCAGGGTGCCTGCCTGCCCCCCACGGTCTTCACCTGGGAGGGCGGCGATATCGCCTTTCCCGGCACCCAATCCAACGGTCTGGCCGGGCTCTGTCGCAACGGCAGCACCGACCTCGGCGTCTGCAATGGCACCGACAACTTCGACTCGCTGCAATACCCGGATGTCAACGGCGATGGCATCACCGATGTCTGCTACCGCGGCGATCAGGGGATTCAGTGCTTCATCGGCAATGGAGCCGGCGGCTGGTCTACGCGTATCAGCACCGGAATCTGCGCTAATAACTCAACGGCTTATGGTGTCTGTAACGACAGCGACAATTTCGGCACCATCCGCTTCGTCGACCTCAATGCCGACGGCCGCAGCGACCTGTTCTACCGCAGCGATCTCGGCATCCAGGTCCACCTGTCCACCGGCACCGGCTTCCAGGCGGCCTACGCGTCACCCCTCTGCGCCAACGCATCACCGAATTACGGCGGTTGCAACGACAGTGAGAACTACCTTTCGCTCCAGTTTTCCGAAATCAACGGCGACGGCGACCCCGACCTCTGCTACCGCGCGGACAGCGGTATCCAGTGCTTCCTGGGCAATGGCCAGGGCGGCTTTTCCACCCAGATTGCCAGCGATATCTGCGCGAACGGCTCCAACAACTATGGCGTCTGCAACGGTGCAGACAACTGGAACTCGATCCGCTATCTCGATCTGAACGGCGACGGACTCTCAGACCTGTTCTATCGCGGCGATCAAGGCATCCAGGTCCATTTCTCCACCGGCAGTGGGTTTCGTCTCGCCGGCCTTGATCATAATCCCGGCCAGCGGCGTGCGTAGTCAGGGCTTCCAGCCCTGACGGTGTCAGGCCAAGATGGCCTGACTACGCACCCGGCGAGCCCAAGCGGCCGGAATCTTGATCAAGGCCGTCTCGCCAGTTCCAGCCCGATTTGCGCAAACAGTTGGACCAGCCACGGCGTCTGCAACGATGCCGACAACCATAGCGCCATCTATAACCCGGACATCAACGCCGATGGGGTTCCGGATCTTTGCTATCGGGGCGACCGCGGCATCCATTGCCATGTTGCAGATGGTACGGGCCGCTGGATTCAAGAGCGGGCGACCAACATCTGTGCCAACGGGTCGGGCAATTACGGCGTCTGCAACGATAGCGACAACTACGGGACCATTCGCTTCGCCGACCTGAACAACGACGGCTATACCGACCTCCTCTATCGCGCCGATACCGGCATCCGCGTCCACCTCAACACTGGCACCGGCTTTATCGACGCCCTCGCGACGCCACTCTGCCGCAACGGCGCCTGCTTCAACCTCAATTCAATCGCCCTGACCGACATCAACGCCGACGCCCAGGCCGACCTCCTCATGCTGGAGTCCGACGGACTCAAGGTCTGGATGCAGCAGGACTTCCGCCCGCGCCTCGTCACCCGCATCACCGACAGCCTGGGCGCCTCGACCCAGATCACCTACAAGCCGCTGACCGACCCCACCGTCTACGACCCGGCGGTGACGCTGGGCGAGCGCGAGATCGCCATCCGCGGACCGCTGCGCGTGGTCGCCGGCACAGAGACCAGCGACGGCCTCGGCGGCACCAACCGCACCCACTATCGCTACGGCGGCGTCAAGGCCAACCGCGACGGTCGCGGCCTGCTCGGCTTCGCGTGGGAACAGGTCACCGACGAGACCACCGGCCGGACCAGCACCACCGAATATCGCCAGGACTTCCCCTTCGCGGGCATGGCGGACCTCCAGCTATCTCGCCAACGGCGACCTCATCAGCGAGAGCACCGTCACCCTGGCCTCGCTGACCACCGCCGGCCGGGCGCTGATGCCCTATGCGGCCGAGACCGTCGCCAAGTCCTGGGAGCCAGGCGGTCGGTTGCTCTCCACCGTTGTCACCCGGCAGGCCGGCCACGACGCCTATGGCAATGTGGGCACCGTCGAGATCAGCACCACCGCGGGCGGCGAGACTTTCCGCAAGGTCACCGCCAGCACCTACCGCAACCTCATCGACACCAACCGCTGGTTGCTCGGCCGTCTGACGCGCGCCCAGGTCACCCACGTCGACGCGAGCGGCAACAGTTCCGTCAAGACCTCCGCCTTCACCTATTACGAGGGCACTCACGGCCTGCTTCAGCAGGAGATCATCGAGCCCGACAGCACCGCGCCCGGCATCCGTCAGACCACCACCTATGAGTACGACCGCTTCGGCAACGTAACCCGCACCACGGTCGCCGGCACGGACAGCGCCGGCCGTGCGATCTCGCGCAGCAGCCAGTCCGCGTACACCGCGGACGGCCGCTTCGTCCAGTCCGCCACCAACGCGCTGGGCCATAGCGAGCGGCACACCGTTGACGCCCGCTTCGGCGAACTCACCGAGATGACCGGCCCCAATGCCCAGACCACCCGCTGGGACTTCGACGGTTTCGGGCGCAAGACCGCCGAGCGGCGCGCCGACGGCACCGCGACCCTCTGGGAGCGCGCCTGGATCGCCGGCGATGACGCCGCGGCCCCGCCCAATGCCGTCTATCGGCTCGCCCAGCAGGACACCGCCGCGGCGGACAGCGGGCGTCTGCCGCCCGTCGTCCAGTATCTCGACGAAAAAGGGCGTGCCCTGCGCAGCGTCAGCACCGGTTTCGACGGCTCGGCCACCTACCAGGATATCGAGTACGACACCCGCGGTCGCGAGGTCGCCAAGTCCCTGCCGTATTTCGCCGGCGATGAGCCCTATTGGGCCGAGACCTTCTACGACGACCTGGACCGCGTGGTCCGCAAGGTCGGCGAGACCAGCCGTCAGGTCCACGTCGCGAGCCTTGCCTACGACGGGCTCAAGACCACCGAGACCGACAGCCTGGGCCGCGACAAGTCCACCTGGACCAACGCCGAGGGCAAGGTCGTCGCCGTCCAGGAAGAGGAAGGCGCCTTTATCGAATACGACTATGACCCGCGCGGCAACCTGATCCGCACCGTCCAGGGCGACGACCACACCGGCAAGACGGCGGAAACCACCATCGCCTACGACCAGCGCGACCGCAAGATCGCGATGCAGGACGCCGACCTGGGCCGCTGGACCTACGGCTACAACAGCTTCGGCGAATCGGAATGGCAGCAGGACGCGGTCGGCAACCGCACCGAGTTGGTCTATGACACACTCGGGCGCACCGTGCGGCGCAACGACCTACCCGCCGGCGGCACCGCCCAGACCACCGCCTGGACCTTCGACAGCGCCCCCCGCGGCGGCGGCGTCTGGCTCGGCAAACTCGCCCGGATCGATGGCCCCGCGCCCGGCTATCGAGTGGACGTGAGCTACGACACCTTGGGCCGCGAACTGACCGCGAGCCAGCAGACCGACGGCAAGACCTTCACCGTCGCCAACGAATACGACAGCTTCGGCCGGGTCGCCGCGACCACCCAGCCTGGCGGCTTTCGGATCGAGCACCGCTACAACGCATCCGGATTCCTGGTCGAGCAACGCACCCCGGCCCAGCCGTCGGTCGATGGCTACGACCCCGCCTTCGTCCGCTCCCTGCTCGCCGAGACCGCCGTCAGCGCGACCAAGGCACTGAACGCCGCCGCGCAGTACGCCGAACAGGCCGCCTGGTTCCAGCGCAAGTCGGCGGAGTACGAGACCGTCATCCGCCAACTGATCCAGGACCAGCAGCTCGCCCCCGGCGCCCCAAACCTCGGCACCGCCGCCTTCGCCCTGCTGCGCGACGACACCGGCACCCTGTATCTGCGCACCCAGGCCGGCACCCCCTCCGAGCGTCTCTACCGACTCACCCAGGCCAGCGCCGGCTGGTCGCTCCAGGCCATCGACAGCGCCGCCGCGCCCGCCCTGCTCGCCGGTCTCCGGACCACCGGCGACAGCTTCTATTTCGGCGACTTCAACGCCGACGGCACCCGCGACTTCATCCGCGTCCCCAACGGCAGCAGCGACCGCCCCCTGCCCCAGTGCGACAGCACCGCCGCCCGCCAGACCAACGCGCTCGCCGCGGGCAGCCCGGATTTGCACGGCGACGGCGCCTTGCCGATCCTCACCGACACCCAGGGCACCGAATACTTCACCGCCCCCCAACACACCATCATCGTCCACGGCGCCGTCGCCACCCCGGTGGTCACCCGCCGCACCGGGCATTACCGGCTCGCCTTCGACACCGGCGCCGCCCGCTGGCGCCTGGAGCCCATCGACGCCGAGGTCTGGGCCGCCTTCACCGCCCCGACCCTCTCCGACACCGGCCGCCGCATCGCCTTCGGCGACTTCGACAACAACGGCCAGGCCGACTTCCGCCGCTTGGACCGCAACGGCAACCCGGTGCAGCTTGCCGCCCGCACCAACCCGGGCTGCGCAACCATCGCCGAGGCCAGCCCCCTGATCGACCGGGGCGTCTTCGACGGACTGATGCAGACCGCCGCGACTATCCGCAGCGCCGCCCGCACCCTGCAACGGGAGGCCGAGACCGCGGTCAGCCTGGCCCGCGACCTGATCCTGGTCGCCGCCGACCTGCGCGACCGCGCGCGTCAGTCCGAGCTCTGGGCCGCCGGCTCCAGTGCGAGCGACCTGCAGGCACTCACCGCCGAGAACGGCTGGATCGTCCTCTGGCGCGCCACCGCCCGCGACGCCTCCGGCCGCCTCACCGCCGAGCGCGCCGGCAACGGACTCATCACCACCCGCGATTACGACCCCGCCGACGGCCACCTGGCCAGCATCCAGACCGGCTACCAATACGGCAGCCTGCTGCGCTATCTGACCTACGAATACGACGCGGAAAACAACGTCGTCGCCCGCCACGACGAACTCGCCGCGGCCGATGAGACCTTCGATTACGATGCGCTGGACCGGCTCACCGCCTCGCACCTGCGCGGCACCCTGTACAGCCAGCCCTACTCGGCCAGTATCGACTACCGCTACGACGCGCTGGGCAACATCAGCTACAAGTCCGACATCGGCAACTATGTGTCCGGCGACACCGGCGGCCCAATGGACCACGCCGGCCCCCATGCGGTACACGAGGTCAGCGGTCGCGGGCTCTACCGCTACGACGCCAACGGCAACCTGCTCCAGGGCGGCGGGCGGACCATCGCCTGGTCCAACGACAACCTGCCGGTGCGCCTCAGCAAGGGCGCCGCCGCGGTCGAATTCGCCTACGGCCCGGACCGCAACCGCTACAAGAAGACCGTCCGCAGCGGCGGCAGCCTCACCGAGACCACCTGGTACGTCGGCAAGGGCTACGAGCGCATCGAAAAGTCGGGCGCCGTGACCCACAAATATTTCGTCCAGGGCGACGACGGCGTAGCCGCCATCTATGTCCGCCAGGAGAGCAACGGCGCCATCGACCCCAGCCGCGATCAACTGCGCTACCTGCACCGCGACGCCCTGGGCTCGGTGGACACCATCACCGACGGGCGCGGCGTCGCCATCGAGCGCAGCGGCTTCCAACCCTTCGGCGCCCGCCTCGGCGCCGGTTGGACCACCAGCGTCGCCGGCGTACTGCCCTTCACCAACCGCGGCTTCACCGGCCACGAGCACATCGACGAGATCGGGCTCATTCATATGAACGGACGGGTCTATGACCCGGAGTTGGGGCGCTTCCTGAGCGCCGATCCGTTCGTGCAGGCACCGAACAATTCGCAGAGCTATAACCGCTATAGCTATGTGATGAATAATCCGATGAAGTATACCGATCCGAGCGGGTACTTCCTCAGCGGCTTCCTGAGGGGAATCGGGAACGCGCTCCAGTCTGCCTTTAGCTTCGTGAAAGACAATTTCAGGATGATTGCGGCGATTGGCCTGTCGGCAATGACCGGCGGCTTATCGTTATTGCTGAATATCCCAGCGGTCGTCGCCGGTGCTCTTACGGGTTTTGTCGGCAGCTACGTCATGACCGGGAGCCTCAGTGCGGCGGTCAAGGGGGCCGTCATCGGCGGGATATCCGCTGGCCTTGCCTATGGCATCGGTCACGGGATCGATTGGACCCATTTTGGGCAATTCGCCGAGGCGGCAAAGACCGTCGCGCACGGGGTCGCCCAAGGGCTGGTCAGCGAGATTCAGGGCGGGGATTTCAAGTCCGGGTTCCTGGGCGGAATGATCGGGCATGTTGCCGGTGGTCAGGCGAATCGTTTGTTCAAGGGCGTAAGTTTGGGTGCTATCGCCGGGCGGACTTCCGTTGCTGCCATCGCCGGGAGTGCCTCGGCGGAGCTTGGGGGCGGGAAGTTCGCGAGTGGGGCGATGAGTGCTACCTTCGCCCATTTGTTCAATAGCGAGGCGGGCGCCGTATTAACGGCAAGAGGCGTATCAGTCTACCGCGTATGCCAAGGCGTTCATTGCTTTGTCGTGGGATTGGAAGGCGATAGAGGATATGCTCTTGGGGGTGGTCGGAAGACATGGTTTGTGCCGCTAGATGTTGCGTTTAGTCGTATTCTCGTCGTTAACACTGGAAAATGGCCGGGTAGCAATATTGATTACATTAGGGATGGCGGCGTAAAGGAATTAATTGGGTGGTGGCCAGGCAGTATGGATGACTATCAACTGAACGCCCAAGCCTTCGCTAGAGAACACAATGAGGAATACTGGTACGGCCTTCTTGACGCTAACTGTAATGCGGTTACGTATACTTTCACGCTCCACCTAGGGCTTGCGCCGCCAGCTTCGATGCTTCCGGGGTCGGGAACCAACATTGACACTGGTGGCGAATTGGCAGAGGGGCGTGTACGCCATTGAAAAAAGGTCGCGTAGATTCGGAAACTCAGGGAGTTAGTGAATTCGCCACCAGGGCCGTAGGTTGGGGTGAGGAACGAACCCCAACACCCGAAAATCGAGACGGCGATGTTGGGGCACCTCTTCCCCCAACCGCCCCTCACTGACAATGACCGATTCACACCGGAGTCGCCCCAAGTGAAGCACCTGCCATTGCTCATCCTGCTATCGACCCTGAGCCTCGCCGCTCAGGCGCTGGAGTGCGAGCATGACGGCGTGGTCAACGCCGGCTGCGTAGCCAGGATCGGGCATGTCGATGTCCGCGAGGACTCGACCCTGGTCCTGGACCTGAAGGACCGCGCCGTCTGGCACCCCGGCTCCCAATGCGTCGGGCGCTCCCTGCTGCGCTTCCTCCCGACCAACCCCGGGGTCGGCGGCCAGACCTCGATTGCGCTCGCCGCCTACGCGATGGACAAGCCGGTGTCCTTTCGCTGCACCCTGGCGGCGGACGGCAGGGCTTGCGACTGCGATACCTTGAGCATCGGCTCGGTGCTGCCGCTGACCGCCGACCCGGCCCCGGCCCCGGCCAGTCCAGCCAGGATGCAATGGGCGAGCCTCGGCGCAGTGCTTCAGGGTCAGCCGGAATGCCTGTCCCACTCGCCGGGCCGGATCGACTGCCTGGTGCTCGGGACCGACCGGGCCATCTGGCACCGGTCCTGGGACGGGTCGGCCTGGGGCGCCTGGCAAAGCCTCGGCGGCACCTTCTCCAACCAGCCCAATTGCGTCTCCTGGGGGCCGAACCGGCTCGACTGCTTCGACCGCGGCACGGACGGCGCGCTCTGGCACAACTGGTGGGACGGCACGCGCTGGGGCACCTGGGAGAGCCTGGGCGGGACCATCCTGGAACAGCCCGACTGCGTGACCTGGGGCCCGGACCGGCTGGATTGTTTCGCCCGTGGCGGGCGCAGGGATCTGTGGCACATCTGGTATGACGGTCGCTGGCGCGCTTGGGAGAACCTCGGCGGGACCATCCTGGAGCAGCCCGACTGCGTGGCCTGGGGCGTGAACCGGCTCGACTGCCTCGCCCGCGGCGGGGCCATGTGGCACCGCTATTGGACCGGCTCCCGCTGGGCCGGCTGGGACAACCTGGGCGGTGACCTTCCCGAGGCGCCCGCCTGCCTGACGACCGGACCGAATCGTCTCTGGTGCGCCGCCCGCGGCAGCGACAACGGCCTCTGGGTCCAGGACTGGAACGGCACCCGTTGGAGCGGCTGGCAACCGGCCGGCGGCGGCGGCGGCACCATTGAGGGCCGACCGGCCTGTGTCGCCCGCGGGGCGGACCGGATCGACTGCTTCGCACGCGGCACCGATCAAGCCCTGTGGCACAAGTCCCTGGTCGCGGGCCAATGGGCCGGCTGGGAGAGCCTCGGCAGCGCCCTGGCCTCCAACCCGACCTGCGTAGCGGCGCAATCCGATCGCATCGACTGCTTCGCGAAGGGTACCGACAACGCGCTATGGCACATGAGGTGGTCCCAATGAATTCGGTCAGGCAGCTTTGGGCGCACTTCAATTCAAGGCCGTTTCCGAAAGATCAGGCGCTTCCCTCCCGCTGGGCCCGCTCGTTCCCACGCTCCGCGTGGGAATGCATCCCGGGACGCTCTGCGTCCCGGCTGCCGCGAGCCCCTGCCGATACCGGCAATGGTCTGACGATTTTCGGACCTCGCCTGACGACGCGGCGATGGGCCGGCGGGGTCGCGCTGGCGGCGACCCTGGTGCCGATGATCGCCAATCCTGTGCTCGCTGCCGGGTGCGGGACGCCGCTCGCGCTGAGTACGGGTTGCGCCGAGCGCATCAATACGGTTCGGGTCGGTGCCGATGGCGGCGTCACCCTCAACGTCAAGGGTCAGGCCGCCTGGCACCCCGGTTCCGTCTGCCGGGGCCGGGAGGTCCTGCAATTTCAACCGGGCAGTGGCGCGCCGGCTCCCCAGACGGCGATTGCCCTGACCGCCTATGCCGCGGGCAACGCCATCTCGTTCCAATGCGCCGAGACGGCCGGGGCCGATGCCTGTCGGTGCAGCGCGCTGGGCCTTCAGGGCACAGTGCCGCCGCTCGCGGCCCGCGACGACTGCGGCGCACTCGATGCGGCCGGATGTCCCGCCGCGCTTGTCACGACCGCCGACCGCGATCTCACCCCCTATGGCGGCGGGGGCGGTACGGTCTTCAGACAGGTCTGCGGCAGCGGCCAACTGGCGGTCGGCGTGAACGTCCGCTCCGGGTCCAAGATCGATCGGGTGCAGGTGATTTGCCAGACCGCGACGCTCGCCGTCGATCAGGTCTCCGGCCGACACTATTACTCCATCGGTGTGACCGGGGGTCCCGTGACCACGGCCATTGCCGGCGGCGGCGGCGGCACGGCCGGCTCCTTGGTCTGTCCCGCGGGGTCCTTCCTTGATGCGGTCCAGGTGCGCTCCGGCTCGCTGATCGACCAGGCGACCTTGACCTGTGCCCGCGTCGATTTCACGGGCTATCCGCAACAGGCCCAAGCCCTGTCTACCGATACCGCATCCGCCACCTATGGGGGCGGCGGCGGGACCTCGCGCACCGCGGAGCGCTGTGCCGACGGCGAGTTTCTGGCGGGTCTCTACGGCCGCGCCGGCAGCCTGATCGACCAACTCGGCCCGGTCTGCCGCGGCTATCGGCTCACCACGCATTGAAGCCGCCCGCGCTGCGGGTGCCTATCGACTATCCCGGGAGGTCGCACACATGAAAGTCAGGTCCGTTCTCTTTCTGCTTGCCGTCATCGTCGGCGATGCGGGCGCCGTGCAGTGCCAATTGGGCGCGAGCGCCAATGCCGGCTGCGCCGACCAGATCAACGGCGTCAACGTCTGGAACGACGGCACCATGCAATTCGACGTGCGCGGCCATGTCCAATGGAACGCCAGCGCGGTTTGCAGGGACCGCTGGCTGCTTCAGTATCGGGCCACCAACCCCGGCATCGCCGCCCAGACCTCGGCGGCGTTGGCCGCCAGCACCGCGGGCAAACCGATCTCCTTCCGTTGCAGCACCCAGGAGGGGAGCAACGGCTGCATCTGCGAGTCGGTCGGCGTCGGCGACACGGCGGCGATGCTGCCCGGCGATGACGCAGGCACTCCAGGCGCCGGATCGCCCCCGTTCACAACCCAGTGCGACGCCAACGGCACCTGTATCAGCGCGCCGCTCGAATTCGAGGTCTACAACGCGGACTTGACGACCTGGACCTGTGTGGATAAGGATGTGCGCGAGCATTGCGGAGATGCTGATGGCTGTACGATTCGGCTCATGATGCAGTATGAGCGTTCGGACGAGGTCCGGGAGATTACCGAAGAGATTTATATGGAGCAGCCGGGCAAATCCAAGGCCATCAATCCGGGCATCCACGGCCATACGCGGGAGGGCAGTGGTTCATACGCATGGATTACCGGTACATCGGCACTCTACGACATCTTTTGGCCTTGGAGATGGATGTACGCTATGAATTATCGGCCGAATGAATGCCCTGGCCCGCTGCCTAAGCGCGTCGCGTACACCAACCCGTATCTGTTCACCTTTCTGGGTCATCCTGACGTGCGGCTGAACGTCCTGATCCTGGATCGCTAGCCGAGCGGCCTTGGAGTCACACGGCTGCTGTTCATTGGCCGGCGGCTGACTCGCCTGGCTGTCGGAGCAGGCGCTGTGACGGCGTTTTCGTACCGCGGGCCGAGGCGAGTCATCGGGCCTCGACCATCCTTCCGGCCGTCGGGTGGAGCGCAGTCCACCGAATGCCGCGCCGGCGCTGGTGGACTGCGCTGCGCTTGTCCACCCGACGATGCCGGGTAGCCGGAATGATGACCGAGGCGAGATGCGGCCGGGATCCTAATCCCGGCCACTGCGCTGACGCAGAGATCGCTGGTCCGCACAGCGGACCCTACGGGCGCCGCGGCCGTAGGGTCCGCTGTGCGGACCACCGACCTCGCAGTTGACTGATTGGCCAGGATAATGACCAAGGCCCAAGATGCAAGGACGGCCGCCGCCGTGGCGAGAACAGGTCTGCCGATCGCCGCGCGGGCTGGCAGGCGGTCAGGCGATGCGGCTAGACTGGCGCCAGCGTGCCGATCGGCGTCCGCGGCACACGAGGCCGCGCCATGCGACTCGGCGCGTGACACGGCCAAGGTCAAGCGCTGGGTCGGTCGCTGTCGCGCGGCGACCGCCTGGACCTGGAGCCGCTCGCCGCGCTCGCGTGTACCGCCAACCGCACCCCTGCGAACCAAGCCAAGTCGGAGCCAACCCATGAATCTGGCGGAAACCATTTACACCCATGTCAGCGCCCTGCCGCCCGACCTGCAACGGGAGACCTTCGATTTCATCGGTTTTCTGGAGGTGCGTTACGGTCTGGCACCGGCCGCCCCGCGTTTGTCCACCCAGGGCTTCATCGACCGCTTTGCCGGCAGCCTCGGCGAGGATTTCCCCGACGATGTCGATGCGACCGACCTGGGCCGGGATGTGCCCCGTGAGTCGCTGGAGTGAGGGGCTACCTGCTGGATACCAACGCCTGGATCGCGTTCATGAAAGGGCATCCGAGCGTGGTCGGCGGGGTGCGTCGGGTCGGCTGGGAGGCGCTTTATCTGTGCGCCCCGGTATGGTCGGAGCTCTGGTTTGGCGCCTGCAAGAGACAGCGCGTGGCAGAGAACCAGGCGCGCCTTCGCGATCTGGCCGAGCAGGTGACGAGCCTACCCTTCGACGGGCGCGCCGCGGAGCACTGTGGTGACATCCGTGCCGTTCTGGCCCGCCAGGGGCAGCCGATCGGCCCTTACGACGCGCAGATCGCCGCCATCGCCCGCGTCGCCGGAATCTGTGCGGTCACCCGTAACGTCTCTGAATTCGGCCGGGTGCCCGCGTTACGCGTCGAGAACTGGCAGTCCTCGTAAGCGCGCTGGGTCGATGCGCCAAGTTTGGAGGGATCGAGATCCGACTGCCGAGTTAACCTCCGCGACTCGGCCGAGCGTGGCACGGCCGTCTTTGCGGCGGTCGGTTTGCCCGCAGATCCGCCGCGCGGATCCTGAGACCAGCCGCAGCATCGACTGGCTGATACGCCCTAAGCCTTGGTGCGTGCACTCCGTCAAGAGCTAGCCGATTTAGAGGAGCAGACCAAGATGTCCTATGTCACGAGTTGGGAGCAGTTCGCCCGCGAGGAAGGCGAGCAACGCGGCGAGGCCAAGGCCCTGTTACGGCAACTCCAGGTCAAGTTCGGACCAACGACGCCTGAGATCGAGTTGCGCGTCCAGACCGCCGAGCCGGCGCAACTTGATGTCTGGCTGACGCGCATCCTGACCGCTGCGACCACGGAGGACCTTTTCAGATAGTGCGTGATCAAGGCCACCGGTGACGAGCGCTTCGGCTACGACGCCTACCGCCGCTTCATCCAGTTGTTCGGCAAGATCGCGCTGAACGTGGACGACGCCTATTTCGACAAGCAGTTCGAGCAGGTCAAGAAGGCGGCCGGCGTGAAGGAAGACGTGGCGCTGTCCGCCTCGGACCTGAAGGACGCCGCCGAGCGCTTCCTGCGCGTGGTGCAGGAGCAGACCGGCCGGCCCTTCCCGGAGGACCCCTACGAGCAGCTCCTGATCGCCATCAAGGCCGTGTTCGGCTCCTGGGGCGGCAAGCGTGCGGTGGACTACCGCCGCCAGTTCAACATCACCCCGGCGATGGCGAACGGCACCGCCGTCAACATCTGCACCATGGTGTTCGGCAACCGGGGTGACGACTCCGGCACCGGCGTGGGCTTCACCCGCGACCCCGGCACCGGCGAGAACGTCCTGTACGGCAAGGTGAACGCCGTGGCCCAGGTCCGCACCTCGGTCGAGATGGAGAAGCAGGGATGGAACTGGCGGTCAAGTGGGGCCGTTCGGTCAAGTCGGACCTGCTGGTCGGCATCTGCGGCGAGCCGGCGGCCATCGCCTACTGCGACAAGATCGGGCTCGACTATGTGTCCTGCTCGGGGCCGCGCGTGCCGGTGGCGAGACTGGCCTCGGCTCATGCGGCGCTGCTGGCGGCGAAGGCCTGATGAGGGACCGGCCCCGGGCCTAGCGCCCGGGGCCTGAAGACCCGGGAGGCGTCGAGACACCGCCCGCGTATCCGCAAGGATGCGCGGGCGGTGGCGTTTTGGGGCCGGCGCGGACCGCCAGTGGCGGCCAACCTGCACACCGGGTCCGTGGCGTCGGCCTCCGCCGGGCCGAGGGTCGAGTATACTGTCGATGTAATTCAATACGTTCCAGAGGGTTCACATGAACACCCGCGTCCAGGCGTTGGTAGAACAGGCACGCCGGCTTCCACCCGAAGAGCAGGCCACCTTGCTCTCGGTGCTTTATGAACTGGTGACACCGCCCGATCCCGCTTGGGAGGCCGCGTGGGTCAGCGAGTCCCTGGACCGCCTGGCGGCCTATCGACGTGGCGAATTGGAGGCGGTGGACTCGGACGAGGCGATAGCCGGACTCCGGAAGATGAAGGATGAAGGATGAAGGATGAAGGATGAGCAAGATCGGATTTCATACTTCATCCTTCATACTTTCTTCTTGAGTGGTCAGTTCGGCGACGAGGGCATCGAGGAGGTTCGCGGCAATGGCGCGGGAAGCGGCAAGTTGGGCTTCCAACTGGTCCACCAAGGCCATCAGTTGAGCCACCTTGGCTACGATCCGGCGTTGCACGGCGAGGGGTGGGATGGGTAGCGGCAGACTCTTCAGTGTTGTCTGATTGATCTTCGGCATGCTCCCAGACGTGCCAGACGCTCGGGCACGAAGAAAATCGCGAGACGCATCGTGGCTCATGGCAAGGTGAATGTATCCAACGTCAAAAGCGACTGCCACGCGTAACTTCATCATCAGATCCGGGTAAACGAAGCAGTTCGCTTCACCGCGATATACGGCAGCAACACCGACATACTCAATCGTGTTACCTCGCTGAACGAGAATGTCGCCATCGCGCAGCCAGAGGTCCGAGTCTGCTGCAACCTCCGTCGCGATGAACTTGGAATGTTCTCGCTTGAAGCGCCCGGATGTCGTGGCGCTCAAAGTGAGCGAACGAACTGGAGTCTCATAGTCTACGGCTTTGGGCGAGAATCCATTGGTCGGCCCAAAGATCAGGAGGTCATCAAGCCTCTGCCATCGCCACGATAGGGGAATGTCGTAACCCAAGGCATCTTCGCCGGCGAGTGACTGCACGTCCGTGGCGGCGGTGCGCTTGAGCTTCTTGCGCTCGGCAAGGCTGAGCGCCAGCAATTCATCGACCGGGCTATCGTTGGCGTCTTGCCGGACGAGTTTGCCTTGGACAGCGAGGGTGAGGATAGACTTCCGCAGGTTGGTGGGGGTGATGGTGTAGGAGGAGTGGAAGAGAAACTGGAGGTTGGTCGGAGTCGGCGCGTCGGCAAAGCGGGCCAGCGCCTAGGGTGTTCAATATCTCACCTATATCGCAAATTAACTTCATGCAGTTTTCGTGTTTGACACAAAATCAATGAGAGCACGCCGACGCTGGGCCAGCATCGACGCACCGAGGTGC
>Ga0247844_1003134_pt1 | contig 25066 bp, 30 predicted proteins | sample LaCtaG_FD_192421 | JGI IMG/M metagenome (GOLD analysis project Ga0247844, IMG submission 192421) | Freshwater microbial communities from meromictic Lake La Cruz, Castile-La Mancha, Spain - LaCruzMarch201714.5m_1 | ecosystem: Environmental > Aquatic > Freshwater > Lake | place: Spain: Castile-La... | reverse complement strand
CCCAAGAGTTCCCAAGGACCAGCCTACTAATCCTGGAATAATCCACCATGCCGAATGGTAATAGGCGGCCCAAAAACATGAAACCGGTGCAATTGTAGAAATATGGTGAAAAACAATATTGGCCTTGCTTTGATGGCGAAATACAAAGTATTCCCATTCTGTTAAATAAGGTGGCTTAATCATGATTTCTCCTTGGTGTAAAAAATTCCATTTTTTACATGACTTGCAGGAGGTATAAGTTCGTTATCTTTAACTTGGCAACCGGGATAAAGGTTGGCAGCACCGCCCACTGTAGCGCCACTTCCAATGGAAATGGTGGCCAAGAAAAGCTCTGCTTTATGTTCGTTAGAGAGACGATTAACAAAATGAGAAGTCATTTTCGTATATGCTCCCACCAAGACCTCATTTCCAATTTCAATAAAAGGACGATCTATAACACAAACACCTGGTGGCCAAATAACATTACTTCCAATCTTGGCTCCCCATAACCTAAGCCATGCAGAATAAATTTCAGGAAACATTCTTAAAAACTCTTCTAAAAACTCAAATCTAGAAAATGGTAACTGTAATTGTGTTGTCACCCACCAAAAAGAAAAAGTCTTATCTGTGGGATAACTGCGATTGCTAACAACGTTCCTAAGATTCAGTTTTTTAAATAATAAAAATCCTGTTAAACGACAAAGGGATGGAGGTACAATGTATGTATAGAAAAGAATATAAAGTGAAAGCTCTAAAAAGTTTAAAGACTGAGCAAATACATAGGAGCTAATAAACCCCACCAATATATAAATTGCCCCAATAGAACGAAAGAGAATCATGTTCTCTCCTTTTTATTGAACCAATTATCCCAAAAGTTAAAATACAATCCATAATGATCTTCATTATTATGATGGTGCAAAAAGTGATGTTTACTCTCACTTAAAAATGGAATTTTGGACTTAAGAGCAAAACCACTGTGTCCAAATGTGTTGGACATGGCATTGAATAATAAATAAAGAATAAAAACACTTGGATGAAGAGGTAAAATGCAAAGCAATATGGGATGAATAAGTATAGAAACTAGTGTTTCATTATATGATAGTGCAAGTGCTGCCCAAGGTGTTGGGTTACTAAACTGGTGATGTAGCCCATGACTTATCCACCTTCCATGTTTGCTATGCATATAACGATGAGTCCAATAAAAATAGGCATCATGAATTAACATTAACGCGATAAAACTAAATATCAGATATATCCACCCGTAATCTTCAATATTAGTATAGATCAATGTCCAATCGTTCTTATATAAAGAGGCAATGATTGAGTAATAGATGGAAAAAACAATTCCCGACCTCATGGTTAACAGGAATTCTTTTTTAATTATTTTTTTACTAACATATTTGGGATTGAGTTTTTTTTTTTTGTTTAAACCTGATTTATAAAAGTAATAATAACCAAGCCAACCAAAAATTAGTGACCTTAGGGATACAAGAAGAAAACTAACAACTGCCACTAAAAGATAAAACCACATACTATCACTCATAAAACTTCTCTTTATAAAAATGCATTTCTTCCCCCCTCCCTGCATCACAAACTTATCTTGTGAATCTAATCAATAGAAAGATTCCATTTATTACATCTCCATGATTTAAACTCATAAAAACAAACTTTTTGAATGTTAACATGGACTTAAAATCACTTGGATTGAAATGTAAAAACTGAGTATTTTTTATGCATTAACTATGAAAAACATTCATGTAGCTATGTAATTAATCATTAACTTAAGCTCGGGAAATCCTTTGGTATTCTTCTTACCAAAATTCTTCCAATCCAAATCTTTGGATTATGAATTAATGTTAGTAAGTGACGGGTTAAAAAAAACCTGGACGGTGGTTCGTCCCGAGGATGAACTGGTGGATGAGTATTTTGATAATGATTTAAATATAAAAATTATTGCGATTTAGTTTTGTATTTAAATTAATTTAAATTTCCACTTATTTTTTTATCCAACTTGTGTTGATTATAAAATTTTAGAACTCATTACAAAAAGGGAATGTAAAAAATCTCTCATACTATAAAACTCTTTAATTTATTGCACATCTCCTGCATTTTCCCATGAAGATATTGCTTGTTTCCTAGTAACAAAACCAAAATTGATTTCAAGGCATTGTCTAAAAATGAATGGATCCATGATTGCAGTACAAACAAATTGGTGCAAATTTTCAAAGTAATAGAATCTAATATAGATGGCCGAAGAACGTAGCCACTACACCAATGACAGTTGTTGATTCTTAGACCCTAATTAATCAATTTGCACATTATTGCAATAGAGGCCTGAACAGTAACTGCTTTAAAAACATTTCGTTTATATTTTATATTTGTAAATTTAAGAATTGAGTGAAGTTTCTCAATTAATCAATTTCAGTAAGTCTGTAACGGCTCAAGTTGAAAATATTACAAAATTTATTGAAATCCATAAATTTTCATGTTACTAGCTCAACTCTTTATTACCCACCATAGGATTCAAAATGAATAAATTAATAATAGGAGTTTTTGTTTTAGCTTCTATGGGCGCTAATGCAGATCTAGTAAAAATAGACGGATACTTAAAATACGTAGATCCAACTACTGGTAAAATAAATTATGTTCAAAAACACAGTGGCGCCTTAGTGAACGCAGAAGGGGTTGAAATTATTTCTGCCAATTTAGTAAAAGAAGATGGATATTTAAAATCTGTAGATCCAGTTACTGGTAAAATAAATTATGTTCAAAAATACAACGGTGACTTAGTGCCAGCAGCAGGAGTGTCTACTAATTAATTGCTAGTATTTCGACTGACTCAAGTATATTTGAATTAGATTCATATGTGTGGCTGAAATTTAGAAACTTGCAATTATAATATTTTTTGGAATTGAATTTTGCCTCGATGATCTACATTAGCATTAAAGCCAATTTTTTTATGAAATAAAATAGATGGCTCATTTATCTTTGAAGTACATGATATAACAATTTTGCGGCCATCAGAGAGGCATTTATCAAAAAAATGTTGATAAAGCTGTTTGCCAATATTGCGTCCACGGACACTTGGATCTACGCCTATAAAATGCACGTATGCAATACTTAGATCAACCTGTGAATAAAATCCATTAATAAACCCAATCATTTTACCGGAAAAATCTTCTGCAATAAAAACGGTATTGGTAAAATGTTCAAAAAACAATTCATGCTGTAAGTGATCCACTTGTCGCCCACCCCACCATTCATTCATAACAGTCTTTACTTTTTCGTAATCAGAAGGTCGCCCATTTCTAACTTTCATTTATCCAATATACTTATGCCTAACCGAATATTTCAATGATAATTTCAATGTAATGGTTGAGTTGCGCTTGGCCCTCAATTTTTCTTGGCTTTTGTGAATTTTTTAAGAAAAGCAGGCTTTTTTGAGTACAAAATATAAAAAATTTTGCATCTAAGTTGGGAGTGTATTTTCTCCCAGCTTAGACGGGTTTACAAAATTTTGAAACCTAGAGAAATGGGAAGATGTACAGAAGCTTGCTTGCTGTTAAAAATTAATTTACAGTATCTTATGCAAAACATTATATGGCTTTTATTTTTATATTCTTCCATGTCATTTGCCTCTGATTGTATTCCAAAAAAAGTAAGTCAGGAGCTTAATGGCAATTCTAAATGTGTGATTGATAAATATTCTAATATGGCATCAACTTTTTTCGGAAATATTTTGGGATTTAAATCTTTTTTAAAATCTTGTCAGCAAACTGATAGGGTATCAGATATTCAGTTAATGCGATATGTAACTGATAGTGAAAGCAAAAAGTGCAAACGCATTAAAACAGTTTACTTGTCACCAACTGATTATTTAAACTTAAATGAACCAAAGTGCGAGGACACTCTTCGAATTCTTTTTCTCAAAACTTTGGAACATTCTGCCAATTCCCTCTCTGTAAAGAATTTTTCAGAAAATTGCTTGCCCAAGGAAGTTGAAGTTACTACTTACTGTTGCCTGCAAACCTAATGTTTCTTAAGTGTAATGTGGCTCTTTTTCATTAACGATAATGAATATTTTATATAATTGGAGTCAATCAACTCTAGATTATAATCAGAGAATTTTGATTAGAGGCAGAACAAAAAGTCAAACCAGTGGCCGATCCATTTAAAATAAAAGTGTTACCTATGTCTCCAGAATAAACTGTTACCCATGTGTCCGGAATGGATCCTACCTTGTAAACGGTCGATGTTGCTTTTGTTTACTCAGTTGATCAGGCTTGGTAACAACTGGGTGCACAGGCTAAGTTTCGAGCCGATGCACTCAAATAAATTTAGAAAAAATGGGCCAAGAGCTGAAATTCATAGAATTTTATTGGGTTTCTCTTACAGTAAAATTTCTTTGACTGAGTATGGGATTATGCAATTTTTGATATTAGGAGAACTCATTAGTAACTTGTCTTCAATTCCTAACTATTTTTTAAATATTAAAACTTAAAATAGAGTCAAGTCTGAAGTCGCTTTATCTAAATTTGTAATCATGGGAGGGAATTTTACCCGAAAATTTAAAACAAATTGAGAGGGGTGTGAATTTTTGTCGGATTTCGTGCGTGTTCGAGTACTTGTCAAAGTGGTGCCCAGAGCGAGACTCGAACTCGCACAGTCCTTGCGAACCGCAGGATTTTAAATCCTGTGCGTCTACCATTCCGCCATCCGGGCCAATTTCTAATTGAGAAAGCAAAGTGAGTAATATCGTCTAATAATGAATGGCCAGAGCTAAGCTGTCAATAATTTTTGACTTCTTTCATTGAGATAAATGGGAATAAACTTTAGACTAGTTTAAATGAATATTTTTTTAGGATTACTTGCTCTTATTTTTTTTATGATCGGCTTTCTAATGGGAGTTAGTACTACTGAGATTGGCTCTGAAATTGAGTTAAAAAAAATTGTTGCTCAAGATACTAAAACTTTTCAAATGCAGCATGCCTTACATAAGGTCGCTCGTGCAATGGAATCTCAGGAAGATAAATTGGATCCATCTAATAGTGTTCTTTCTGTTCCCACATCTTGGCAGCAGAGTGAAAAAAAATATGCGGGCATGCCTATTTTGTTGCATATTTTAAAACTTATGCAAAATCAGGAATCTCAACTTGATGTGGATCGCGAATCCTATGAGTTTATTTCTGCTTTAGGGGTCCTTATTAATGAAGATGAGTTTTTTTCTCAATCTCAGAAAGAAGATCTCATTATGGGATTAACTTTTTCGAAGTCTCAGCCGCAATTAAAGCTTGATATTATTATTAAGTATTTAACGGGATTAGAAGTGTTTAATTCCATTCATGTTGATCTAGTTTTAAAATCAGCGGCACTGATTGCTGGGAAAGATGAAGTTTATCAAAATCAATTGAAGGATTTTTTTCTATCAATAGATCAGCCCCAATTAATTGACAAATATATAACAAGTATTGTTCAGGAGAATTGATATGAGTGAAAAAGAATTAGTAATAAAATCAGGAAGAAAAGTTTTGCTCATTGACCCTAAATTTCAGCTTCGCTTTCTTTCTTTTACAATGGGCATTCTTATTATAGTCATGGTGACTTTGTATATAAGTATATCAATTTTTTTTGCTAATTTTCGCAATCTTGCATTGGATCTTGGCATTGAGGCGAGGAATCCACTATTTTATTTTTTACATACCCAGCAAAGTAAAATGAATCTCCTTTTAGGAATTTTATTTTTAGTTTTAACTTTAATTTTTTTAATTTGGGGACTTTTTGTATCCCATCGAATAGCGGGTCCTATATATCGATTAAAAAAAGAGCTGATACATTATTTGGAAACTGGTAAACAAAAAAAAATTTTTCTTAGGGAAAAGGATTATTTTTCAGATTTAGCGGATCTTATTTCTAAAGTAATTAATAAGTAATAATATTATATTTTTCTAATTTCACTTTTTTATATTTTCACTAGCTTCATTTTCATCTTCAGTTTCTTCTGGATCAGGTAGAATTTCGAGATCAATGAGATAATTTTTTATGAGAACCTGGCTTTCCGTTGGGTAAGAATTTAATAGCTCCTCTATGAGCTGGTCCATTTTTTCAGATAGGATATTACTTTTTTTCAAGAAGTCAAAGGCCAAATCAAAACAGGAGCTAAACTGAATTCCAGGATTTTCTGGATCTAGAAGTGGTGGAAGAAAAATTGCTTTTTTATATAGTGACCATCGTTGTTCTTCTTGAAAGGGAAGTTGATGTACTAATTTTAAAGTTACATCGCAGAGAAAATCATCTTGATTTTGTAATGTAATGAGCATTTCGAAAGAAGAGAGAGTTGATTCTAAATTTTTTTCAAAGGGTTCTAATTCTTGAGCAGCAAATTGTAATGTTTCACTTTCTGGATTTTGATTTTTTTGATATAGAAAAAGAAATTGTTTAATAGAAGCATCATTCATTTTACTAATAACTAAATTTTTTTTGAGGGTAATTATTTCATCATCAATTTCTTCTTCAATTTCCTCATCTTTTTCATCAAGAATTTCTTCAGATGATGAAGTAGTGGCAGCTTCATCATCTGAAGAAGAGGCGTAGGATTTTCCTAGAAATTTACCTAGAAAAAAAGAACAGGCCAAAAGTGAAAAGGAAAAGAAAATTTTTTTCATCTATTAAAAATTTTCTCATAGGGATAGGATAAATCGCAATTTTTAAAACGATTCATGAAGGAATCTCTAGAAATATATAGCCCACCAAAAAGCTCAACTAGAGGAGTCACCATCTGAGTATCAATAAATGAAATTTTTTTATTTTTACAATGATTGATTAAGTGATGGAGCGCAAATTTTGATGCATGGGATTCTAAAAAAAACATGGATTCCGCAGTAATAAAATTTCCAAGACAAACCCCATAGAGGCCACCAACAAGTTTTCCTTCTAAATAGGTACTGACACAATAGGCTTTTTTTGCCTGAAAAAGTTCTAGAATTCCCAATTGTAATTCCGGGGTAATCCAGGTTTCTGGAGGATTTCGGTGAAGGGGATTAGCACAGTGTTTAATGACTGTTTCAAAATCCCTATTGAATTCTACGGTAAAGGGATTTTTTTTAAAAATTTTGAGAAAGGATTTAGGAAAATGAATTTGCGAGAGATCAATAATTCCTCTTGGATCCGGAGCAAACCAGAGACACACATTTTTTAAACCTTTGTCACTGGATGGCCAAGGGAAAATACCCTGTTCATAGGCAGATTGAAGATGAAGCAGATCGTATTTTCCCCCATGGCAGAGAAATCCGTCGTCATCTGTTTCATGAAGGGGAGGAAAATCAATTCTCATATTATAATAATATCATGGATTATTTTTGATAAAATTTGTTTAAGGTTTAAAAGACTATTTTCAGGTTCAAGAGTATGCATAGGTTTAAGTGGAGATTGAATAAATGGGGCGAGCTCAACTACATCCATTCCATCAAAGGTAAAATGTTTTTTTAATTCTGTTAAAAGATCGATGAGGTGATGGGGTGCTAGTCCCGCTGATTCAGCAGTTCCAGTGCAACTAAGATATTGGGGATCAAGAACATCCACATCAAAACTTAAATATAAATGAGTGATCCCAAGATTTTTTAAATGGGCCACTGCTTCAATTATCCAATTATTTTCTGGGACTCGATGATGGATTTCAGTGGCCCACCACTGTTTTATTCCAAGTGTTTTCTCCCAGTGCTCTTTATTTTTTCCAGAGGAACGAATGCCAAATTGTAAAAGGTGTGATGGATGATGAAGTATTTTAGAAGCATGATAGGCCCAGGTTCCAAAACAATGTTCAATGCCTAATCTTTTCTCTAATAAATCAGTATGGGCATCAAAATGAATGATGGCCTTTTTCTCCTTGGAAGAAGTGTTATTAGAGGCAAGCCAACTTTTTACAATGGGGTATGAAATGGAGTGGTCTCCACCAAAAAAAAAACATTTTTTTACATTTGTAAAAAGTATTTTTGAAACTACTTCAAGTTGAGAAAGTGCTGAAACAGGGAGATCTTTTCCCTCGAACATGGCAGCTTGTAGATTTTTTATAGTTGAAGTATTGAGAAGACTATCTTCAAGTAAGTGGGGATTAATTTTTAGATCTCCAATATCACCTGAAGTTAAATGAAAATATTCATTAGCATTTTCTAATAGGCATTTTCTTAAAAAAAGTGGTCCCCAGTTTGATCCCCGAATAATTCCAGCACCACCATCAAAGGGAATTCCGAGTATCGTAAAGGGAAGATCATTTAGAGAGATTGGTTTATCAGAAGATTTTTTGTAGAAATGTTTAATGCTATCTTTAAATTCTTTTCCTGTATGAATAGTGAAAACTCCTTCACCAGGTTCAACAAGTAACTCTTTTACTAATTCTAGCTCTACCGGTCGAATCATATACTGTTCCTCTTTTGATTTTCCAGTGTCCTTTTCGTCATCGCAGTATATGTTATACGGCATCCTTCTCATCCACCAATGGAAAACAAAATTGAAATAGAATTTATTTTATTCTTGGGAAATTGGGATCTTGAAGATTAATCTGTTGATAATTTTTTAAAAATTCTACTGGAGTGAGTTCTAGGAAGTTTTTGACAACATTTTTTTGCCACTCCAAACTTTCAAGAATGAGGTTTTCATGATTGCCAGCCACGTGGGAACTTAGATGAACATTTGGCAGTTGATTCCAATCTTGAAAATCCATTGGTTCCTTTTCAAAAACATCGAGAAAAATTTGGGAAGCCACATTTTTTTTGGCAAATTGATAGAGCTCTATTTCCTGGCAGATTTCACCTCTAGCAGCATTAATAATAATGATGTTATTTTTGCAACGCTGTAGGACCTTTTTGTCTATGAGTGATTTAGAGCTTTTATTTAAATCACAACAACAAAAAATTCCATCCATTTCTTCTATGGGTAGATCAAGAATATGTTGAGCACTATTTTTAGGAAATTGATGGGGATCAAAGATTTGTACTTTGCAATGAAAAGCGATTAATATTTTTTCAAGAATTTTTCCCACGTGCCCATAACCAATGAGAAGAATAGACATATTTTTTAATAATTTGCGAGGGTATTGCCTGTCCATATCCCAGGATTTTTTAAAGGGAAGTGTCCCTGCAGCATGTAAAAAACAGTGAATATAATATTCTGCCACTGCATGCATTCTTAGTTCTGGTCCTAAAAGGAGAGGGGTCATTTTAAAAAAATCTAAAAATGGTTCAGTAAAAAGATCGTACCCAGAATTTGCATGAATAATTAAACTAAGTGGATAATTTTTTTCCATCCACAATAATTGAAGTTTCCTGTCAAAATGGGTATTGGTAATTGCAATCAGCGGTTTTTTAATTTGGAATTTTTCTGGCATTAGACCCAGATAGGTAATTTCTTTAAAGTCAGCAAAGGAGTTCTTTTCTAATGAAAGAAAATTCTCTGGCCAGTAGCTAGAAAGCCCTGTGCGAAAAAGTTCGTAGTTAGGTTTATCGCTGGATTGTTTTTCATTCATGATGGAACTATGCTAGCATATAATCACTTATGATTCATTTAAAGACTAAAGAAGAAATTGATTTAATGAGATTAAGTTGCCAATGTGCAGCTGATGTTCTTGAAGAAATTGGATCCCAATTAAAAATAGGCATGTCCACTGAAGACATTGATCAATTATCCGTGCTGGCCTATAAAAAACGTGGTGCTATTGCAGCAACTTTAAATTATCACGGTTATCCAAAATCTATTTGCACCTCGAGAAACGAAGTTGTTTGTCATGGGATTCCCAGTGAAAAAGAACTCTTAAAAAATGGCGATATTATCAATGTGGATGTGACGGCCATTCTCAATGGATTCCATGGTGATTTGAGTAAAACCTATTTGATTGGTGAAGTTTCTCCCTTGAAGCAGAGGCTTGTGGCCAATGCTGAAAAATGTTTAATTGAGGCCATAAAGCTCGTTAAGCCCGGGGCAAGATTAGGAGATCTTGGAGCTAGAATTCAAGAAATTGCCGAGGCCGAGGGATTTTCAGTGGTAAGAGATTTTTGTGGGCACGGGATTGGTCGACAATTTCATGAGGACCCCCAGGTTTTACACTATGGAAAGAAGGGAACAGGAGTGGAGCTTGTTCCGGGAATGACTTTTACTATTGAACCCATGGTTAATGTGGGAACTTATAAATGTAAAGTTTTAAAGGATCATTGGACTGCTGTGACCATTGATGGGAAACCTTCGGCACAATTTGAACATACAGTTGTGGTAACTGAAAGTGGTGTTGAAATTTTAACTTTACCCACTTCAATGTTTTAACTCACTATTAAAAAAAATACACATAATGCAAAAATTATTTGATTCAATTTCACAGCATTGGAACCCACTGCCACTCTCGCCTGAAGAAATTCTCTTTTCTCTAGAGGATTCAATGGGAAACAAATATTTTTTTGGTGCCTGTTTTGATGCTCAGGAAAATATTTTTTTGACTAGAATTTATGGCCAAATGTCCGAGATTCAAAAAAATGCCCATTGTCTTTTTGCCCATTGGTTAGAAGGAAAAAACCTAAGCGACGTATTAGGTAAATATAATAATTCTCTGCAGGGAGTCTTTTATTCCCATGAGGATTTTTTTCAAAAAATTGATAAAGCATCATTGAATGAAATAGAAAATATTTGGGTTGAAGTAATGGTTTATTTCAAACGAATACTTTCAGGTGAAGATATTATTTGGCAACAAATCTCAAGACACTATCCCCTGGCCTGCGCCTGTAAAGGGGTAACTTTAAAAAATTTAGACTCACATATTATTCCTGCTATGACTGATGACAGTAAAAAAAGTTATTTAATAGATAAACTTATTGAAGTTGTCACCAAGGAAACTAAGGCCTCAAAGTCCTGTGGATCCTGTGGAGATGATCTAAAAAAATTGACTGCGATGTATGTGGATGATCCAAAATTGCAGTCATTTTGTTATGAAGAATTTTGGAAGATTAGTACAAAAGCAAATCCTGAAGGGTATTTTTGTCGTTGCAAAAAACTTCGTGTAGAGGATTTATTACCCTCTTTAAAAGAGGGGATTTCTAGCCCAGCTTCTAAGGAGAGTGATTTTTTAAAACAATTGCTCTATTGGCAGGAAAAATTGCACGTGGGTCTTGATTGCTCTAGCTGTCATCAAACATTACAGAATCAGTATGAGTTAAGAAAATTACCTGAAAAAACGGAAGTTTCTATTAAAATGATAAATCCTTTTATTGGAAAAAGTGGATTAACTTTCATTGAGTATATTTCCAGTCAAAGGGAAAAAATTGGAATTCTTTTTTGCAAAGAGCAGGAAATTTTTTTACAAAAAAATACTCCTGAAACAACTTTTTCTAAATTAAAGGAGGAATTTCCTCATTTGAATTTCTTAGAGGAAAAATTTGTTCATAGTGCTTCAAAAGGAAATAACCCATGAAGGCACAAAAATAATGCCAGAGTGCATGTCCCTGGAGCCAGTGATTAGTGGGATCGCACCATATTCGATTTAGATCTAGATGTGAAGCAATGACTCCCAAGGTAGCAAAAATTAAACTTGTAAAAAATGATTGGTAGTTCAGTGGAATTCCAAAATTTCTTTTCATCATTAATAGTATTTCACTACCTAAAATGAAGATTACTAGAATTCCAACGATGGGTTGATAAGGAATATTTGATCGATAAAGCGGTAGTATAAGGACTGTTAATAGAAAGCTAAGTCCATAAACCAGTGGCAAAATATTTTTTTCTTCAATAAGTTTTAATCGATAAAAATTCGTACTAATAATGCAAATTAAAAATAGATACATTCCGATGAAATCAAAAATCTGACTAATAAAAAAATTGCTCATGTGGTAAAATAAAGAACACATCCCCATGATTAATTCGAAGATGGGCAGTTTTCTCATAAAACTTAATTGGTGATTGCGCCACTGATAGCAAAAATAAAGTCCAATAAGAATATAACCTATGTTTGACACAGCATTGGCAGGTTCTGAAACAATTTGGCAGAGAGTCTCTTCGCACCATTTTATATTGGGAGCTCCAAATTTTTCTGTTAGTGAATGCCAAAAACACCCTGGTTGATGAGGGTTTGGGAAAAAATGAGTATTCATCAAATTTTATCCAAAGGTGCTTTTTTATTTTTTTGATTAGTTAATTCTTTTTTGCATTCCAGGTAAATTTGATCACGTTTTTTAAAGGCCTCCAAAATTATTTTAAGATGATTTTGTCTTTGAGCGATTAATTGGAAGGGAATTTCCTGGGATAGATATTTTATTTCAATGAGAAAGGATGACAAATCTGGAATATGTTTTTCAAGGCAATCGACTGTGGGGGCATTTTTTTGGACAACTAAATAATAATTATTAAATAAGTCGGGCAATTTGCTCAGTAATTCATTTATATCACTTTCTAGGACTGGCTTGTGCATTTTTTCTTTAGTGACCCATTTGAAGGAATTTTCAAAATGTAAAAAAAGGATTTCTAATATTTTTTCTGTAACCCCATTAATATTACTTTCAATAGGGTTTGAGCATAGCATCTTAAAGTGTTCATCTTTTAAAGTAATGTTGGGAAGATTTAAAAAGAGTGAAATGACTTGTTGATTTAGAGAAAGAAAATCCTTGTTACTAGTTGGAAGATGTAGGCGCTCCTCTTCCTTACCAAGACATTGGGTTATTCTAAAACTAAGAGGATTGGTAGGTGTTGTTTCACTGTTAGATAAACTGTGAGATAAAGAGATGTTTTGTAAAATTAAAATGATTAGTAGAATGTAAACAGTCTTCATCTAGATATAGTATAACTGAAATTAAGGACGGCAAAGAAATATGAACAAACCACATTTTAAAGAGATGTCTTTAGTGGATCATCTTGATGAACTTCGTTCTTCTCTTATAAAAATTGTGGTCATTATTTTTGTAGGATTTATTTTAAGTTATAATTACAGCGATCGTGTTACAGATATTCTTTTAGTTCCGCTAAAAGAAGCCATGGCAAATAATGGGCAAATTATTTTTTTGAGTGTTTTTGATAAGGTCAATGTTCAAATGCAATTGTCTTTTTGGTCAAGTATTATCCTTACTTCTCCTCTCTGGTTTTGGCAAATTTGGAATTTTATAAGACCAGGGCTTTTCGAGAATGAGATAAAAGTGATTCGGCCATTTCTCATTGTGGGGTTTTTTCTTTTTTGTGGAGGAGTTTTATTTTCCTATAAAATAGTTTTTCCCTTCGGTATAAAATTATTGCTTAGTTTTGGAACCCAGGAAATTACAGCAAATATTAGTTTTGCGGAATATATTGTTTTAACCATAAAAGTTTTAGTTGCCTTTGGAGTTTTATTTCAAATTCCTAATGCCATGGTTATTTTGGGTTTTTTAGAAATTGTGACAAAACAATCCTTGGCAAAAATGCGTCGCTATATCTATTTGGGATTAACAGTAGTCTCTGGGATTATTACGCCGCCCGATGTTTTTTCTCAGCTTATTTTATTGGTGCCGCTTGTTCTTTTATATGAAATTGGAATATTGGCAGTCTCATTTATTGTTCACCCTTATCTTCATAAGAAGTATGCTGCTTAAGAATATTTTGTTTGTTTTTGAGAAAGAAATCTTGAATACCTTGCTGTTCAAAGTCTTCCATTAATTTTAGTTCTTTCTTTATGGAATCATAAAATCCGCAGGGTGTTTCTTTAATCCTTAATTCTAAAAGATGATTATTTTTTATTTTTTTAAGAACTAAGCCAAATTTTTCTAGGGTTGTGCCAAAGGGGCAGTGAAGGCAAAAACTTTTACAGCAATGGCCTCGTTTTAGATGGTAACTTGCAGTAAAAATAAACTGCTGATCATCGTTGTAATAAAAATCTTTAGTCGTATTTTTAAACATGTCTATTAAACATTTTTTTGATCGTCATTACAAAGAGCAAGCATAACTTCTCTTGTTACTTTAGAAGCAAAGCAACTTGAGTTATTTGAAACATCAAGTTGTGGGGCAAGTTCCACAATGTCAGCGCCAACAAAATTTTTCTTAGCAAGAATTTTAATGATGCTCATAAAATTATGAAAATTTTCACCACCAGCTTCTGGAGTTCCCGTGCCTGGAAAAAAACCAGGATCAAAAAAATCTAAATCAAGTGTGAGATAAATGGGACGAGTAGCAGGAATTTTTTCTAGGCGATCTTTTAATTCTTCTAAAGTCGTTGCAAGAGTTTTATGTTCTTTCATGAATTGGAATTCTTCTCTCATACCCGATCTGATTCCATATTGAATGAGTTCATGTTGTGGTTTAAAAAGTTGAAACACTCGTCGTATCACTGAGGCATGGGAAAAGGGATCTTCCATGAAATGCTCTCTTAAATCCGTGTGGGCATCAAGGTGAAGGATGGCCAAATCGGAATATTTTTCTAAATGATATTTTAATGGAGAAAAAGAAATGGAGTGTTCACCGCCAAGGGTGAGAATTTTTATTTTTTCTTTTATAAGAGGTAATTCCTCAGTTAATTCTTTAAATAAATTGTGCAAAATATCCTGACGACTTGGGTAGAAGGGAATATTTCCCAAATCAAAAATGCGATATTCTTCGAGATCCTTATCTTGGTAGGGAGAGTAGGTTTCTAGTCCAAAAGCAGCATCTCTAATGGCATCTGGCCCAAAACGAGATCCTGGCCTAAATGAAGTTGTTCCATCGTAACAAAAACCAATGAGGTGAAGGGCATTTGCTTCAAAGGCAAGATTAATCTTTGTGGCAAAAAATGGTTTGACTGGATCTAGTGGGAATTTTAAATCAAATTTTTTCATTTTTTTCTACTTTAAATTATTGTAATATTATAATAATAAAATGTTATAATTGTTTAATGACTTTTTTATGGAAGTTACTGATTGCAAAAGCTCCCACATGCCATAAATGGTTGTACCATTTAAGATTTTTTTCAAGTTCTTTCATATTGGCTAGTTTTTCTTCTATAAGTTCCTGGGGTTTTACTCCATTAGAGCAAAAGGCAAAGGTCCAAAAAACTCCTGGATATATCAATAGAGGCGCCGATAGAGAATGGACTTCAGAAAATTGTGATCTTAAGTTTGCATAAATATTTTTCATGTTAAAGGTATCTAAAAAGGGATTTTCGGTTTGGGCCATCATGATGCCACCGGGATTAAGGACATTTTTCACAGTTCCATAAAATTCTTCTGTGAAAAGAGTGGAAGCAAAATTTTCTGGATCAGTGGAATCAACAACTACTACATCAAATTTGTGAATGGTTTTTTTGAGAAATTCGTGGCCATCCTGATGAACAATTTGCACTCGAGGATCACTTAGACCTGAAGTACATTCAGGAAAAAAGTCTTGGCAAACCTTTACAACTAGTTGGTCAATTTCTACTAGGAAGATCTTTTTAATACTAGAATGTTTACAAAATTCTCGAACAATCCCACCATCTCCACCTCCAATAATGAGAACACTTTCACAATTTTTTACCGTCATCCATGGGATGTGGGCCATGAGTTCGTGATACACAAATTCATCCGCTTCCGAAATCATGGTTTTTCCGTCGAGAAGGAGCAATTTTCCAACGGCCTCAGTATCAAGAACTTCAATTTTTTGGTAGGCTGACTGAATATTGAGAAGGCTTTTTTTAATTTTAAAGCCTTGAACGTAACTACTATGGTGGAAATATTCTAGTGCCCAGGATGTGGGATTCAATTGTTCCTTTGGAGTTGTTGAATTAGTCTGCATTAGGAAAACCTCATTTGTTAGGATAGAATGATTATTTATAATGTTAAGCAGGAGATTAGGCCATGATTCTTATTACTGGCGGAGCAGGATTTATTGGAAGTTACCTGATTTATTTATTAAATCTACGAGGACATGAGCAAATTTTTATTATTGATGACGTGGGTAGCAGCCAAAAATGGCTTAATTTGAGGGGTTTAAAATATAAGGAGATCATCTCTCCTAAGACTTTTCTCCAGGATGATGTAAGAAATCGTTTTAAAAGGGCGGAAGCGATTTTTCATCTTGGTGCCTGTTCCACAACTACAGAAATGAATTTTGATTATCTTTATGCTAATAATACCCAGTATTCCATTGGTCTTTGTGAGTTTGCCACTTACAACAATATGTCCTTTTATTATGCTAGTTCAGCTGCCACCTATGGCAATGGTGAGCTTGGCCATAGTGACGATCAGTTAATGATTCAAAAACTAAGGCCACTTAATCCCTATGGATATTCCAAGCAACTTTTTGATGAATGGATGCTGACTCAAAAGCATTTACCTCAAAGTTGGAATGGATTTAAATTTTTTAATGTCTTTGGCCCTAATGAATATCATAAAAATGAGATGGCTTCTGTTGTTTATAAATCCTTCAATCAAATTAAAGACAGTGGGACTGTGAAACTTTTTCAGAGTCACCTTCCAGAGATAAAACACGGGGAACAGGCCAGAGATTTTGTTTATGTAGATGATGTGTGTAGGGCCATGTTGAATTTTTATGAGAGAAAAAATGCTCAGCATAATGGCATTTTTAATTTAGGTTCTGGCAAGGCACGAACTTTTGTTGATTTAGTAAAAGCAGTTTATAAGAGTATGAATAAAGAGGAATCAATTGAATTTATTCCTATGCCCGATAGTTTAAAAGGTCAGTATCAATATTTTACAGAAGCAAAGATGGATAAGTTTTTTACCCACTTTCCAGGTTTTCAAATGCGTTCACTGGAGGAAGCTGTACAAATTTACGTCGGACAATTTCTATCAACGGGTAATCCTTACACTGATACTTACACTCCTAGAAGTTAGTAGTATCTCTTCGCCATTCCTCGAGATCCTATCGACACCACGCATCTAAAATAGTCGGGGTCAACTTGTGCCCTTTTTCCTAATTTGCAAGAGTATTTAAGTCTTAAATCCAATTTAGTTATATATGGGCCAGTTTTCATGCTTGGCATGACTCGTGCATTAGTTATCTTTGAGAGTTGTCGAAGGAAAAGGGATTTTTTCCTTCAGGGTTTTATGGATGAAACTCCTAATGCAAAGCTCTCATTGATCTAGGATTGATCAACTTGCCAGGATGGAAAACCAGGATGGGTTCTATCCTTTTTTTTAAAAACAAATTCTAAGTATGGAATTTGGGCCGCTCAGGGATGAGCAACCTTTTTTAAAAAGTGTGGTTTGCAAAAATGTATTTGCAAACAAATGACCTACAGGAGGTTGCATGGATCGTCACTTCACAGACCTAGTCAGAACAAAATTCCAACTCATCGAAGGTATGATGGCGCAGGAAGAAGCAGCGGCAGCTGTAGAGCTGACCTGTGCGCCCTTAAAGGTGGTGGGTGATGAGGGTGATCAAATGGCAGTCTCACAGGTAAAAGAATGGTTATTTAAATTAAAAAGTCGTAATACGTCCTTTCGTAAAAAAATTCATAGAGCACTTCAAAAAATTGAAGATGGTAGCTATGGAGTTTGTGAAGAGTGTGAACAAAAAATCACTCAAGCAAGGTTGGTGGCTCGTCCCACAGCTTTACTTTGTATTCAATGTAAAGAATCAGAGGAACTTTTCGAATGTCAAAGTGATAAACGAAAGGAACTGAGAATTGTGAGCGATCACAAAATGGGAAAATTATTACAATTTCCTCAATTAAACATGGAGGCTTAATATGACGAAAATGAAAAACATTTTTAATTCAATTATTGATTTTTTTAAAGTTAATAAATTAGAAGCAATTCCATTAAAAAAGGGCGAGGTTTTATTTCAAACCACCAACTGGAATAAAAATAGAGAGGGAACTTTTTTTACCGATGATTTGCTTCTCATGCAAATGAAAGCAAATGAAATTTCCAGGCAAAATAATGAAATTGCCAGTGAAATTGCCAGAGATGAATTAGTTGAGGAAAAAAAATTAAGTGCCAATGGATAAAATAAAAAAAGAGCGTAGAAAAGTATGATTATTTTTTCTACGCTCTTTTTTTTATTTAAACTTTTATTTAAACTTTTATTTAAATATTACAGAGCAAGTCCAGAGAGGTCTTTTAATAAATCCTGAGTTCTTTCAATAAATTTTTCACGATTTTGTCCTTCCAATCCTTCTGAAGAAATTCTTGCAAGGTCCAAAGTATTTTCAATGAGCTTTGTAGCAAGTGCTTTTTTGTCGTTCTTTTGCCAAAGTTTCCAAGCATTTTGAAGAACGGGATGAGTTAAATTAAGCATCAAGGTTTTTTTCACGGGGAACATGATATCGCCATTACCCATACTCTTTGACATCTGTTGAAATCGTTTCATTTGCTGATCTACTTTTATGTAAGCAGCAGATGTGGAATTTTCAATTTTTCGAGCTTCCACGGATAGATTTTCCTTTTGATCCTTAAGGATTTCCTCCACCATTTCTTTTATTTGAATGCTTTCAGCATCGAGGGTTTCACTCTCAATGAGTTTTTCAAATTCCGTATCTATTGAGGCAAATTTTAAATTATGGTCTCCCACTTTTTTATACTCACAGTGTTGAGTTAAATGTGGATCAATAAATTGTTCTGTTTCAATTGTGTGAACACCTTTTGCGAGCAACTGTTTTTTGAGAGATTCATCTGATTGGTTTTTTTCAAAAGTGATGATTGTCTCACCCATTTTTTCTTTAAATTCACTTGGAATAGATTCTTGATATTCCTTAAATGTAATCCATTTTTCTTCGGAGTTTTTAAAAAGAAGCATGCTTCTCATGACTTCATCAAATTTTTCATCGGAAATAGTTCCGTATTTCACAAAAAGAGCAATTTCTGGCCAGATAGTTTCAAATTTTGCTCGGTCATTATTAAAAAGTTTTTTGAGAGATTCTGTAACTTTTTTCACAATGTAATTAGAGATTTTTTTAATATTTGGATCACCCTGAAGGGCCGACCTTGAAACGTTAAGAGGAATGTCACTTGAATCAATCACGCCCTTAAGCATAGATAAAAATTCAGGGATAACTTCTTTCACGTTATCAGAAACAAAAACTTGCTTGTTATAAAGCCTGATATTTTTTTCATTAAATGGTTTACTTGGATTAACTTTTGGAAAATAAAGAATTCCCTTTAATTCAAATGGGTGATCAATATTGAGGTGAATCCAAAAAAGCGCCGGAGCTTCCATGGGGAATAATTCGCTGTAAAAAGTTTCATAGTCTTTATCAGTTAATGTACTTGGATCTTTTTTCCAGAGAGGTTCATGGGCATTGATAATATCAATATCGAGAGGTTTTTTTTCCTCATCTTTAGTTGCTTTTTCATTGTGCTCAATAGTTTCTTTTCTTGATTTAAGATCGATGAGCTCAATAGGATAAGGCATGAAATCGCAGTAGTTTTTTAGTACTGATCTCGTTTTATAGGATTCTAAAAATTCCAAAGATTCATCATTTATGGAGAGTGTGATTGTTGTTCCCACAGTGGCTTTTTCAGAAGCATAAAATTGATAATCAGTTTCGCCCTGGCAAATCCATTTGGTTGCTTTAGATCCTTCATTCATGGATAGAGATTCAATTTCCACAGTGCTTGCACACATAAAAGCTGAATAAAAGCCAAGTCCAAATTTTCCAATCACTTGGTTTTTAACATCGCTAGAAGTTTCCTTCATTTTTTGGACAAATTCCTCAGCGCCTGAAAAGGCAAGTTGGGCAATATATTTTTCCACTTCTTCTTCAGTCATCCCAAGACCGTTGTCACTGATAATAATTTTTTTATTATCCTTATCAATTTCCACTGTAATTTTTGGAGTTTCCGCCTGAAGGTTTTTCATTTGAGAAAGAGTTTGTCTCTTAGTTATGGCATCCGTGGCGTTAGAAATAAGTTCTCTTAAAAAAATGTCATGTTCAGAGTAGAGCCATTTTTTGATGATGGGAAAAATGTCATTGGTACTAACGGAAATTTTTCCAGATCTTCCCGTTTCTTGATTCACAGTACTGTTCATTGCAAACTCCTCTAGTCTAAGTAATTATTAAAAGGTAATGATTTATTTAGTTTAAAAATAAATAGCATATCCTACATAAACTTTCACTAGGCAAGTAAGATGAAAAAAAAAATTTTAGTATTAACCACTGGCGGAACCATTGAAAAGTCCTACGACGAGGTTTCAGGAGTTTTTGACAATAAAGAGAACTACTTAACCGATGTCATCAGTAAAAGATTGCGTTTGCCCTATGCTGATCTTCGCTTTCAGGCGCTGATGAATAAGGATTCCCTGCTCATGACTGATGATGATCGTGTGCTTATTTATGCTGCCCTTCAGGATTGGTCTCAGAGGGTGGATGGAATTGTTGTGCTTCATGGGACTGATACCTTGGAAATGACAGCGACCTATTGCGATTCACAAAGAAAACATAATCCTTTAAACAATATCCCTGTGGTTTTTACGGGATCCATGCGGCCATTTGGACTTGAGCAATCCGATGCTTGGCAAAATATGACTGAGGCTTTACTTGCCGTCAAAATTCTCCCTCCCGGTCTTTATGTTTCATTCCATAATGAAATATTCCAAGTTCCTAATGTGACAAAAAACAAGGAACTCAGAACTTTTCAGCGAAAAAATAAATAATTATTCAACTTTAAAAAAGAGATCACTTAAAATTGCCCGTTTATTTTTTCCATATTTAACCTCTGAGATCAGTGAGGCTTCGCCTTCACCTTTTTTGACTTGATCTTGTCCTCTTATGGGATCAATAGAAAGGGAAATATGGGGTGCGACTTTTTCCAGTGGTGATAATTCCTTAGGATCAACTTTTCCATTTTGATTAAAGTCCTGCCAGAATGAAAGTTGAGAAAGGATGGATTTATTTTTATAAAGATCATCATTAGAAATGTATCTATCATTATTCATATCAAGTTTTTGTAATGCTTGAAATCCATTCAAGTATTCTTCTCTTGGAATGTTTAGAATCGTAAAGTCACTATAGTGCCCAATGAGCTGGCTTCCTGAGATTTGACCATTTTTAGGAATTTTTCCAAAGAGGAGAAATCCCAACTTTTGATGAAACTTAGGCCAACCTAAAAGTTTTTCTTTTTTGTAATCTCCATCCAGATCGAGATGAATGACTTTTTCGGATAGTGAATTTGTGGCAAAACCGAAATTTTTTTCACTTGAAAGATCTAGAATAAGAGGAGATTTTGCAGTTCCTCCATTTTTACAGGGAGGGTTAGGATCAACTTCAGGACTTGTTACTTCGGCATGGTACTGAATGGGGACATTATTAAGACCAAGAGTATTAAATGCTTGATTAAAAGTTGGGGGATTAGTTTTTGAAAATTGTTTAGGTGAAATTTCCATGGCCTTAGTTAGAACCCTTGGACAATCTAAGGTATCAATCATTTTGATAGCTGCTGTAACAATCGTAGAATTATCAAATTGTTCAATGTTGATAATAGAATTCTTTAAATTAAAACTTTCATTAAAAGGTAAGAGACGATTGTAATCATTTCCATTAAACATTCCTAATTTGATTTGGACATTTAAATTATTTAAATCCACATTTCCATTAACATGAAATTTTACCAAATAGAAAAAAGTTGCAGGTGATATCATTGTAGATTGTGAGGAAGTAAGTGAAGTTATTAGTAACGGGGAACCGTAGGAACTTGCGCCTGGACCTGAAATGGGCGGTTGCGATGGTGGAGTTGGTGAGCTTCCATAGCTTAAGCAAGCATAGGATCTTAAAGCTGCTGCGTCCAAATCAGTGACTGCGTAACCATTTGTGACGATATCGCCTCCTGGGCTTGCAGTTATTTTACTAAAGGCATTTGAACTATCATTAAGGGCTTGGTAGGCCTTTATACAAGAGTTATGTTCTCTTAAATAAGATTTTAATTTTTCAGCATCAAAGGTTTTATTTAACTGAGCAAAGACTAATTGAACGCCCTTAGAATTTAGAGAAGATGGCGTTGGATCAGTTATTGGTGGAGGTGGTTGAGTAGGTGGTGCACCACATTTTATTCCTCCTTCTTCAACAGATGCTACTTGATATTGGTTTGATTGAATTTGATCTGAGGACAAAAAATTGATTGGGATTTTTAATTCTTTTTCTTGATTTTGAAGACTTCTATTTTGGATCATATCTGCTGAAAATTTATTTTGTGGTTCCACGTAGACCACAGGATAGGCTCCACTAGAAAGAGCAACGATTGAAAAATGTTTTCCTGAACGGGTATTCACAAATCCTATTTCATAGGCAGGTTTACCGTTAGGATAAATGAGAAAGGATTCCTTGGCATCATTTCCGATTGCCCCTACGGTGAAGTTAACTTGAGTAAGTGCTTCATTTCCATCTGGGCAGAGCTCTGTAAAATTGACCTCATCAACAAATGGTTGATTTCCATCGGGAAGTCTTGGGAGATTGGAAACTGTGGCTTGCTTTTTTTCAGGAGTATCTTCAGTTAGTCCATCGAATGGGTCCTGTTTTTTAGGAGAATTTTTTGTTGAACTTACAACTTCTGGTGTACTTTCACTGCTTTTACTTTTTAAAATTTTTTCAGGGAAACATCCCCATAAAAATAGTAATAATAATGGAAGAGATTTTAATGTGAAGATTATTTTCATAACCATCCTTTTTTCTTGGTCCACCAATAAAGACTTATTGCGGTTATGCCCATAATAATTAAGGCGAAGGGATAACCTAATTCCCAATCAAGTTCGGGCATAAATTTAAAATTCATTCCATAAATTCCCACAATGAAATTCAGGGGAAGAAAATAAACGCTAAATAAAGTAAGTAGTCTTGAAATTTCATTGATCCGAAAACTAGATTCATTTGTTGTTTGGGAGGCAAGTGAAATTTGTAAATTTACTAGAGCTTGAATATTTTCAGAGAGGTCATCGGCATAAAAATAAAGCTTTGAAAATTGTTCCTGGAGATGTTTATAGTAAGGCTGGAGATTTACTTCGATGTGGGCGGTAATTTTATCAGACATGTCTAGTTGAACGCGAACCATTCTTTTAATGACGGAAATTCTTCTTTTAAAATAATAGCTATTTGTTAAATCAGAGGTTGCAGTTGTGTGATTTTGGATAATTTGTGATTCAAGTTTTTCTAATTCTTCGAAATTTGTATCTAATGCATCTTGATAACTATGGACTACAGACTCAATTAAATCGTGGAGAATCATTTGTTCGTGAATAGGGGATGTTTGATTGAAGTTTCTTCCTGGATCAGACTTTTCAATATTAGTACTTTGCTCACTTGCAGCTAAAATTTTATGCCACCGATCTCTAATTTCTTTAATGAGTTTTTGATCTTTGCGATGAATGGTAATAAGAAATTTATCTGAATAAAATATAACTATTTTTCTCGTGAGATCTTGTACGTTATTTGCGTCTTTTTCTGTTGTTTCGTCGTAACTTCTCATAATAATCATGAGAACTGAGCCAAGGCGCTCAATTTTCGGAAGGTGTTCTGGTTCTAGGCAATCCTTTAGAAATTTTGGATGTATGGAGTATTCTTTTGCTAAGTCTTCGAGGTATTTTTTAGTTGGATGAACGAGATCAATCCATTTGAAATGTCGGTTATTTAAAATAATTTCATGTGCGTGTGTTTGCAAGGCCATCCATTATGATATTATCATCTATGCTTTTAGTTCTTTATTGGAGGTAACATGTTGCCTAATTCTGATCAGATCACTTCATTACTTGGGGATTGTTCTTTGGATCATATTGCCATCGCTGTGACTAATTTAGAGGCGAGTATTCAATTTTATGAACAATTGGGAATAGCATTTTTACCAGATCGTGAAGTTGTGGTGGATCAAAAAGTGAAGGTGGCCTTTGCTCCAATTGATAAGCTAGCAAAAATGGAATTATTAGAATCAACTAGCGAAGATGGGCCAATTGCAAAATTCATACGAGATCGTGGAGCAGGCATGCATCATCTGTGTTTTCTGGTTCCCAATTTAGAAAAAAAACAAAAGGAGTTGGAGGATAAGGGAGTGAGATTTCTTTATCAAAAAGGTCAGATTGGAGCTCACCAGAGAATGGTGAATTTTATTCATCCCAAATCCACTGGTGGTGTTTTAATTGAACTTTCTCAAAAATTGTCCTAGGACAAATATTTAATTTTTATTATATAATGAGAAGATGAATTATTCTAATCAGCAACGAATTAGTGCTCCACCATTAACTCAGACGAATAAGATTTTTATAATATGTTCTGTTGTCTTTTTTTTATTAGGCACTGTGATACAACAATTCTGGCAACTATCAGCTGCGCAACTTTTAGGTTTGAGTTGGTCAGGGGTGATGCAATTTAAAGTCTGGCAACTTGTTACTTACCCCTGTTGGAATAGTGGGATTTTATCCTTTGTTTTTAGCATGCTTATTGTTTGGATGACCGGTAGTGAGTTGGAAAGTTATTGGGGAAGAAAATTTTATCAAAAATTTGTTCTTTCTAGTTTAATTGGCTCAGGTATTCTTTTTTGTATTTTCAGTTTTATTTTAGAAAAGCAATTGGGGATTTTTGCTGGAAGTATTTTAGTTGGAACAAGTGGACTTACTTTTTCTTTACTTATGTCCTATGCCTTACTGTTTCCCGACCGAGAATTTACTTTTTTATTTCTCTTTCCCATGAAGGCAAAATATTTTTGTCTCTTACTTGGCGGCATTGAACTTTACAATATGCTTTTTTCTCCCTACGGAAATGCTATTTGGGGGCACTTTCTTACTGTGGCCTGGTCATTTGCTTTTTTAAAATGGCATTCACATAGGTCAAAAAAAGGTGGCGGTGGAGGTGATAGTCAAGGAAGAAAAAAGAGTAAAGCGAATTTGAAATTGGTTAATAGTGATTCCTTTGGCTTACCTAAGGAAGAATCCAAGGAAAATTCCAACAAGTATTGGCACTGAATACTGCTGATGACCCTGGTCATCTCTTTTTTTTCTTGATATGAGTAATAAGCATCAATCATTTAAATTTCTAGGAGTATAAGCGTGGAACTTAAGCAGGCCCTTGATATGAAAGCACTTGATTACCGTTTAAAGGATAGATTACTTTCTGAAGGGAAGTTAACAAAGGAACAAGTGGATAAGTTCTTAAAGGATTTGCCTGATGATCAAAATAAGTCCGTTACACTTGGTGAATTAAATG
>Ga0247844_1003131_pt1 | contig 25072 bp, 36 predicted proteins | sample LaCtaG_FD_192421 | JGI IMG/M metagenome (GOLD analysis project Ga0247844, IMG submission 192421) | Freshwater microbial communities from meromictic Lake La Cruz, Castile-La Mancha, Spain - LaCruzMarch201714.5m_1 | ecosystem: Environmental > Aquatic > Freshwater > Lake | place: Spain: Castile-La... | reverse complement strand
CTACTTAGGAGTAAAAGTATTAATGCAGATGCAAAACGATTAATTCAAAACACATCCAAGGAATTTTATGATTTTGTTATGGATAACAATATCCCTTTATCGGTGAGACACTACAACAAATCCTGCACTGAGTCCTTTCAAGCTGATGCTAATGGCTTTAAGGAACTTGACAGCAGGAAGTTTATCAAATGGGTGCAATCCTATGCAACCTACTCAGGATATAAATTCAGTAAGAATAGAGATCAACATGGCAGATACTTTGAATTAACAAAAGAAGATAACCAATGACAAATACTTTAAAAATACTCTTGCTAGTTAGCATACTAGCAGGGTGCAAGAGCTCACAGCAATGTGATGCCTACGGATACATTAAGATGGATCAATACGACTACATTCAGATAATTGGATACACTGATACCATCCCTACCTTTGGTGAGACATGGATGCAACTACCCAAGGGAGAATACCAGGTGAAAGCATGGAAACAAAATGAGGAGTATCTATTGAAGATTAACTTATAAGATGAAAAAAGAGTACAAAACGTTAATGCATGAGTTAAAATTACAACGCTATGCAATCACCCATCCCAATTACCCACCTGATTATATCCCCAAAACAATGTACAAAGACTCAACGGCCAACGGCCTAACCAAAGCAATCTGTGATTATATTAACTACCATGGCTACCAAGCGGAAAGGATTAACACCATGGGTACAGCAAGAGAAAAAAAGACCACAGCCGGTAAGGTCATAGGTGTGACCTGGACAAAGGGCACAAGCACTGCAGGGAGTGCTGATATATCTGCTACCATTAAAGGCCGCTCAGTTAAGATTGAGGTAAAAATAGGTAAGGATAAACAGTCAGAGGCTCAGAAGAGATACCAAGAGAACATAGAGAAAGCAGGAGGTACCTACTACATTGCTCGCAATTTTGATGATTTTGTAATTTTTTTTAATGAGTTTGTATCAGTGAATTAAATTATTTGTATATTTGTAGAAATTAATACCTTAAAATTATGGCAACAGTAAGAAAAGCAGCTGAGCAAACAGCACCCGAAGCTATCAGCTTCAACATTTACCAAAAACTGCACTTGGCTAAGCAGTCAATGGGTAAGGTGGTAAAGAATGCTACTAATCCCCATTTGAAGCGAAACTATGCAGATATTAACAGTATCATTGATACAGTGGAGCCTATACTCCTGGACTGTGGACTGCTACTTATGCAGCCTGTAAAGGATGATAAAGTGTACACGATTATTGCAGATGTGGATAGTGAGGATACTCTTGAGTCATTTATGACGTTACCTGCCATCACTGATGCACAGAAGCTAGGTGGAGCTATCACATACTTTCGTAGATATACCCTTGTATCTCTTCTATCCCTGCAGGCTGTAGATGACGATGGCCATGAGGCAAGCAGAGCACCCAAGGCAAAGCCTACATTAGACGCTGAGAAGTTCTCTAAGGCATTAAAAGCTATTCAAGAGGGTAGATACTCCATTGATGAGCTAAAAGCTTCTTACAACCTATCTAAAGATCAGGAGGGGCAGCTATGAAATTCAGAGCATCACAATTAGGTAAGCTAATGACCTCCTCCAGGACTAAGGGGGAGGCATTAAGCCAAACAGCTAAGAGCTACATCATTCAGAAAGCCAAAGAGGACTTCTATGAGTACAAGGCTGAGCTCACTAACAAGTATGTACTCAAAGGTATTCATCAGGAGCAGGATTCTATTGATCTACTGAATGCTGTAAGATTCGAGAGCTACAAAAAATACGAGCACAGGGCAGAGAATGAATGGCTTACAGGTAGCTGTGATATCATTACTGAGGAGCTTATCATTGATGTTAAGACCTCATGGTCCTTAGATACGTTCCCAGCAACTAGCTATGAGCTCAAGGATCTAAATGAATATGAATGGCAAGGTAGAGCCTACATGTGGCTGTATGATAGACCACGATTTGAGCTATGCTATGTCATGGTATCTACTGCAGATGATATTCTCAGTGACTATGATAGCTATGCATTGCATAAAGTAGATCACATAGATCCTGCTAAGCGTATCACCTCCATTACCTTTGAACGTGATAAAGAGCTAGAGATACAGATGGCTGAGAAGCTGATAGCAGCACATTCGTTTTACAATGAAGTATTAACCCAATTAGAAAATAAATAAAATGAAAACACAAAAAGAAATTGTAATTGATTTGTTAAATTCAAAAAGATTTAGAAAAAACAACTTGTATTCTACAAAGCAGATATCTAGCATTATTGGAACAACAAATAATCGAATGTTGAATAATGGAAACTTGTCTATAGCTTTGAAAAATAGCCATGAATGGAAGTATGAATATCGTAGAATGTGGACTTATGTAGGACCTCAGATAGTATCTCCATCAGCTAAAAAACAAGTAATAAAAACCAAACCTAAAAGAAGAGAGATATCTTTATTTTGGGGATTAATATCAATAAAATGAACAGAGAAGAATTTTACCACGAGGCCTGCTTGAGAGCAATGCAAGGCCTCTTAGCTGCCTCAGGGCATTACAGGGATGAACTGATTAAAAACCCATGTGAGTATGTTGCTACAGCAGCAAAACAATATGCAACTGAGTTAACTGAGCATGTGTTCTTTCCTAGTGAGGAAATTGATTGGCCTAAAGAAAGATTATTTTAACCAATTTACTTAGCAAAATGCTTAAATAATATGAAAGCAACAATTGAATTCAATCTCCCTGAGGACCAAGCAGAACACTACTGTGCTATCAAAGGGGCTGATATGCTGAATGTACTATGGGAGCTCAAGGCAGAGCTCCGTAGTATGCTCAAGTATGGAGAGCTACCGGATAAGCAGTATGAGATAGTAGAAAAGATACAGAACTTTCTATTAAGTAGCCTAGATGATCACGAAATAAACCTAAACAAATGAGATACCCAATTATATTTATATCAGCTCTAGTCATTGAGATATGTAGCACCTTTTACATTAAATTTGTATCAGAGGGCAATGCATCTGGAATGATATTCTTTGCTGCCATTGGTCCATTCCTTGGGCTCCCATTCTTAACCTACATGATAGAGGCTACTAATTGGAGTGAGAGGATATTTAATGCAGTAGCACTGAGTGCAGGATACATAACAGGAACAGTAATCGTAATAACTTTGCTAAAATGATTATTTTAGCAGCAATTTTAATAGCCCCTGCAATAGTGTGGGGATGGATAAGTACAATTAATTACATCAAATACATAAACCATGAGTAAATTCAAAGGAGAGGTGGTATTCATTACCCCAACAACGTCTGTATCAGACAAATTCAAAAAGAGAGAGGTCACTCTCAAGTCACAGGATGAGTATCCTCAGTATGTTACGTTCCAATTAACACAGGACAAGTGCGACCTAGCCAATAACCTGAAGACAGGTGAGGTGGTAGAAGTGAGCTACAACCTACGGGGTCGTAGATGGGAGGCACAGGATGGTACCATTAAATACTTCAATTCTATCGAAGCATGGACTATGAGCCTCAGCTCCCCTATTGATAAACTAACTAAAACTATGGACCTTGAGAGCAGTCACGATTTACCTTTCTGAGAACCAAGACGTATCCGATTGGATGAGAAGAGAAATAACAGGGATGCTAGGTAAACGCTACAAGCTAACTCATTTATCCGAGGATATGAATGTAAACTATGCTAAGCTATATAGGTTTATGAGAGGAAAAAATGTAGGCACTGAGATCTATGATTCATTTTTTAGAGTATATTTGAGGCAATGGAACTCCTAACTCTAATACCTTTTGCATGGTGGTGGTGCAATTTTGAGCCACTACAAGCAACCTTGACAAAGATTTACATGTCTTTAAGACTAGGCACATGGGCTATACCCTTACTAGATGCATTGAGTTGCAGTAAGTGTGTGGCCTTTTGGCTTACATTGATTTGTACCTTTGATTTTATCCTGGCATGTCAGGCAGCACTGGGTGTATATATTTTAGAATTATGTTTGAACAAACTGAGATAGAGCTCATTGATAAGATAGATAGAACTACAGATGCTATAAAGTATTCTAAGCACTCCTGTGTACAGCTTTATAAAATACGGGTTAAGTATGATGGTCAACAGCCAAGAGAGTGCTTTTGTGCATCAGTGAGGCGGAAAGTGTGGTACAAGGATTTCATGGTATGGTATGAAAAAAGTCTTAGACAGGTACATCAGTAACCACTATCATGAGGTCAGGGCTTACACTCTGTACTTTCTCTCTAAGATGGGGAGCAATATCGAGGCGGATACAGTTATTAACAATAGTTATCTACATGTACTAACTATTAATGAGGATGCTGAGAGTGAGGCTCAGGTAAAGAGCTATCTACTTAACACCATAAAGTATCAAATACTGTGGAACTCTTCATTAAGCCACAAGCATGATAGGGTAGCTTCCATGGAGTATGACGGCAATGATGAGGTGGATGATGAGCAGGATCTACATGCTAAGATATTGGAGGATAAGATATACTCTACTCACAAGGGGCTGATTGAGATATACAGAAGTGAGATAGATGATAATGTGCACAGGATAGTATTTGAGGCATACATTGATAAGGGATACATTACAGCTCGAGCAATGGCTAAGTACTTTGATATTCCTGTTACATCTGCTCACTACCTGATTAGAGAAATTAAACAAAAATTGAAACAATTACAATATAGGTATGAGACTATCTCAAATAATTAGTATCTTGGCAACATTTACTGCCTTGACCGGTGCAACATTCCTACTGAGAGATGACAGCACACAAGCAATGAGGGCCTTTGGGGTATGGGTTATACTTTATTACGCATGGTTATTTACAGAACAATATGAAGAAAGTAAAGAATGAGTATTTAGGCCAGTACATGGTACGGTACAACAGTTTGGGGTTTGAGACCTCATTCACAGTAACAGAAGAAACAGCAGAACAAGCTGAGTACTTAACATCTATAGGCCTTGGGTATCTATTTGAAGATGCTGAGCCTAAGAGCAAGAAATATAAAGCAGTAGAGAACGAGTCTAATGAGGCCTAAACACATAGAGACCCCTGAAGCAATGTGGGATCTATTTGAAGCCTACAAGAGATGGTGCAAGGAAAATCCTAGGTACTCCTATTCCCTATCCACTAAGACAGGAGAAGCTACAGCAGTTCCATTAGAGAGACCGCTTACTCAAGTGGGATTCAGGACTTTTGCTGCAGAGAAAGGGCAAAGTGTCCAAGATTATTTTGCAAACTATGAGGGGAGATATTCAGCGTACACGACAATCTGCTCACGCATAGAGGAGGCAATCCGCATGGACCAAATAGAGGGAGGTATGGTAGGGCAGTACAATGCCTCCATTACTCAGCGACTCAACAACCTAACTGAGAGAGTTGATACCACCACCAAGGGAGATAAGATAGAGAGCATACAGGTAACCATTGTAAGACCAGATGCAGATTAACTTCATGTGTGCAGTGGTGGAGGACTACATCTACCTACTCAAGGGAGTTCATGTAAGGATAGATAGACAGGCAGTAGCTAGTGATGGCAGACAGATGGCAATGCTAATGAATGCCTACCAAATAGCAATGAATGGAAATAAAGAGCACAGTAATATTTGAGAAAAACTATGAGGCTATCTTAGGTGATCGTAGGTTTATTATTAATGAGGGAGGTAGTAGGAGCTCTAAGACCTACAGCATTTGTCAGTTAATTATCATCTACTGCCTCCAGAACAACAATAAGGTAGTTAGTATTATTCGTAAAACTTTCCCTGCCCTCAGAGCTACAGTACTCAGAGACTTCATAGAGATACTCAAGGAGCTTAACATTTATTCAGTAGATAACCACAATAAGAGTGAGCACATCTATACCTTTAGCAATGGATCTATGGTGGAGTTTTTTAGTGTGGATGATGAGCAAAAGATAAGGGGTAGGAAGAGAGATATAGCATGGTGCAATGAAGCCAATGAGTTATACTTTGATGACTTCACCCAGCTTAACATGAGGACTGAGTCCAAGCTAATCTTTGACTACAACCCGAGTGAGAGTGCATCATGGCTATATGAGCTACCAACGGATGAGAGTATTATGATTAAGTCTACCTACAGGGATAACCCATTCCTACCTCAGAGTATCAGGGCACAGATAGAAGACCTGAAGAGAACAGATGAAGCCTTGTATCAAATCTATGCCTTGGGTGAGAAAGCAATCAGCAAGAGTAACATATATAGCCAATGGACCTTTGTGACTCATAGGCCGGCTAAATTTGTTAAGTTCGTATACGGGTTAGACTTTGGATACAATCACCCCACAGCTCTCATTAGAGTATACTACTGTGATAAAGATGTATACATTGAGCCTGTGATTTATGAGAGCTACCTTACCACTACCATGCTCATTGAAAAGTTAGCAACCCTAGGCATAGAGCAAACAGTATCTATCTTAGCAGATTACTCAAGGCCTGAAATCATACAGGAGATGAACATAGCAGGGTATGATGTACTCAATGCAAACAAGGTGGTAAAGAAAGGGATAGATAACCTTAAGACCTTTGGGGTGATATGTCAGGATGATAAGGCACTGAGAAGAGAGTATGAGAACTACAAGTGGAAAAAAGTAGGAGACTTCATAACAGATGAGCCTGTCAAATTATTTGATGATGCTATGGATGCAATCAGGTACGCAACCACTCACATTAAGCAGCAGTATTATTCCGATGATGTGTACTATGCTTTTTAGAAACACATTGCGTATCTAAGCTAATATAGGTATGGCAATATCATTAAAGGCTCAGCCTCAAGTTCTGACACCTGCATACAACCCTATCAAGTATATCTATGATAGCACCAATAAAAACCTATTAGGCTTCAAGTATATTTTTGAGGTATATGAGAGTGGAACTGCCAATCAGATAGCCGAGTACAGGGTGCTACCTACCTATGGCACAGGCTATGGGGAGATTGACCTCAGTAAGCTACTACAAGCCAAGGTAAGCTTTGACCTGTACCCTACCAACACCACAGTGTACGATGCACCTAACAGTCATTACAAGTATGATGTTAAGGTAGGTGAGGAGTATCTAACTACTACCACGTTCACCTCTCTTATGAGTAACTACACCACTGCACCTTATTCAGGTAGAGTACAGTTGAATGGTACCAACTCATTTGTGGTAGGTGATCAGATAGTATTAACGCAATCGGGAGTAGGTACTGTTAACCCTAACTTCGATGGGCTCTACACGGTGCTTGTGGCTACACCTACATACATTGTGATTAACTTTCTTTGGAGCTCTATTGTTAACCCTAATAAGGATGTGCAGATAACCTATGCCGATGGGAGAAAGACTACCACTTACAATATCATAAGTAAGCTCAACAACTATGTATTCAATGGGGCGCTGCCTTGGACTGAGTGGCCTGCATGGGATGAGAATGACTACTACCTTAACAACGCAACAGATAAGTTCCTCACCACGCTACCTGCTCAAGAGTTCTACGCTACCTTGTCCCAAGACCTGTGGATGAACGCAGTGTACGGCTCTATGCCTGGAGGAACGCATAGGATAGTATTCAGTAATGATGGAGGTGATGTATTGAGAAAGTCAGTAGCAGCTTCGGACCATGTAACAGGGAACGCAGTAGGTCCTAACAATGCAGGTACCTTGACAGTGGTAGTAGGTTCACTGCCATTGATTAAGCCTACCACTGAGTGGTATGAGTTCTACTATGAGCATGCAGGTTCACAGGTCACACAGCCCTACCGAGTGAACATAGATCGTAGAGTGAGGAGCCAGGAGTACAGCATTATATTCCTTGACCGCTATGGCTCATGGGGTAGCTTTGCATTCACAGGCAGAGCCTATGAGAAAGGTACGGTACAACGCGAGCAGTACAACATGGATGTGCAGGGTAAGATAGCTAGCAGTGAGTGGACCTATGACCTGATAGATAGAGGCTATGTTAACAGCTATGTAACAGTGGAGGAAACCATTGACCTCAATACCGATTGGATGACTCAGGACATGGCTACCTATTTCACTGAGCTAATCAGTTCACCGTACACTTACTTTAAGATAAGCAACTATGCTAATGACTGTGATGCACCTGATAGCACAGCGTATGTGAGTTGTAACATAATGACATCTAGTTATGAGTACTTCAAGCAACGGAATAAGAACTTAATCAAGCAGAGCATTACAATTAAGCTCGCTAACAACGACATGGTAAATGGTTAGGATACAATTAGCTACAGGCTACCTAGATGTTAAGGAGGGTACATCATTCCCTCTAAGCTTTCAGGTAGGAGACATCAGAGATATATCACAAAGAAAAGGTAACTTTTCTAAGACCATTACTTTGGTAGGCAGTAAGAATAACAATGACCTGCTTAACCACTACTATGATGTTAACATCGTAGCAGGTACCTTCAACATCAATACGGTTACTACCTGCTCAGTTATCCAAGATGGAATACCTGTCATGGAGAACGCTAGCATGCAGCTCACCTCAGTTAAAAAGGTACAGCTCACTGAGCAGTATGAGGAGCACGTGGAGTATGAGGTATTGATTAAGGAAAGCAAAGCAGATTTCTTTACAGCCATCAATAACAAAGAGCTAACTGATATAGACTTCAGTGATTTCAATCATGCCTATGATGCATTCAATGTATACAATAGGTTTTCTAATACTGAGGTAGATGGCTTCAAGTACTTTCTCCCAGGTAGTGGTAGTGTGTTCACCGTTACTCAAGAGTATAAGCCTGCTATCTTTGCTAAGACTTACTTCGATCGTATCTTTCAGGGTGCAGGATTTACATACAGTTGGCCTGATCTAGTAGATGATAAGTTTGACAAGCTAATCATTCCCTACAATGGGGATACAGATAACTTTGATTATAATGATTATACGGTCAAGGCTAGCGCAGGACCTAAGACATTTATCTCTAATGGCTTTGCAGGTAGTGTAGGAAACCCTATTACATTCAACTTGACCACAATGCCATGGACTGAGATAGAGGACCCTCAGAGTATCTTTAACCCAGCGACAGGTAATTACACCATACCATTTAACATCAGCTCTAACAACTCGCAGCAGTATGACTATAGTGTAACTATGACCTATGAGCTAAGGTTAGTAAACTCCCATACCGGTACATTGTATTCAGGTACCAATACCTTTGCCTCCCCTGTGTTCTACAGACCTAGGCTATTGGCTAATATAAACACTACTCAGGTAGCTGCTGTCAACCTATACACTAACCCTGCCCCATTGAATGGTAGTACTGCTATTACCTATGCAGTACAAAGCCCTACCTCCATTCCTGTAGGTACCACTACTATCTTAAGCCAAACAGTTACGGCTAGTATACCTGTAACTGCTCCAAGTGTACCATCAGGTGCTACAGCATTCTTAAAGTTTGATGTCATTAAGGATAGCTTTCAGCTACCTAACCAACCTGCTTTAAACCCATCATGGAAAACAGGCTCAGCTACAGGCCCTCAATGTGCTGCTAACAAAATTAGGATGCATGTAGTGGTAACTAGCATTAACATTAGCATTACCCCTAGCAATAACATTTATGCGAGTGCCGGTATCATTGATGTGAATGACTATGTGCCTCAGAAAATAAAGCAGAATGATTTTGTTAAGGGTATCTTTAACATGTACAACCTGTATGTAGATGTAGATAAGAACCAACCTAATCAGCTCAACCTCATCCACAGGGATGCGTACTACGATGCAGGGCAAGAGGTAGATTGGACATACAAGCTAGCCAAGGATAGAGAGCAGTCTCTATCATTCCTGCCTGAGCTCACAAGTAAGAAAGTAATACTCACGTATACACCTGATACGGATGGTGCTAATGCTACGTACACAACAGCTACCAATCAAATCTATGGGCAGGCAGAGGTAGTGTTTGACAATGAGTATGTAAAGGATATAACTACTAAGCCTGTACTCTTTGGACCTACTCCACTCATCAAGAGTTCATTTGGTGCATACGTACCGATGCTATCAGGGCAGGCACCTAAGACTAACATCCGTATCCTGTATGATAGCACCGCAGATGTAGGCTTAACCTCCTGCTCACCATACCATATCTATGACTATGGTACGGTAGGTATGCAAAGTGTTACTAGCTATCCCTATGTAGGCCACTTCGATAACCCACTCAACCCTACCTGGGATTTAAACTTCTCAGTGTGTGCGTTCTACTATTACCAACCCTCAAGCCTAACCGATAACAATCTATACAATAGATATTGGAGGAGAACCATGGGGCAGATTAATAGTGGCAAGATGTTGACTGCCATGTTTAATCTTAAGGATACTGACATCCAAGCTTTGAGGCTCAATGATAAGATACGCATTGACAATTCATGGTGGAACATTAACCGAGTCATTGACTACAATGCCAATGCCAATCAGCTCACACAGGTAGAGCTAATCAGTATAGATAGTGAAGTAAACTTCATGCCGTTCATTAGCCCATTTGGAACACCAGGTGTGGGGCTACCTAACATCTCAGCTATACAGCAGGTAGCTAACAACAGTGTAGCCAAGAGTAAGAGCATGAATAGCAATGTGCTTACAGGTGGTCAAGTATTTGGTGAGGTAGTTAACCGGGGTAACGTGGTACCGGGGGGGCTCAGAGTAATGGTGGCCACTGAGGGCTACTCCGTTGAAGATGATGGTATAGTTACTGACAACATAGTGGTAAGGGGCCGCATGAACGGGATACCTATTGAGCCATCCTGTTACAAGTACACAGCTATACTTCTACAAACAGGAACAGCAGACCCTACTGCAGATGTCAAAGAGTCTAGCTTTGGGGATATCCTGTGGACTCGTGTTTCTGCAGGTCAGTATCAGGGAGTTATTCAGAATTGGGAGATAGGTACTATCCTAGATAGTGAGCTAACTGTGATGATAAACAATGTTAATCCTGACGGGGTAATCAGTGCTCAGTATATAATATCGGGTAATAGATTAGATATAACAACAACTCAGATAGGTGTGGGCTATGTAGACGGCTACCTTAACTATACTACTATCGAAATAAAATATTACAAGCCATAACATGAATGAAGTAGAGATACCATTAAAGATAAGTGGCATAGCTGCCATCAAAGCAGAGCTCAGAGACCTTAAAGGGCAGATAGCTGATGCATCTGATCCCGAAACAATGACCCGTTTAGCACAGCGTGCAGGGCAATTAAAGGACCAACTCAAGGATGCTAATGAACAGGTAGCAATCTTCACCACAGGCTCTAAGTTTGAGTCAGTATCTAACAGCTTTCGTTCTATTAAGAATGACCTGATGAGTTTGGACTTTGAGGGTGCATCTGAGAAAGCTAAGGTATTTGCTAAAAACTTAGGGAGTATTAACCCCAAGGATATCGGCAAGGCATTTGGTGGTCTTACTAGTACACTAAAAACAGTAGGGGGAGCCTTTATAAAATTAGGTATGACCATACTAACTAACCCAATCTTTTTATTGGTCGTTGTTATTGTTGCTATTGTGGCGGCTATTGCACTCTTTCTCCATAAAATAGGGGTACTACAGAAAGTCATTGACTTTTTGATGATACCTGTTAAGGCATTAATTCAGGGCTTAAAAGATTTAAGTGATTGGTTAGGATTAAGCAGCTACGCTGCAGATGAGAACGCTGAGAAGATGGCTAAGGCTAATGAGAAAGTATCAGAGAGCAGTAAGAAAAGAACTGAGTTACTAGGCGAGAACTATGACCAGGAGATTGCCATGGCTAAGATTGCAGGCAAGGATACTACACAGCTTGAGCTTGACAAGTCAAGAGGCCTAGAGAAAGAGGCTATTAAGAGAAAGGCTGCAGCTAAGAAAGCACTTGAGGCAATGAGGCACCAAGAGGGTGAGGAGGCAACTAAGAAAAGAGCTGAGTTAAGAAAGCAGATTGATGAAGAGAGTAAAATTATTCGAGGTGGTGTTAATGAACGTAAAAGAATAAAGGCTCAAGAGATCAAGGAGGATAAAGATGCAGATAACAAAGCAGCAGATGCAGCAGCAGCAGCAGCAGAAAAAGCTAGAGAGAAAGCTAAGGCCGCTGCTAAAAATAGATTAGACAATGCCAGGGCACTCAGAGACTTTGAACTATCTCAGATAAAGGATGCCAATGAGAGAGAGGTGGCCATCGTGAATGAGAAGTATGCAAGGCTAATGAATGACCTCAAGAATGATGCTAACAAAACTGCAGATGAGAAAGCTAAGTTTAACGAGATGTATCTCATTCAACAGCAACAGGAGATTAACAAGCTATCAGAAGACAAGACTAAGTTGGAGCAGGAGAACCTTAAGAAAGGCAATGAGATCATAGCTGATTTACAGCTACAGATGATGGAGGAGGGAACGGAGAAAGAGCTTGCCGTTACTAAGGCAAAGTATGATAAGCTCAGAGCTCAGACATTGGCAGATACCACACTAACAGAAGAGCAAAAGAAAACATTAACTCAACTGTACAACGATCAGGAGGCTGCAGAAAATAAAAAGAGAGCAGATGCTAAGTTGCTACAACAGCAAACCCTTGCTAAGACCTTGGCAGATGCTGCACTCACTGAGGACCAATTAAAACTGCAAGCACTTCAGGAGAAGTATGACCAAGAGTACAAACTAGCAGAGGGTAATGCTGCACTGCAGTTAGCTCTCACTAAGAAACTAGAAGATGATACAACGAAAATAGAAGAGGATGCGGCTAATCTTAAAATTGAGAACGCTACAAAAGAAAGGGATGCAAAAATAGCGCTAGCAGGAGACATAGCCACAGGCATACAAAATGTAGGAGCTGCATTTATCAAGGACCAAAAGAAACTTGAGAAATTCAACAAGGCCATGGCATTAGTACAGATAGGTATTGATACTGCCAAGGCTATCTCATCACTCGTGGCTGCATCAAATGCTAACCCATCCAATGCTGTTACCTTTGGTGCCTCAGGTATTGCACAGTTTGCTGCAGGTATCATACAGATTGCTACCAACGTAGCTAAGGCTAAGTCTATACTAACATCAGGCGGTACCCCATCAGGTGGTGGTGGTGGTGGTGGTGGAGATACAGGTGGTGCAACTACTAATGTAGCACAGCAAGTACCTCAAGGTGCTCAGCTCTTTGGCTCAGCTAACACTGGGAACGTAATGAGTGCAGGAGGTGGTACAAATAATAGCTCTATGACTGTGACTGCTGTAGTTTCCGAGACTCAAGTAACCAACGTACAGAATAAGATTAATAAGATTAACAAAAACGCTGAACTATAATGAACTCACTACAAGCAATTACTAACCACATTGAGCTATTTTACACTAACCATCTACAGGTAATGAAAGTAGGTAGTGATTTCAAGGAGCAACTGTACAACTTTGCTACTCAGAACGAGAAGTATCCTATTGTGTTTGTGGTACCGGTCAGTGTTAACCCTACCGAAAATACCTCAGAGTTTAACTTTGACATCTATTGCTTTGACATCATTCAAAAAGATAGGGCTAATATCATTACTATCCTAAGTGATACACAGCAGATACTCAATGACCTGTACATCTACTACATGGACAGTCAAGACTATGCCTTTGATGTGGTAGGTGTTCCATCATTTCAGGCATTAAACAACGATCTACTTGACTATGCTGCAGGATATGTTATGAACATCACACTGACAGTGAATGATTGGACTGATTGTGCGGTCCCACTTAATTAAACATTTGAGAGGGTTAAAATAATATAGGTATGAGTTCACCATTATGGTGGGGAGATTGGAGACCATCCCTCACACCTCACACAGGAAATTTACAGCCAACTGATTTGATAGAGTGTACCTCTATTGTGGGCGGCTCGCCTGTCAACACAGCTATAACAGGTGCTCAGATTATTGCAGCAGCAGCAGGGGGTAGTAGCAACCCTGTGCTGTTAGGTTTCTCAGGAGTCACAGGCACCAACACTACTAGCACTGCCGTTACTATATGCCATTCATTATTAATACCTGCCAACACATTAGGTACTAACAACATCCTGCAGTTAGTATTCAGAATGTACAGAGTTAGTGGGGCTGCAGGGCAGATGTACGGACGTATCTACTTTAATACTACCAACAGCTTAACAGGTGCTACCTTATTCAACACTAACTTTACAATGAACAACGGACATCAGACAGCTTATGTTGAGCGTAATTTCAGTTACAATGGTACTAACTTGACTAGCTATTTAAATTCTGCGTATAGTGATTACACCACAGGTAACATTGTAAACTTAGCATTTAACAGGACAGTAGATAATTACGTTATATTCACCATGCAATGTCAGAACATTGCTGATGTTGCTAACATTAATCTATTCAAAGTATTCGCATATGTTTAATATTAATGGAATAGACTACACAATCACTGGCCCCATTGAGGTGGTGAGTGATACACAGCTTCACGTAGAAACTGATAAGGGTATCATTCTAATAGATGATACAATGGATATATATAAAGAATTAATCAATGGGTAGATACGCAAACACAGGGGAGTTTAACATCCTTTATCCTACTAGGAGAAAGATGGCTACTATACTTAAGAGAATAGTAGATAGTGAGTTGGCAGGTGGTGAGGGTACACTCGTTAACTCTATTAGAATTAATGCCAAGATAACAGGCTTCCAAAAATTGGAGATACAAATAGTAGCAGCTTATTACTTTATATTCTTAAACAATGGAGCTTATCTATGGAATAATGGAGTGATCACTCCTCGTGATTTCGTAGCACAGTTTACGGATGAGCTAAATAGTAGAGGTATCACTGCAGAAATTTATCAGCAGTACACTGAATGGTTAACTAAAAAGTATCCATTGGTGGGCGCTGTTGAGGTACTCGAAAGACAGCAAAAAATAGTCTACACATTTGAGGCACTATATGCTCCTCCAGGATTTGAGCAGGGCTTCCCGTTAGATGTCTAATTCTTTTTTCATAGCCAAGGTATTAAACACATAGATGAGAGGTAGTGCTCCTACCTTTTCACTCTTTGTTATATCCCCATTTGTAAGGCCGTAGATAGTTTGCTCCCATGACCATTTAGCAATCTTCTGCTCCTGCTCTATTTCTTTGACCTCCTCAGGATCTAACTCTCTACGTTCCTCTGGAGTAAGGTCCTCATCAAGCTCACCACTAAATAAGTTCTCATAGTTTTTTAGAAACGTATCCCTGTACTTGAGAAACTCATGCACAATGCCATAGACATCTGTAATGGGTAGGTCATGGAACCGCTCTGCTCTGATATTGCAGTCAAACTCATAGGGCTCAAATATCTCATCACCCCACTCATTTACCTTGCTATTTCGGTAGCAGATGGCACACACTTTGTCAAGATTATTTACATAGTTATCTGTAAAAAAATAATCTAAGTCAATGTACTCGTAAAGGGTTAGCTTATTGAATGGTTTGAACTTCATGCTAAGCACTTCATTCCTGTATCTCTTAGATGGCTCAGAGGTACACCACTTGGCCTCTTCAACAAGTTCTGCCATGTCATCTACATTCATGTCCTCAATAACCTCCATGGGTTCATCTGATAAAATAGAGAGAGCCTCACTGTTGTAGTGGTAGGCTCCCTGTTCTCTATCTATAGTACTAAATTCAATGAACTGCTCAAGACTGACTTGGCTCCAATTCTGCGGTAGCTTGATCATTGGCTTGCTGTGATATTTTCTGTGCAATAAACATGATGTAAGGAATAGAAATAGATGCATTTAGCTTTCTAATTAATTTTGCTTTATGCTTGATGTGTGCATCTGTGTAGTGTTCAGTGGATGTAAGGTCCTCCCGTTTGAACATCACCGCTAACATCTCAGATATATAGCCTTTCTCTTTTTTTATGGTTATCTTTTCAATGAGCTTTGTATCCCGTACAGTTAACTTCATTTGTGCTTTGTACACATAGCCCTCAAGTTCTATCTCCTCCACTGTTGGGTAGTCTTTGTGCTCACTGCTGTTAAACTGTTTAACCACGTCAACAAAATTAGCCACATCATAGTCCCAAAATTCAGACTCAGGTATCCCTAGGTAAGCAAACACCTGCAAATGCTTATCAATGGAGTCCAAGTTAGTGTCATTGTTAATATCGCTAATGGCTTCAAACTGCTCAATGGTGAGCTCTTCTAGTTGATTGGGAATTTCCCTGTTTAAGATAGTTATCATTTTTAATTTTTGAACAAATATAGGGAATTTATAATATAGGTGTATGCGATCTAAAAATATTCCTACCTATCAAATCACTATTGACCCAGCATATGCTGAAAATGGTGAGGACCTTGGCATTGAGCAGATAGCTTTTACAGCTACTCCTGCAATCAAAGTCAAAGGTATGGCATTTAGCTCCCAAACTAAGCCGTTGTTTTTCTCAGATGAGTTAAAGTACCGCATCACTGCACCTGCTTTGATACCTATGGAGATTTACAGATTGGATGAGGATACTAAGGAGGAGTACAATGTCAAGTTTACTAAGGAAGAGATAGAGCTTATTCATGGTAAGTTTATGAAACAAATGGTTAACAGAGATTTATTTAACCTAGAGCATGATACTACTATGACTGTACCTGCTTATGTACTTGAGGCATGGATAGTTGACAACCCAAAAGAGGATAAGGCATACTCATCATTTGGCATTGAGGTACCACAAGGTACACTTATGATAACCGCACAAGTAACTGACAAAGAGTACTATGCCGAACTTGTAGCACAAGAGCAGATAGGATTCTCCATTGAGGGGTACCTTGGAATGAAGTTAAAAGAGGAAACTAAAACAAATATAAACATGAACAAATTACCTGATGGAGAACACACTATTGAGGATAAAATCTACGTTGTAAAAGACGGAGAGATTATTGAGATACGTGATGTTGAAAACGTAGAGGAGACCTCAGAAGAGGTAGCCCTAGAGGATACTGTTATCGAAGAGGAAACAGTAGAAGAGACAATGGCTGTTGACCCTGTAATAGATGCAGAGGCTATCATTGCTATTGTTAGACCTTTATTAGATGAGCACATGAACGCTGTAGCCTCAATGATTGCAGACATGCGTAACCAATTAGATGAGATTCTTTCTACCTCAGTAGAGGATGAGGAGATTGTGGAGGATGTGGCCTTGAGTGCACATCAAAGACTAAGTATGTTTAATAAATTTAACAACAACAAATAACAAACAAAATGCGTAAATTAAGATTTGATTTAACTATCGACCCGAGTGCAACTCTTGCACCAAACGCTGAGGCATTCTATGCTCAGGCTTATTTAGGTGGTACTGAGATTGCTGATAACTTCCGTACTCTACCTGGTATCAAGTACAAGACTAAGATTGGTACTGTTACTTTTGGTAACCAACTTTTAGCTACATCCCCATGTAACTTCCCTAACTTGAACACTGATGATTTAAGCTCAGTAGAAGTTGACGTATGTGCGCTAAGTGCGATGAGCCAGGTTTGTCAGTTTGACTTAGAGCAGTCTTTTGTATCTTTACAGATGGCAGCAGGGTCAAACGGTGATTTCTCTGTAGCTAACTTCTTTAACTTCTATTGGTCAGAAATGGCTAACGCTGTAAACGGACAAATTGAGTCTTTGAGATGGCAAGGTGATACCTTATCTATTAATCCACAACTTGCTTTGTGTGATGGTTATGAGGTAGCATTAACTGCAGCTTTACCTCCTCTAGTTCCTGTCCCAGGTGTTAATTACGTTATCAATGGTGGTACAGGTGCTATCACTACATTCTCAGGAGCAGGTGAATTAGGTGCTAGTTTACAGGCTGCTTTTGCTTTAGTTCCTGCTTCTATTGCTTCAAGAACTGCTGATCTACGTATCTACATGCCTACTCAATTGGTTAACATCTACCGATTAGGTGTAGCTGCAGGTAACACTCAAGCATATATCACTCAGGATTTGAACTTGACTTACTTAGGTATCAAAATTGTTCTTTGTCCAGGGATGTCAAATAATACTTTTGTTATCACTTTGAAAGACAATTTAATCTTTGCCTTTGACGGTGAGGGTGATTCTTCAGATTTACGTGCTGTTAATTTAGCTGATACTGTAGCTGAGCCTGTAATCAGAACTCGCGCTAACATGAAAGTAGGATTTAGCTTTGTTAATCCACAGGATATTGTTTATTATTCTTAATACTAACTCATAGAGGGGGGCAACCCCCTTTATATAATACTTTAACACATGTCTTGTCAAGCATTAGAAACAATCTTAAAATCATGCGAGAATAATAGTGGTGGTATTTATGGTATTTGGATTAACCAACAAGATGAAATTTTATCTATCACTCCAACTGACCCATCAGCGGGTCTGGGATGGTCGATAACAGCTATTACTCTTCAGTCTATTCCTGTACCATTTGATAACTTCTACGTCCGCAGAAACACATCTAACTTCACAGAGGACTCAACTATTGACCTAGTCAATGGTAGCTCTTTTGTAACTCAGACTATTAATTTAGTGTTCCACCGTAGAGAAGCTGATAAGTCTCGTGCTATCAAAATCCTAGGCTCAGGACAGCAATACTTAACTGCTATTGTACTTGATGCTAACGGTATATATTGGTACTTCCCATACTTGCAGGTATCTGCAACAGGTGAGGGCTCAGGAACAGCTCGTGCAGATGGTAGTAAATACTCTGTTACTTTGGTAGCTGAGAATGAGTACCTTGCATATGAGGTGAATATGTCAGCTGCTGCACTTGCGGTAATCGGAGTCTCTTAAAATTCTGCCTCTCTATATTGAAGCCCTGCCAATTGGTGGGGCTTTTTTTATGAACATTTGACAAGTCTAAATTAATATAGGTGTGATATACATTGAACAGGGAATAATTAATCAGTTTGTACTGACCTTAACAGAGGTAACAACTGTACCCACACCACACTACTTATTTGTATTCACCAATGAAATGAACACCACAAGCACACCACAGCTCTTTACATCTGCTGATACAAGTGCTTACCCTGAGAGATACAACCTGTTCACTCTTGATGAGCCAACGGATATAACACTCTTAAAGGGGCAGTACACGTATGAGGTATATGAGAGCTCAACTGCATTTGTTTTGCCCCTTACAATAGCTCAGACTACAGGAGTAGTAATAGAAGAGGGTAGAATGGTAGTAAGTGGTCCTGCAGGTACATCAATATATGACTAACTATGGCTTGGTACGAAAGACTATTTAACAGCAAACCAAAAGCCCCCGAAATGGTGGAGGGCTATCAATCATTTAGCACCCCATTCCTACCGGTAGGGAGAGGCAACTTAACACTACCCTATATCAATGGTAGATATGTTCAGGAGTCATGGGTGAGATTTGGGGAGGGCAACCTTTACCCAGAAATGTTGAATCAAATGTACTACAGCTCGCCATTACATGGTGCAATTGTGGACTTTAAGACCAATGCTGTAATTGGTGGAGGGTTTAACCTTACCACTGACAAGCTCACGCCACAGGAAAAACTAGAGATGTTTACCTTTGAAAAGAAAGCTAACTTAAAACACACCGTTAAGGCTGTTACTAAGCAGTTAATCATACACAATAGAGTATATTTTAAGCTATTTTTTGGTGAGAATAGAAAGCTCATTAAGATTGAGAACGTATCTCCTGAGAAAGTAAGGGTATCATCATGCAAAAGATACTACTATTTGTCTGATGATTGGTCAACCAGGATAGATACTGAACAAATAAAGCCTTATCACATCACCTGTAAAGACTCTTGCCAGCTATTTAGCTATGAAGTTAAGTCAGTAGGACAGGATTATTACCCACTACCTACCTATACAAGTGCATTAAACTTTGCATTTCTTAGTGGTGAGCTATCTTATTTTGCAAAAAGTAACATACAAAACAGCGTATTCCCATCCTTTGCTATGATGTTCCCTAAGAGACCACAGTCTGAGGAGGAAAAACACATGATCAAGGATACTATTGATCGCCTTAAGGGTGCAGCCAATGCAGGAAAAGCAGTTGCATTCTTTGCTAACTCAGCTGATCAACTTCCAAAGATTGAAAGCCTACCTACCAATGGCAATGATAAGCTATTCCATGAGGCATCTGCATTGAATACTGAGCAGATTTGTTTTAGCCACACTATTGACCCTATCCTAATGGGCATTCGTACCACAGGATCACTAGGCAGTGGCTCTGATATTAAGCAGGCCTATGTTATCTTTGAAAAGAATGTAGTAATGGAGCTACGTCAACAAGTTACAACTATATTTCAGCAGCTCTTGACCATTGCTCGTATTCCTGCTCAGTTCACAATCAACAACTTTCAAATCATTGGTGATACTATCATTGAGGTGGATGAGGACACTGCAAAAGTTAAGGATGCATTGAATAACTTAAGTGATGCACTGCTAGGTAAAGTACTTGAAAAAATGACTACCAATGAGATACGATCTTTAGCCTCTCTACCTCCAATTGATGAACCTACTCAACCTATTGTATAATGCTGTACTTTATAACTGAGGCATACCTCAAAACAAACACCCCTATCACAGCCAATGTGGATGTTACTGACGTAACTCCATACGTAGCTACTCAGGCAGCACTTAGAATACAGCCTATTTTAGGCACCACTTTCTATAACTATATGCTAACTCAGTACAATACTCAGACACTTAACCCTGATGAGATAGATCTAGTAGAATTTATACAGCCAGTGATAGCTTGGAGGAGTGCTGAGGATGCAGTTTTCGGACTTACCTACCAACTTAAAAACAAAGGGCTACAAACACAATCAGGTGACTACTCTGCAAGCGTATCACGTTCAGAGGTAGCCTTTGGCATGGAACACTATGCACAAAAGGCTAGTTTTTTTGAGCAACGTCTTATCAGATGGCTACTAGCTAACCGCAACCTGTTCCCTATCTTTATCAGTACCACTAATCAGGATACGGACCTTAGACCTATGTTTCAAAATTGCTCATGCATCAATCAATGGCAAAATACCTGCACAGGGATGTGTGGTAATTTCAGAGAAAATGGGTACAATAACATGATACAAATATTGTGAGGTCACAGCTTACCATACTATTTGCTACCATGCAGGCCAATTGGTTTAAGTTGTTAGCTGTTATCAGTACATTCTTAATGCCAGTCTCAGGGCTATTGTTCCTTGTGGGGTTTGTTATTGCATTGGATACTGTTACAGGAGTATGGAAAAGCTATAAACACAAGGTGCCAATCACAAGCAGGGGCCTATCTGCTATCATTAGTAAGATGTTACTGTATGAGGTAACTGTTATCATGTTCTACATGATTGATAAATTTATATTAAATAGTATCATTCTGCAGTTTTTTTCTGTAGATTTATTGCTCACTAAGATACTTGCACTTATCCTAGTATCAATTGAGGTGATGAGTATTAATGAAAATTACAAAGCAGTGAAAGGCCTTGACCTATGGCAGGCAATGAAAAACTTATTTGCAAGGGCTAAGGATATTAAAAAAGAGGTAGATGAAATTAGACACAAGCAAGATATTTCAGGAACGCCTATCTAACTCTCAGTACTTTCATGAGGAGTCTGAGAAAAAACAAATTTATCTACACCACACTGCAGGCAATGGTAACCCCGTAGCCGTATCTAGGTGGTGGAATAGTAACGGTGATAGGATAGCTACTGCATTTGTGGTGGGGGAGAGAGGATCTATTGTACAATGTTTCTCCTCTAAGCACTGGGCTTACCACCTAGGCATAGATAGTCAAGATTTCTCAGCACATGGCCTCAAGTATCAAAACCTCAACAAGCTATCTGTTGGCATTGAGATATGCAATTGGGGGCCTTTGAAGCTAAAAGATGGTAAGTACTACAACTATGTTAAGGGAGTAGTGGACCCATCAATGGTCACTATCTTAGATAAGCCATACAAGGGTCATGTGCTATGGTACAAATATACTGATGAGCAGATTGAATCTACTCGGCAGCTACTTGTATACTTATGTGATACATACAACATCCCTAAGGCATACAGATCAGAGATATTCTCAATAGACAAGGAGGCCTTTAAGGGTACACCTGGCATCTACACCCATAACTCAGTGAGAAAAGATAAGAGTGATATTTACCCATGCCCCCGAATAATTAAGATGCTACAAAACCTATAGCACATGAGACTTTCAATAATTATTTTGTCGCTAATTTCTACTATATTTGCGACATCCTGCTCCCCTGCAAAGAGAGCTCAATACCATTACAACAAAGCCCTTAAGAATGGTCTGAAGTTAGTACAGGATAGTGATACCATCCGCATTACTTCCATTGATAGCATCCCTGTGATACACAATGATACGATTGTATACGAAAAGTTTTACACTACCAAGGATACAGTCATTCAGTTTAATAACATCTATGTGCCTAAGACTAGGTTTCAAACAAGGATAGAGTACAGGTACAAAACAAAGGTAGAAAAGATACGAGGTAAGACTGTGTACAAATCAGCTCAGCCTGTATATAAAACACTATGGTGGCCATTTTGGTTAGGGCTTGCTATTCCTTTTATTCTTAGATTTGCGTGGAACGCTGTACTAAGTAAACTCAACAGATGAGAAAAAGATTATTTTACGACATTGAAACATCCTTTAATGTTGGTGTATTTTGGAGAACAGGGTACAACCTAACCATTAACCCAGGGGATATCATCCATGAACGGGCCATTATATGCATCTGCTACAAATGGGAGGGTGAAGAGGAAATTCACAGCCTAACATGGTCCAAATCACAGAGTGATAAGAAGATGATTGAGCAGTTTGTCAAAGTTCTTAATGAAGCTGATGAAATTGTGGCTCATAATGGGGATAGGTTTGACCTCAAATGGATACGCACAAGAGCTTTATTTCATGGTATCAATGTTATGCCATCACCTAAGACCTTAGATACGCTTAAATGGGCTAAAAGATACTTTAATTTTAACTCCAATAAACTAGACTACATTGCTAAGCTCCTCAAGGTAGGTGCTAAGATGGAGACAGGAGGCCTTGACCTGTGGAAAGACATTGTTTTTCGCAAAGATCAAGAGGCATTAGATAAGATGGTGGACTATTGCAAGATGGATGTGCAGGTCCTTGAGGCAGTATTTGAGAAACTTAATAGCTATGCCCTAGTCAATCACAACTATGCTGTACAGCATGGCGGTGATAAGTACGAATGTGCTGAATGTGGAGGTACTAATTACCGTTACAATAAGAAAGTGGTCACAGCTGCAGGTACTGTACACCATTGGCTCCAATGTAGAGACTGCAAAAAACACAATAAGATCAATCACTTGGTGTTCACTAAGTATCAGGAGTATCTCTACAGCCGAAAGAAAAATATTTCCTAGCTAAATCCCTTATCCTTACTAAGTTTATTGTAGTTATTTGCATTAATTTTGTGTAAAACTTATTTTTTTTGTTCAAAATAGTTTGCAGTTATGAAACTTTTTATATCTTTGTCAAGTATTAACACTTAAAAATTATTTATGAAACAGTTTGACAGAGCCCTTGACTTTATCAAGACCAACCAAAACAACGCAGAAGCACTTACTTTTTTTCTAGAGCAACTGCTAGTTGAAGCTACTGAGGAAATGACTCAGACAGCATTAGATCACACCGAAGATTTTTTAACCATCTTAAACGCTAACAAATGAAAAGAGAACTATTTAATGTAGCAGCAAGTGTAGCTGTGATTTTAGCTACTATGGTAGCAATGTATAACACTTTAATTTTTATGATATGCAAGTAACAATAACATTTAGACATGCTTTCTTTGACTTTGATGAGGTCCTTGGGAGCTGTGAGTTTAACATAACTAACATTACAGATGAGGATTATGAGGTAGAAATCACTAATGTCCTAGCCACTCAGATAGTTGGTGAGGTAGAGCTTGACTATATCCTCACAGATGTAGAACTTAATGAGCTAAAACAAGAGATCATTTGGTGTATCCAAGAGACTACACTTATTGAAGATATGCAACACCCTGAAGATGACTTGGATGAGGAAGATTGGAGGTAGAGATATATCAGAGATGGCTCGATGGTGGACCAAGCAGTCATTTGCAGGAGACAAGGGAGGCTCCTTTAATTTCGCCCTATATTTAGAATACTTAAAATGTAAAAACTCATGTATAGATTATTGTACTACTATGAAAAAAGACTCTCAGAGAGCTACGATTTCCCTACCAAAGCACTCTGCCATTGGCAACTTAACAAGTTCATGGCAGCAGGAACTCACCTTTACGGATACTTTGTAATTGAAAAGATATGAGAACAATTAAAGTAGGTAGCGACTTCTCAGGAGTAGGAGCGTTTAATCAAGCCCTAACTAGGTTAGATATTAATTATCAGGAAGTATTTGCCTGTGATATGGATAAGTATGCAAGGCAAACATTCATCCATAACTATGGTGAGCCAAAATACTATCCTTTGAATGTGTACGATAGAGAGATACCATCGGAGCCATTAGATATCTACATGACATCTCCACCATGTCAAGCATTTAGTATGGCAGGTAAAAGATTAGGTAAAGAGGATAAGAGAGGTATATTATTCTTTAATAGCTTAGAATTTATTAGAGTGAATAATCCGCGTTTTTTTATATTTGAGAATGTGAAAGGATTACTATCTCATGATAAAGAAAATAAAAAGAATAAGATAGGTAAAACATTCCAGGAGTGGATAGATTATCTAGGTGGAAAATCAGTTAATGGAATAGCTACCATGATGCCAATTGATGGCTCAGTACCTTATCATCTACACTATAAAGTATTGAATGCTAAAAAGCATGGAGTACCTCAGAATAGAGAAAGAGTATTTTTAATAGGTATTAGAGATGATCAGGATAATACATTCACATGGCCTAAAGAGGAGGAGCTAACTAAGAGGCTAAAGGATGTGCTTGAGAGTGAGGTGGATGATAAGTATTTTTTTAGTGAAAAGATGATGAGACATGTATTAACTACTAATTTTAAAGAGGCTAAGCCAATAGATATAAATAGAGCTGAGGCTACATGTGTAAAAGCAGGTGATGTATCATGTTTT
>Ga0247844_1003130_pt1 | contig 25073 bp, 19 predicted proteins | sample LaCtaG_FD_192421 | JGI IMG/M metagenome (GOLD analysis project Ga0247844, IMG submission 192421) | Freshwater microbial communities from meromictic Lake La Cruz, Castile-La Mancha, Spain - LaCruzMarch201714.5m_1 | ecosystem: Environmental > Aquatic > Freshwater > Lake | place: Spain: Castile-La... | reverse complement strand
AACACACGCCTATGGGACATTGGCTGGCTGACGTGCATTCCGGCAGTTTTGCTCCCGCATTCACTTTGTCGTTTCACGACAGCGAATGCTCCCGCAAACCGCCAAATGCCCATAGCCTCAGTCGTTAGGTTCCATTCAATAAAAAAAAAGAAAGTCTGCGAAAGCCAAGGGTTGACAACCCGATGTGACAAAACAAAAAAAACAGGAGTCCAGAAACCTTAAAAAAACGGGGCGAAACCGAAAAGCCATATGAGTAGGAAAATTTAATATACTTACAATATGAAGACAATAAAGTTAATTTTCTTATTATTATTGACATTAGCATTCTCAAGTTGTAACCAATTTAAACTTGATAACACTGAAGCGGAAGGATTAATAAAAAAAACATTAGAACTACCCAAATCTTATTCATATAGTGTTGGTTGGGGTCCAGGTGTTTCAATGTGGGGTGCTGGTGGTAAATTAGATGCTTTACAAAGCGATGGTTTAATAACTTGGCATGATGAACCAAATGGATGGAGTGATAATATCTTATACTTGAATCCGACTGAGCAAGGTAAGCCCTTTTTAATTAGTACAAGTGGAAATATTTATACTTTTAAAATACATGACATTGATTTTGAGCAAATTACTGGAATTTCAATTGATAAAAATACTCAAACTGCAACTGTTCGTTATACTCTTAAAGCAACAAATGTTACACCAATTGCACAATCTTTGAGTAGAGGAGGATATATCAAATACTCACTTGATAACCCATTGAACGGTGAACTTATTTTTAAAAAGTTTGACAATGGTTGGCAACTTCAATCTGACCAAAACAAAACGAGTAATGAAATCGTCAACGAGATGTTAAAGTAAATACAACCAATAACAAGCCCATACAAATGTCTAGGGCTTGTTTAAAAAACGGTTTACAAGACTATCAATATTGACGAAAAACACAAAAATGTGGAATCCAGAAACCACTAAAAAACGGGGCGTAACCGAAAAGCCATATGAGTAGGATACTAATTAGTCAAATAAAATGAAAAAGCAAGTTTTAATTTTTTCCTTCATGATTGTCATTTCAATAATTTATGGGCAAGAGATTACCAATACTGTTATAGATATTGATGGAAATGTTTATCATACAGTGAAAATTGGCACTCAAATTTGGATGGTAGAAAACCTTAAAACTACCAAATATAACGATGGCTCAGCAATTCCATTGGTAACGGATAATAAAGTATGGGCAGCATTGACAACTCCGGGGTATTGTTGGTATAATAATGATTCCACAAACTTTATAAGTAACTATGGTGCTTTGTACAATTGGTACACGGTAAATACAGGTAAACTATGCCCTAAGGGTTGGCATGTTCCTACTGACGTAGAATGGACAATACTTGCAAATTATTTAGGAGGAGAAACATATAATAACAATAATACTGAAAGTAAAACAGGTGGAAAACTGAAAGAATCTGGTACAATACACTGGAGTAGTCCTAATGAAGGTGCAACAAATGAAACGGGATTTAATGGTCTTCCTGGAGGTAGTCGCTCTTATTATAAGGGAGATTTTACAGAAATTGGTATCATGGGTAATTATTGGTCTGTAACTGAAGGAATAGGAATGGAAAATGAGGTCTGGTGGACTTCAGAAAGTGGAGAATTAATTCCTGCCTGGTCTAGAACCTTAAGTTGCTTTGTTTCAATAATTAATAGAAATTTTGGACATAAAAGGTCGGGGTATTCTGTTCGATGTATTAAAGATAATTGAAATATAACTTAATGCTTGGAAACTAAGTTTGACATACGATGATTGTTTTGCCAACTGTAGTCATATTCCAAAAGATAGCGAAGTCTCGTTTCGGTGTATATAAAGTAAAAAAAAGTGGAATCCAGATACCATAAAATAAACAGGGCGAAACTGAGAAACCATATAAGAAAGAATACATTAATCGCCCAAAAAGCAAAAAAAGCCACAGCAAGTTTGAGTAAATTTAAAGTTGTCTTGCAGTGGCTTTTATAGCTTTTTGATAATAGGCAGAGCGGTCACAGTACGTTGTTTTTTTGCTCGGTTAGACAGTTGAAGTGCATTTTGAAGAAAAAAAACAATGAACTGTAAGTTTATTATTAAAGACTGTAGTTTTGTAGTGTCTTTATAACTTATTATTGTTGAGACACATGACAAATAAAAGCGTGAATAAATATTTTATGTAAAATTTCAGAATTAAACCCTTTCTCATTGTTTCTCCTGTAGCTTTCACTAACAATTTTACTATTACAACACTTAGGTATGTTTGTATAAACTCTTGGAAATATTAACAAAATAATAGTTACTACAATGAAAACAAAAATTATTTTATTCTTACAATTGTATTTTGTAGGTATAGTTATGTCATACTCTCAAGTGGCTCAATTTCCACAGGTTTATATGAATGGACAAGGTTCAGGTGGTTCAAATATATATATTCATCAATCTGCGAGTTATTCTAGCTCAAATTTAACACTGCTTAATGTAAATTCAAAGATTGGTGCTGTTTCATTATCAACAAATAGTAGTGATTCTTGGTACAATTGGGTAAAAGTATGCTTACCGAGTACTTCAAGTACAAATAACACCCCAAACTATGGATTTATTCCATGTGATTATTTTTATGCAAGAATTGATGAAAGCAACAATTACGCAACAGTTAATACTACTTCAACACCACTTGGTGTAAGAACTTGTGCTGGATGCACAACTCAATACGTAAAATTAGATGGTCAAAATACATATTTTGGGAAAAATAGTATTGTTGCACTTACAGGTAATTCAACAAATATTAGTGGTGTAATTTGGTATGAAGTTCATTTAACAATGAATTGTAGTCAATATACTGGTTGGATTAGTGGGGCATATTTAGCATTTCCAACTCAAGAAAGTTATTATATTGTAGGAGGGAATGTATGTGATAATCCTACAGGTTGTGAATATATTGGAAATATTAATGGTGCAACTATCTCTTTTGGTTCAACAGGAACAACTTATAGTAGTAGTGATTTTTACCAATATAAACTCCCAAAAAACTGGTCTGGCAATATAACTTGTACCCACCCAAGTTATAACACCTCAACTCCTTCGTCTTATAATTACACAGCGAAAGAACATAATTATACAAAACAATTTGTTTTAAGTAATACTATTGCTTGCACAGCCCCTACAACACAATCAAATAATATTTTATTTTCAAATGTAGGTCAGAGCAGTATAACACTCAATTGGACTAGTGGAAATGGTAGTCGCAGAGTTGTGAAAATAAATACTTCAAACAGTTTCACTGCTCCTAATGATGGTATAGATCCAACTGCTAATCCTGTATACTCCGTAGGACAACAAGTTGTATATAATGGAAGTGAAAGCAATGTAATTGTATCTGGTCTAACAGCTGGTGTAACATATTGGTTTAGAGTTTATGAAGCAAATTGCACAGGCTCAAATTCATATTACAAAACATCTACATCTACAAATAATCCTAACACCACAACTACAACTCAATCAACATGTGAGGCAGTAACAATTTCAACTCAACCTCAAAGTCAAACTAAGACAGTTGGGATTACAGCAACTTTTTCAGTTTCAGCGAGTGGAACCCCACCTTTTACTTACCAGTGGTATAAAAACGGTTCATCAATTTCTAGTCAAACAAATAGTTCTTATACAACTCCCACATTAACTTCAAATGACAATGGCAATACGTATAAATGTTACATTACAAATTGTAACGGAAATAGTAATATAACCAGCAATACTGCAACATTAACAGTTAATAATTCAACAGGAAATATATCTGGCTCAATAACAGCACCTAGTATTAAAGAAAGTACAGGATATGTTCAAGACAATATAGTTTCATCAACAGTTAATATGTTTTTAGCAGGTTCATCAAGTTCTCTTTATAGCATTTCTAATACAAGTGGTTCTTTTTCATTTACAGGTCTTAGTAGCACTTTATATGATATTGAAGTAAATCAAACTTTAAATGGTATTATATACAAAACAAAAGAAACAAATGTTTCAGTTAACACCTCAAATTTGATTCTTAAACTCTCTTCACTCATAATAGATCAAATTTCCCAATATAACAATGAATTAGAACATTTAAATTGTTATATGAAAGATTTAGGTCATTCTGTAAATCTAAGCTCTTATAATCTAAACAATTCTAAGAATTTTATTAATTCTAAGAAATCAATTATAAATTCTGATAATGAAGATATTGAAAAATTAGCACGATTAGCAATGTCAGAAAGAATGCTTTTAAAGTATTATGATCAAGCTGAAACAATGGGACAAGAGTTTGTATTAAGTACTGATGCTTTTTTTGAAACATCTTTCAATTTATTAAAAATGCTATTTTGTGATAAAACATCCTGGCTGAATGATTTCTTTCTTGAAAATGCCTTAGATTTTTTAAAAGAAAAAGTTGAATATCCAATTAACAATATAGACTCGCCCAATAAAATTCTATACAATTCATTAATAGATGGTGTATTCGATGGCTTTAAATCCGGATTGAAAAATAAATTAGATGTTTCACTAAACCTTATTTACAATTCTCAAAGAGAGAATATTCAACCAAAGGTTTTAAGGTTTCAATTAGAGTCTGGTTATTTAGATAACTCAATCGATATACCAAATATCATTGTTGACAAAGCTCAATATTGGATATATAGTGGCAATCTAACAAATACGAGCAACAGTAATCTAAATCTATTAAATGCTTCAAAATTAAAAACAGATATTGCACAAGCATATGCTGATGGATATAGAAACAACCCAGAATGGGTTAATTTTATAACAAAATTAAGTCAAGATGCTACAACTGCAACATGTTTAGCAAGTAAGTATATTAGTTTGCTTGGATTAGGAACTACCGCTATTCATTTTTATTTCGTAACTTCATCAATTAGCGAAAGTGATTCACGTATCAATGAACTTATTAGTGAAGTTAAAATTACAGCTCCAAATAGTTTTGTTAAATCAAGAAGATATTCAGACAATATATTTAACAATTCAATTCAAGAAAAGCGATCAACTGCCTCTGAAACTGCTTTAACAAATTTCGATTCTGAATACTTAGAAACTATAAGTGAAATATCAAATGGTAATTATTCAAACTTAATAAAACACGTTGACAGTTTAAGTGTTTTAAACCATATATTAAATTTTTCAATTTCAGATCAACTTAATGGAATTAAGTCAACAATTCCATTTTCAGCTATTAACGACAGTATGTATTTTAATGGGTTAAAAAACACTTTATTTGGTAGTCCTTTTGTCAGATTTGCAAACATAATTTCATTAGCTTATTTTGCACAAAATACAAATGAAATTGAACTTAGGGACTCAATTATAGCACACTCAAAAGAATTGCTTGCATCTAATACTTTAATGCTATCAGAAATAAATACTATGACAACGACACTGAATGGGATATATAGTCCTGCATACTTGACAATAATAAATAATGATTTACCATTGACTTTGCAAATTAACTCAAAAAAAACATTTAATCTTGCAGTTAAAAACTATGGTTCAACTATCGCTCATAACGTTTATTTAAAAATTAGCATTGATGGTCAATTTAAATTTTCGAACGATTCAATATTTATTGGCGATTTAGACGTCAATGAAGAAAAGAATACAAGTTGTGATATCGTATCACCATCTACTGTTGATACAGTTAGTTATTACAATATCAGAATTTTTTGCGAATCAGGGTTAACACGACCTTTGGGTGGAGCTATTAGAACAACAAAGCTAAATACAGGTATAGGAGTTGTTGATATTAATGAAACAATTGCAACAATCTTTCCAAATCCTACAACAGGTAAGATTGAGATTACTAAAATTGAAGTCTTAGGTAATGACTTTAAGCTAGAGATATATGATTATCTTGGTAAATCAATTTATAAATCTATTATTAATAATGTTGATAAAAAGATAAGTTTCGATTTAAGTGCATTCCCAAAAGGCTTATACCTTTTAAAGTTGTCAAATAAAGAAAGATCATTTCAGAAGAAAGTGATTAAAATGTAAGGGGATTAATGTAATACTTGGTTTATAAAGTTTTGTCTTAATAATCGCCCAAAAAGCAAAAAAAAGCCACAACAAGTTCGAGTAAATTAAAAGTTGTCTTGCTATGGCTTTTATAGCTTTTTAATAATAGGCAGAGCGGTCACAGTACATTAGTTTTAGCTTTACGGCTAAGAAAAAAAGAAGCCGATAAAGCTAAAACCAATGCACTGTAAGTTAATAACTGACGGATGTGGTTTTGTCAACTCTAAAAAAACCACTACATTTGAAGTTAAATTAAAAATATCTATTCATTCTCTCCGAAAATAAAAAAACAACAATATCCATGACTATTGCAGAACTCAAACAGCTTAAAGAGAGCGAAGACAAAGTAGAATTTAAAGAAGCAAAAAGAAATTATCCGTTTAATGGAGGTTCACATACTTCGCAAGACGAGCGCCGTAAGTGCTTTTTGGGATATGTGGTTGCCATGGCAAATGAAGGCGGAGGAATGTTGGTATTGGGTATGGATGACAAGCATCCTCACAAAGTTGTTGGTTCTGATTTTGGGAAAGTTAAATTAGGAGAACTTGCCGATGCTGTTTATTCTCATTTGGCTATTCGGATTAGATTGGAAGAGCTTTTTGAAAATGATTTACGTGTATTAGTTGTTTATATTCCCTCTCGTCCAATTGGTAAGACTTTAAAATTTGAAGGCGTTCCACTTATGCGAATTGGCGATAGTTTGAGGAATATGAGCGATGAGGAATTATTTTCTATCCTTTCGGAACAAGAACCCGACTTTTCAGCTAAAATATGCGAAGGATTGACACTTGCCGATTTAGATGAAAATGCAATTCTGAAAATGAAAGAAGCGTATTCAAAGAAACAAGATAATCCTCAATTTATGTCCTTGTCTAACTCGCAAGCGTTGTCCGATTTAGGATTGACAAAAGCGAACCAACTGACTTATGCTGCATTAATTTTGGTTGGTAAAGTGGAAGCAATAAACAAATATTTGCCTCAGTCGGCAATTCATTTTGAATATCGCAACACCCTTTCACAAATAGTCTTTGATAGTCGAACAATTTTTGCCGGTCCATACTATTTGATAATCGATGATTTGTGGGAAGCAATAAACCAACGAAACGGAAAAATACCTGTTCAAGAAGGTCTTTATATTTTTGATATTCCGTTTTTCAACAAAGAAGTTATTCGAGAAGCCATTAACAATACGGTGGCGCATCGCGATTATCGCAAAACGAGTGAAGTGCTTATCAAACAATTTCCTTATCACCTTTATATCATTAATCCGGGCGGTTTCCCTTTGGGTGTAACGCTTGACAATCTTCTAACTGTGAGTAGCACTCCACGAAATCGCTTATTGGCAGATGTATTGGCAAAAACTGGTATCGTTGAACGAAGTGGTCAGGGTGTTGACAAAGTTTATTATCAAACCATTTCGGAGGGAAAGCCCGAACCAGATTACAGCTATTCTGACAATTTTCAAGTTGAATTACGGCTTTCAGCTGTTGTTGAAGAAAAGGCATTTTCTTTGTTTATTAGACATGTACAAGAAAACAGAAAAGATGATGAAAAGCTTGGAGTTCAGGAGGTAATTGCACTAAACAGAATTAGAAAAGACACTTACAAAAATTCGGTAGATGAAACTATTGTTAAAAAGCTAATAAATGAAGGATTGGTTGAACGAGTAGGAAAAACTAATTCACAGAAACTAATTCTTGGAAAAGAGTATTTTGTATTTACCGACAAAAAAGGAGAATATTCAGCCATTAAGCCAATCGACAACAAACAAGCGAAAAGCTTAATCGTTCTTCACTTACAGGAATTTGGCAAAGCAAAAATGGCTGACTTTGAAGCTTTATTAAATCGTTTTTTTAATAAAAATCAGATTCGATACTTGATTGAACAAATGGTAGAACAAGGTGTGTTAGAAAAAGAAGGGCAGTTTAAAGGAACAATCTATACTTTAGCAAAAAAGGGAGAATAATCAGGCGATTAAATCCCCGTATTTTCCCCGTATTTTTGTCCGTTCACGAGAAAAATACAAGAAATCTGTTTGTATTACAAACATAATATCAACGAGTTACGACTTTTTTTAAATCCCCATATTTTACGGAGAAACAGAAAACTCGACTTGCAATTGACTTGCGTTCTGACAGACAAAAACAAACATAGAAAGAAAACAGATTGAATGGAAAAATGAACGAGAACCTAACACACGTCTAAGCGACAATAGCCTAGTTCGTGCGATTTCGGAGGTTCATCACCCGCAATACCTTCATCGTAGTGCGACAGTTAAAGCTCCCGCTATTCGGCTACTGCGCTTAGTCTCGGTCGTTATGTGTTATTTTAAAAAAAGAACAGACAATCAAATAGATGAAAAACGAATATATTTCGAAATCAAAGACAAGCAAGTCTAACAACTTTATTGTAATACTGGGAATTCCTTTTGTTATTTATTTGGGTTATAATGTAAATAAAAACGACCCGCCAAATAATGAATATGAACAAAATCTTACCATAATTTTCACATGTATATTAACGCTTGTTGTACTATATTTCATTTACTATTTACTGAATCAAAAAAAGGTCATAGTTTACGATAAGTATTTTGAAGTAAAAAGAATGCTATCAGTAAATAGATATTTTTACTCTGAAATTGAAACTCACTATTCTGAATATAGAAAAGGCAAATATAATTCATGGACAGAGTATTTTATTGTTCTTAAATCTGGAAAGAAAATCAAATTATTAGATTCAGAATATTCAAATTTTCATGAATTTTTTTCGCAAATAAAAGAGAGAATAAAGAAAAACGACAACAAAAATATAGAATTTGAGAAAAAAGAATTTTTGAAATATTCCATATTATCGGGAATTATTGCATGTATTCTATTTTTTTCTATGTTTAATTTTATCGACAATAACACAATAACAAATGAAAATTTTATTTACGTTCAAGGTAAACTAACTGATGACATTTCAGTTGAAAAAAGACACAGAAGTAGATACTATCTAGTTAAACTTGTAGAGCACCCAGACTTTAAATTTAAAATTATTGGAAATGAATATAGAAGTGTTTCAAATAAAAAAAAGAATATAACGACATTTCGAGTAGGAGAAAACATAATAGTTGGAATAGAAAAGGACGAATATTTAAAAAAAATCACAAAACAAAAACCATTGAATTTTTTTGATAAGTATTTAAACTACTCAGAAATACAAATCCGACAATTAAAGGACTTGAGAAATAATTATCACATAGATATTGAAAAAGCAAATTGCTTGAGAATTGAAGACAATTATGTTGCAATCGGACTGTTTTCATTTTATATTTTATTGTTTCTCATTCTGACAGCAGGAAATTATAACGCATATAAAAAATCAACAAAAAACCACACATAACACACGCCTATGTTCACAGGCTGGCTGACGTGCACTCAGCGGGTTTTGCGCCCGCATTCACTTTGTCGTTTCACGACAGCGAATGCTCCCGCAAACCGCCCGTGCCCATAGCCTCGTTCGTTAGGCAGCAGTGTATAAAAAAAAGAAAAGACTAAAATTAGCTCACTAAAACAACTAACTGAAATGGCAATATTTGAAATCGAGAAAGGAAAAGCAAAACGAGTACGGTTGAGTGAATTTAAACTCGAAAAAGACCTTCAACAACTAATTGAAGAAAATATTGAAATAATATTCAATTGTCGACTGGTTGCGACTGAATTTTCGACTGGAAACATACATTCTGGTCGAATAGATTCTTTAGCAATTTCAGAGGATTTGAACCCTGTAATAATCGAATACAAAAAAGTTGCCTCCTCTGACTTAATAAATCAAAGTCTTTATTATTTGCATTGGATTAGAGACCACAAAGGAGATTTTCAAATTGCGGTCAACAAGAAATTAGGGAGAGAAATTGAAGTGGATTGGTCAGACATACGTGTGATTTGTCTTGCACCGGAATACAAAAAATATGACTTACATGCCGTTCAGGTAATGGGTGCTAATATAGAATTATGGCAGTACAAAGTTTATGAAAACGGAATTTTAAGTATTGACGAAGTATATAAGAAAACAAATGTAAATACACACCAAGAAACGGTTGACACTAATACTAAAAATCCTATAATGGTTGAAGCAGGTAAAAAAGCAGCAATAACAAGAAAAACAGGAATTTATAGTCTTGAAGAGCATTTTGAGAACCTTGACGAAAATATGCTTGAAGTATTCAACAACATTCGAGATTTTATAATTTCTTTGGACAGTTCAATTGAAGAATCACCAAAGAAGAATTATGTAGCTTATAAAACAAGTCAGAACTTTGTTTGTATGCAGACATATAAGAAAAAAATAACTCTATATTTGAAACTTAATTCTGACGAAGTTCGACCAATGCCAAAACAAGGGAGAGATGTAAAAACTGTTGGCCATTTTGGAACTGGCGACTTTGAACTGACAATTAAGGACTTAAATGACTTTGAAGAAACAAAATTATTGATAAATGAAGCTTACAAAAATATTGGAGGATAAACTAATTATGAAATTTAACTGTAAAGAAATATCAATTAACGATGAAGATTTTGGTTGTCAAATTCTTTTTGCTGAAAATGCAGAAAGTGGTTCTGAATCTGATAAAATATCCATTAACGAGACCATGGAGTCAACTGAAAAGTATTTACTCATACAACGTTCTTATTCAGAAGATGATTACGAATCTGGGAATTCATACTATGAAACTCATGACGAAAATCTATGTGGTGACTTTGACGATTTTGAATTGGAATTATCAAGACAATTTTTAGTTTTGAAGTTTCCAACAGAAATTATTGAAATTTCAATTCTACCGACTGAAAAGGAATTTGCCGAATTAAAAACCCTTTTACCAGTACTGACAAACAAAAAAGGAAAGTTAATTATTGATGACAAAACACCGACTGCCTAACACGCGCCTAAGCTCATTGGCTGGTTGACTTGCATTTAGCAGGTGTTGCGCCCGCATTCACTTTGTCGCAGTGCGACAGTGAATACTCCCGCAAACCGCCAAATGCGCTTAGCCTTAGTCGTTAGCGGTAAGTGTAAAAAAAAGATAGACAGCAAAATAATAGGTTTTTCTAAATTTATCAACTCAAACAAATGCAGCATGAAAACAAAATTTAGTTATTTTATAACAATTCTCTGCATAGTAAATACTTTTGTATTGCAGGGACAAAATTCAGTAAATTCAAGTGGCAACGACTTATATGGAAGTGGCGGCATTATTTCGTATAGTGTTGGACAGCTATGCTACACCACAATTTCCAGTAACTCAGGCACAGTGGTACAGGGTGTTCAACAGCCATATGTAATATCTGTTGTTACAGAGACAAAAAGCATGTCAGATATTAAATGTTCTGTTTACCCTAATCCTGTAAGTACATATCTTCAAATAGAAATTAATAATTATTCTACAAATAACCTGAATTATATTCTGTACGATTATGCAGGAAATTTATTAAAATTAGGAAAGATTGAAAACAGCATTATTAGGTTTGAAATTAATAATTATTACAAATCGGGTTTTCTTCTTAAAATTAACGAGAACGACAATACTATAAAGACATTCAAAATCATTAAAAAATAAAGAAAATGAAACCCACATGACAATAAATTGACGCCCGAGAGAATGAAAATTTGGGTTATTGCGAGAGGCAGAGCAATTTTGTAGAAGTTTTGTATTTTTGTTGTGGCATAAGCCACAATTTAAAACAAAACTACAATGGAAGCACCTCAGGTAACATTTAAGCAAGTCGTATCACGCGGATGCGGACTTGATGTACACAAAAAGGTAGTAGTAGCTACCATCGACGGAGAAGGAATAAAAAAGCAAACACGCGAATTTTCCACCGTCACGAGTTCTTTGAAAGAATTGAGAGATTGGTTATTGGAACACAAGGTTACTCATGTAGCCATGGAAAGCACAGGCGTATTTTGGAAGCCAGTTTATAACATACTTGAGCCAGCTGGATTAACGGTTTGGATAGTGAATGCCGCTCACGTGAAATACGTTCCGGGTCACAAAACAGACAAAAAGGATAGTGCATGGCTTTGCAAGTTGTTGTTAGCAGGGCTTTTAAAGCCAAGTTATATACCAGCAAAAGAGCAACGAGAGTTGCGTGATTTAACACGATACCGAACCACTTTAATACAAAGCAATGCCTCTAACAAGAATCGGATTATCCGAATTTTAGAGGATGCCAATATAAAGTTATCGAGCGTATTAAGTTCAACCTCTGGCGCAGTAGGTACAAAACTGATTAACAAACTCTGTGACGGCATGGAAGTAACCATGCAGGATATAGAGGAAGTTTATCACAAAAAGCTGGAGGCTACCAAAGAAGAACTTTACGAAGCTTGTCAGGGATTTGTTACCGAGCATCACGTATATATGTTGCAGCTTATCCGTAAAGAGATTGCCGACACCGAACAGACCATTGAAAGTCTGAACAAGCGTATAAAAGAGGTTTTATCACCTTACGAAAATGCATTGGAACTGCTCAAAAAAGTACCGGGCATTAGTGCTAAAAGTGTTGAGGATTTGGTTGCTGAGATTGGTTTGGATATGAGTGTTTTTCCAACCGAAAAGCATTTAGCTTCGTGGGCTGGCATGGCTCCTGGAAACAACGAGAGTGCTGGTAAAAAAAAAGCGGACGAACAACCCAAGGAAACAAGCAAGTAAAAGCAGTACTTACCGAAATTGCTTGGGCGGCAACCAAAACAAAGAAAACATTTTATCGAGAAAGATACCAAAAACTGGCAGCACGACGAGGCAAAAAAAGAGCCTTAATAGCAGTAGGACATTCGATCCTGAAGTCTGTCTATCATATCTTGAATGATAAATGTGAGTACAAAGAACTCGGAGCAGAATATTTGATAAGTAGAACTGAAGCTAAACGCAAAGCCTATTTGAAAAGCGAATTTAGCAAGTTAGGATACGCAGTTGAATTGAAGGAGCTACCACCCATAGAAAAAGCAGGATAGTAAAAACAGAATAACAAAGGTCGATTTTTTCTGACACCCGTTGTTTGCGAACAACATCGAAGTCGAAAATGAAACTGACCTCAACAGCTAAGTACCCAAGAGAGTGATTCGAACACGTGTATGAAATTTTTATAACTCTTAGCTGTTCAATTTCCCAAAACCAATTGCCGCATTTGTCCTTTGACAAGTGCTTTCTTTTCTTTTGTGTTTATCTAATTAAATTACATAATTTAAAACAAAAAAGAGGTGATTTGCCTCATTATCTACAAATTATTTACGTATGAAAAAGCTAATCTATTTTTTCCCCGTCCTTCTTATCAATATTGGTTTATGGGCGCAAGCTCCAGAGAAAATGAGTTATCAGGCAGTGGTTCATAACTCTAATAATCAATTAGTAACAAATCAACAAATAGGTATGCGTATCAGTATTCTTCAGGGTTCGATTTCAGGCACTGCTATTTATGTAGAAAACCATTCTCCAACAACAAACAGTAATGGTTTAGTAAGTCTTGAAATTGGAGGAGGAGCAATTATTTCAGGTAGTTTCTCGAATATAAACTGGGCAGTAAGCTCGTATTTCATTAAAACTGAAACAGATCCGACAGGAGGTACTAATTACAGTATTTCTGGTACAAACCAATTGCTTAGTGTGCCATATGCAATGCATGCAAATACAGCTGACAGCTGCATTAACAATAGCGGTAGTATGTTACCTCAGCATTATATTGGAGAGTCTTACGGTGGTGGTATTGTTTTTTATTTGTATTATTATGAAAACAAACAACATGGATTAATTGTATCTGCGGCTGATTTATCAGAAGGTATAAGATGGTATGGTGGAACGTATTCGAATACAATGGCTTATGGTGATAATACACTAGCAGGTAAATCTAATACTTTATTAATTATCGCAAACCAAGGGTATGCAGATGGCGAAACATATGCTGCTCGAATTTGTAATGAATATCATAGTGGCGGTTATGGAGATTGGTATCTACCAAGTAGAACAGAACTTTCAATATTAATAAACGAAAGATTAATTGAATTAACACCCAATAGTAGTTATTGGAGTTCTACGGAACAAAACAATGGTAGTGCTTATTATGGTATGAGATTAGGAAGCTACGACACTGGTGGATTTACCCAAAAAACAGAAATGTTACGAGTTAGAGCAATTAGAGCATTTTAAATACATATCTATATTTTTAAATACATATCTATATGAAATCTTTATATCACATAATATTTACACTAATGTTTTCATGCAGTTTAGCTGCACAGACTCCACAGAAAATAAGTTATCAAGCAGTAATTCATAACTCTAATAATCAACTCGTAACTAATCAGCAAACAAGTTTGCGAATTAGCATCCTTCATGATTCAGTTTCGGGTACTGCTGTATATGTGGAAAATCATTCACCAACAACAAACAACAATGGTTTAGTAAGTCTTGAAATTGGTGGTGGAACAGTTGTTTCAGGTAGTTTGTCGTCAATAAACTGGTCAGATGGTTCGTATTTCATTAAAACTGAAACCGATCCAACAGGTGGTTTAGATTACTGTATTGTAGGAATAAGTCAGCTTTTAAGTGTTCCATATGCACTATATGCAAAAACAGCAGAAACTTGTTTACAAACAACAAACAACTCACAACACTCTATTGGAGATTTTTTTGGTGGAGGAATAGTTATTTACACATATGACAATGGTCAACACGGATTGATTGCATCTTTAAAAGATCTTCCAGTAGCTATTTGGGGTGATTCAATTTCATCCATTGACGCTTATAGTAGCTACGATGGTCTTGAAAACTCATTAATAATATCTTCTCAACCATCTAACAAAATGCTAGATTATCTTGGCTCTGCTACATTTCATTGTCTAGAATATAGAGGTGGAGGATATGATGATTGGTATTTACCATCAATTTTCGAGTTAAATTTATTGTATGAAGCTGCATATATGATTAGTATAAAACTAAATAACGACAACAATAGTGAAACAAGTGGATTAAATATGAATTATTGGTCAAGTACAGCCAACAAAGGTAGACCGTCAATTGCATTTATGAAATCATTCATAAATGGTGATATTTTCTATTATAATAAAAAAAATTACTCTGCAGTAAGGGCAATAAGGAGATTCTAAGTAATTGAAATCAAATAATTTATTTTTTGCTATTAGAATCTAAGAAGCCAAATACAGAGAGAGCAAAAATTTAAATAACAAAACTATGAACAAAATATGTAATTGCCAAACACCTACCGCTAACACGCGCCTAAGCACATTGGCTGGCTGACGTGCATTTAGCAGGTGTTGCGCCCGCATTCACTTTGTCGCAGTGCGACAGTGAATACTCCCGCAAACCGCCAAATGCGCTTAGCCTTAGTCGTTAGCGGTCAGTGTAAAAAAAACGAGACTTGACTATTTTTAAACCTATACAACAACTTGTGTTATAGACCAAATTAATGAATCTTTAAATTATAAGTATGAATCAGAAACTATTACGAATTATTATCATAAGTGTATTTATGTGTGCTATATTGATTATTTATGGTCAACAATCATTTGTATCTTTAGGTGGAGTTGGACAAAGTAACGTTGGAACACTTGACTACTCAGTAGGTCAACTCTTTTTTGTTAATACTGATGAAATTCAACATGGGGTTCAACAATCATATGAAATTTCTTTACTAACTGGGACTGAACAATATTCTTTGAAATGTATTTCGTTTTCAATTTACCCTAATCCAACTTCGAGTTTTATAAACATTATTATTGAACGCAATTCAGATGAAATATTTTGTTTTCAATTAGTTGATTTGAGAGGTTCAATAATGTTTACGAATAAAATCGTCAATAAAACTACTAAACTTGACATAAATAGTTTACACAATGGTATATATTTTTTAAAAATCATAAATACAAAATCATCAACAATCAAGACATATAAAATAATCAAAAATGAAACCTAAGATTAAAAAATTTTTATTTGCACTATTTTTTGTTTTCATATCTTCTGCAACTTGGTCACAAATGCCGCAAAAGATGAGTTATCAATCAATAATTAGAGATGTGACAGGAAAATTGATTTCAAACCAAATTATTTCAATTAAAATTTCAATTTTACAAGGTAATAATCCTGTTTATGTTGAAATCCATAAGCCAACTACAAATGCAAATGGATTAGTAACTTTAGAAATTGGTGGAGTTACACCAATTTTAGGTTCTTTTGCTTCAATTGACTGGTCAAAAGGATACTATAATGTAAAATTGGAAATTGACCCACTTGGTGGTACAAATTACACCTCATATGTTACTGCTAATCCCATACTTAGCGTGCCCTACGCTCTTTATTCAAAAAACGCAGAAGATTTAAAAATAAGTATTGATGATATCTCTAAAAGCATTAAATCAATAGATGCACAAATTCTCAATAAATCTTCGTTGACGTTAGGGAAAAATTTATTTAACAAAGCGACAATTACATTAAATAATTTTGTCAATTGGGGTACTGGCAATTTACAAGGTAATGCATCATCATATTGCGCATCTGATTTTATAAATGTAAATGCAGGAGAAACATATTATTGCAATACATCTGTATATTTTAGAGCATTTTACGATGTGAATTATAAATTCATTAGTGGTAGTCGTGATAATAATTATCCAGTAGCTGTGCCAGAAGGAGGAGCTTATATTAGAATAACTTGTAATCCTACTGAGATTAATGGTATACAATTTGAAAAAGGATTGGCGGCCACAGATTATAAACCTTATGAGTGGCAGATTAATGAGCAATTGAAAGATAATAGTATTACTATGTCGAAACTTTCACCAGATGTTGTAAAAGCAATTTCATCTGCGAAAAGCAATTCAATATCTCCATATTCTGGGTCATACGACTGGGACATTAATATGTTGCCAATATTTGGACAAAGTTTATCAGTAGGCTCTTCAGGAACAAATGCATCTTCAAACTTAAGAAACATATTGTCATTTGTAGGTGGATGTAATGAATCAGCTTCCAATGTAAATATTAATGATTCAGCTAGTGTGTCATCTTTTTACGGTAAAGAGTTAATCCTTTTATCTTCAGTTACAAATAAAAACTGGTCTCCAGTAGCCGCTTCAACAATAGCTTGGATGAGTCTGCTTGAAAAAGAGAATGGTATTGACTTTGCAAATTTTGACTATCAATTTGTGTTGTCTACTCCTGGACAGGGCGGTGCTGCAATTTATTATTTTAGAAAAGGAACTGATACATACAATAGATTGCTGTTTTCTGTGAAAAAAGCTTTGAAGATGGCTTTAAATAAAGGTAAAACATTTGGAGTTCCAGTTTTATTTTGGGTACAAGGTGAAAGTAATGCAAATGATTCAGAATTGAGTTATTATAACCAATTAAACCAACTATTTATAGATTTAAATTCAGATATTAAAGCTATTACAGGACAATCAAAAGATGTTCAGTTTATTACATATCAAGGCGCTCCAGTTATTGGTGTGACTGCATTCGATAAAACTTATAATGATTACGGACCCGCATTCGCTCAAGTAAAATTGGCTATTGATAAGGAAAATGTTCATTTTGGCGGTGCGATGTATCAATTTTCATATTCAGACTTGTGGCATCCTAATGATGGAGCATTTGGTTTACAAATGGGAATCCAAGCCAAACGAATTATAAATGACAAACAACCCCTAAAACTTTTTTATCCTCAATCATATTCTGTTATGAATTCAGATTCAACTTGGCTACTCAGTATTCAATTTGATGTTCCAGTCCCTCCAATGAGATTTGATGTTTCGGGGGATATTTGGCACAATCCAAATGGTAAACAACCAAATTTTGGATTTACGTTAGTAAATAATACAAATGTTTCGATAATTGCAGAAGAGCCTGTTGTAAAGCGAGGAAATACATTAGTGATAAAATGTAAAGAAAATCCAGTCGGTGCGAATCTATCATATGCTTTGAATGGTCACTATGGAGGTGGTAATTTATGTGATTCACAGAATATAATTATTCAAAATAAGGGAGTAAATTATGTTGTAGATAATTTTTGTCCAGCATTTAGAAATTATATCATTAAACCATAAAAACATAATACAATATTGCTTATTAATTTCAAAACGAACAACTAATCGCCCAAAAAGCAAAAAAAGCCACAGCAAGTTCGAGTAAAATAGAAGTTGTCTTGCAGTGGCTTTTATAGCTTTTTGAAAATAGGCAGAGCGGTCACAGTACATTGTTTTTTTTGCTCGGTTAGACAGTTGTAATGTATTTTGTAAGGAAAAAAACAATGCACTGTGTAGAGTTTATTTTTTAGCTTTGTGTATTTGGACAACAATTTAGCTTTTATTTACTTGGCTGACAAGAAAACACAAAAATATTGCATTACGAGACAACAACAAATGAAATGAAGAAATAAAACATTCTGATTATCAAACACCGAACCGCTAACACGCGCCTAAGCACATTGGCTGGCTGACGTGCATTTAGCAGGTGTTGCGCCCGCATTCACCTTGTCGCAGTGCGACAGTGAATACTCCCGCAAATCGCCAAATGCGCTTAGCCTTAGTCGTTAGCAAACATGCATATAAAAAAAAGAAAGACAGAAAAATACATGGAAATATCCGAACATCCATTAAAAAAAAGTAGGAAGTGGAAGCCGAAAAACTTATGAGTAGGCAAAAAAAATGAAAAAAAAGAATCTTATGAAAAAGAATTTTTTTAAATTAGCTTTTGTTTTGGGAGTTTGCGTTATTATGACTTCTTGTTACACTGTTACAGCTACCATTGGTAGTGGTTCACAAACAGGAGAAAAAAAGGTTGGTCATAACCATTTCTTAATTGCAGGATTAGTTCCGGTTGGAATTGCGGATGTGAAAGAAATGGCTGGCGGTGCTAAGGATTATACAGTTACAGTAACTCATTCATTTGTTGATGGTTTACTTTCTGCAATTACTGGTGGTTTGTATACTCCAACTACAACAATTGTAAAAAAATAATTTATTTCTTAAGAGCAAATCAGAATATTCTGATTTGCTCTTACCTTGCTAAATTAACGAACAAACAACATGAAATACTTTCTTATTTCAATCTCTATCATTATTATTCTTTACTCGAGCTATTTAGCAATCAAATGCATTGAATTATTCAATAGTTTGACTGAATATGGAAAAGGATATCTTGCTGGCAGCATAATTCTGCTAACAATTGGAGTTTCTCTATTTATTTACTCTTTAAAGAAAATAAAACAAAAAAAATAAAATTCTATTTTCCCAACACAAAACAAATTATGAATAAAAGTAAAAAAGTTATCAGTTTTTCTTTGGCAGTAGTTATATTATTTGCTAGTTGCTCAAGTTCGACTATGATTGTCAGTAATCCTTCTAATGCAAAACTATATGTTGACGGTGAAATGGTGGGTCAAACTCCATATAGACACACAGACACAAAAATTGTGGGGAGCACCATCGATATAAGAATAGAAAAGGAAGGATTTAAACCTTTAATTACAGACATAACCAAAAATGAAGAAGCTGACATTGGTGCAATCATTGGTGGACTATTTGTTTGGGTACCTTTCCTTTGGACATTGAAGTATAGTCCTTCGCACACCTATAATTTACAGCCACTTACAGCAGAAACTGAAACCCAACCAAGCATTCAGAAAATACAAAGCAGCAGTTCTAAGGTGGTAAAACTTCGTGAATTGAAACAACTTCTTGACGAGAAAGTTATCACAGCAGAAGAATTTGAAAAAGAAAAAATTAAAATTCTTGAAATGAAAGAATAGGAAACAACTAAATGCACGTTCGGTAGAAATAGTGATTTAAAACTTGATATTGAACGTGCGTTAAAAAAACGTCGGACAAAGTGACATTAATAAAATTCGACATAAGATGATATGACAAATTCTTCACAACCAATGCACGATTTGCTAACACGCGCCTAAGCACATTGGCTGGCTGACGTGCATTTAGCAGGTTTTGCTCCCGCATTCACCTTATCGTTCCACGACAGCGAATGCTCCCGCAAACCGCCAATGCCCATAGCCTCGGTCGTTATGCGTCATAGTAGAAAAAGAAAAAAAGACAGAATTACGGTTGAAAAATCTTTGACGAACTGTCCGCATCTTCTGGACTTTATGACTTATCGGTTTGACAGATTTTGCTGGTTTTCGAGGTTTTGCTCGGCGGACAATTCCTCGCAGATTTTCTAAGGAAGAAATTGGACTTATTACTTTTACGACTAAGACAAATAACGACAGAAATTTTGGAAATGACATATTAATAAATCAAATTATGAAAACTAAAATACTTTTTGTGCTGTTTGCAATTGAATTATTAACTGCATGTGAATTAAATTATGACAGAATAAGAGGATAAGCTGTAATTGTGGATAACTTTAAAGATAAAAATCCTCTTGAAGGAATCTTAATTGAATTGAAATACACTAAAGATGAAGGTTATAATTATAATCTTTTACAGAGTGTAACAACTGACAAGAATGGCAATTTTAAAATTGACGCTGAATACAAAACAGGTTTTATGTGTTTAGATTGTTGGACTGTTGCAGAAGTATATTCTGACTTGGAACATACCGACACATTGGGGGATTTTGGATTTCAGTTCGCAAACAACACATATTCATATAAAACAATACATTTAGACACTTTTTCCCTTTCACATAATGTATGGATTATACCCAAAATAATTGACTTAGGAGGTTTTCAACCTGACCAAATATCTATTGATTTTTATAATTGCGACTTAGTTGACAAATCCCAAAAAGTAATGACATATTCTGGGGAAATAAAGGTCAATCGAACATTCACTCCTGTCGAATTAGAGATGAATATGAATACTCAACATTGGCTTAGCTATGGAAATCTTGCATATTTGGCTCGTGGAAGCCTGAAAAAAGATACTAAAGAAATAGCTTTTGGATATTTTAAACTTAAAAAAACCAATCGTACAGTAGAAGGAGATACACTTTATATAGATTTCGACGTCGAGAAAATAAAGTAATAATTAAGCAGCTAAATCCGTGAATACGAAACTACGACCGAAGAGTTGAAAATCCAAACTTTTAGCTGTTTGACAACTTTCGGACAAGACAAAAGGTAAATCAACTTCCGGACTTCAAAACAAAAAGAAAAAATGTTAGAAATCATTGATTTACGGACTTAGAAATTAAAACTTTATTCGTTAATTTGTGACAGATTTGTGCAGACAGAAAACAAAGAAAAAGAAAAATAAGAAACTCGACAACTTTTGTGCGTTTCGGTTGGAAACTGCGGTTTGACAAACGACTGAAAAGTGGTTTTCGAGGTGAAATCTCACTTAATGGCTGAATATAAAACGAACGAAATGGACAAAACTACGAACGCATAACACGCGCCTAAGCTCATTGGCTGGCTGACGTGCAATTAGCAGGTGTTGCGCCCGCATTCACTTTGTCGCAGTGCGACAGTGAATACTCCCGCAAACCGCCAAATGCGCTTAGCCTTAGTCGTTGGCAGCAAGCCGAAAAAAAAAAAAAAAAATAGATATAGCTTACAAGAATAAACTAATAACATGTGGAGTACCCCGAAAATCCAGTAAAAGAGTAGGGAAAATATCAAATAATAAATTTTTATGAAAAAAAAATTAATTTTTCTATCGTTCATTGTTCTATTTTTTTCAAGTTGCGCCTTACATAATGGTCTGACTTCTAATTCAAATCAACACAACACAGAAGTGGTGCTCTCGAAAAAGAATTTCAAAGTAGTTGCAAGAATTAAAGGTGAATCTAGAGCTACTTATGTTTTTGGTATTGGAGGACTTTCCAAAAGTGCACTTATTGCAGAAGCAAAAGAAGACATGTTATCAAAAGCAGACATAATCGGTGGGTCAAAAGCAATTATTAATGAAACTGTAGAACTTAAAAGTGCATTTTATTTATTTGTTTGGGTAAATAAGGTAACTGTATCTGCAAATATTGTTGAATTCACAGAATAAAATAATAAGGATAAAACTAACATAATGAAAAAAAATATATTTATTTGTTTTATTCTAATTTTATTTTTCCATATCAATGTTATTGCACAAAAAACAGATTCCATTGATGTAGTTTATTTAAAAAGTGGGAAAGTAATAAAAGGATACGTAATCGAAAAGACCCCTAACGTGGAAATTAAATTTAAAACGCTTGATGGGAGTTTAATAATTTATTCGTATGAGGATTTTCATAAACTTGAAAAAGAGAAACATACTTATATAATTAAGAATCAACGAGAAAAAATCATTTATGAAAAAGAGACATTTGTGGTTGGTGGTATTGCATTACATCCATCTCAAACATCTGGATTTTTAATGGTTGGTAAATTGAAAAACTTTGGTGGTTTTATGAAATTAAAAACTAACTTAAACTTTAATGGTAGCTATGTAGATGAAGGGGATAGTTGGTCAAATAGATATTTCAATGAAAATATCTACACTGGACGATTTGGAATCACAAGTGGACTTCTTTGGCGAGCAACAAAACCATTGATTCTATATGGTGGTTTAGGATATGGAACTAGATGGGTGAACTGGGAAACAATTTCATCTCAACGTTTTCGTGTAAACGACATTTCTTATCAAGGTTTAGAATTTGAGACTGGTTTATTGTTTAAAATTGGTAAGTTTTTCGCGACTGGAGGAGTTAGTACAATTTCATTCCAATATATGGAGTTAAATCTTGGGCTTGGAATTAAGCTCTAATAAACCAATTATACATACAAATATGAAACGAATAATTATAATCAACTTTATGTTAGTTTTATTGTGGAGTTGTACAAGTGACCCAATGCCCAATGCTTATGGCACTGTACCTAAAGTTACAACTCAAGCTGCTAGTAATATATCATATACTTCTGTTACAGTAAATATTTCGATAGATTCTCAAAATTCTAATGAAATTGGGTTACTTTACAGTACAAATTCTTCGCCAAATAACAGAAACTCTCAGAAAGTTGAAGTGTCTTATTACAGTTCAGGTTTAGTTACATTGACAGGTCTAAATTATGGAACTAAGTATTATTATCGAGGCTATGCAACTAATCGAATTGACACTGTGTATGGTGAAATTAAAGATTTCACAACAACAACAGCAACAACTCCGATAATCAGTTCTACGACAGCTCCTTCTTCAATAACACAAACAAGTGCTTATAGCGGAGGTACCATAACTAGTGATGGCGGTTTCTCAATCATTGCAAAAGGTGTGTGTTGGAGTACAACAACTTCACCAACTGTAGCAAACAATAAAACATCAAATGGTTCTGGAGCTAATTCTTATTCTAGTTCAATTTCAGGTTTATCTCACGGAACTACATATTATGTGAGAGCATACGCAACAAACTCAATTGGAACTTCTTATGGCAATCAAGTCAGTTTTGCTACAAATCCAGCAACAATACCAGTAATTAGTTCAACAACCACTGCTTCATCAATAACTCAAACTACTGCAATAAGTGGTGGGAGTATTTCGAGCGATGGTGGTGCTAGTGTTACTATTCGAGGAGTTTGCTGGAGTTCAGCAACATCAACGCCTACAATCGCTGATAGTAAAACATCTGATGGAAATGGCATCGGAACTTTCTCCAGCAATTTAACAGGGCTTCAAGCTTCTACAACATATTATTACAGAGCATACGCAACTAATAGTGCAGGTACATCTTATGGTACAACAAGAAGCTTTTTGACAAATTCTATTACTACACCTACAATTAGTTCAACTACCAATGCTTCAAGCATTACACAAACAGCTGCTGTTAGTGGCGGAACTATTTCTATCGATGGAGGCTCAACTGTAACTGCAAGAGGTATTTGTTGGAGTTCATCAACTTCATCGCCAACAACTTCATTAAGCACTAAAACAACTGATGGTTTGGGGACAGGAACATTTACAAGTACTTTAACTGGCCTGACAGCATCAACTAGATATTATGTAAGGGCATACGCTACTAACAGTATTGGTACAGCTTACGGAAGTTATATTAGTTTTACTACAAGTGCATTAACGACTCCAACTTTGAGTTCAACAACAGCAGCAACGAGTATAACAACAAATTCTGCAATAAGTGGTGGAAATATAACAAACGATGGTGGTGTTGCAGTAACAGCAAGAGGTGTATGTTGGAGTTCAACAACAACTTCTCCAACAACCTCATTAACTACTAAAACATCAGATGGAACTGGTAGTGGCATATTTTCAAGTTCTATTATAGGTCTTACCTCTAAAAGAACTTATTATGTAAGGTCGTACGCTACAAATAGTATAGGAACTACATATGGTACAGTTGTAAGCTTTATAACAAATTAGTAAATTATAGTATTCGTAAACATTTAGTTGTGTTTTTTATCTAGACTAATCGCCCAATAAGCAAGAAAAGCCACAGCAAGCAAGATTATATTTTATGTTGTCTTGCAGTGGCTTTTATAGCTTATTGATAATAGGCAGAGCGGTCACAGTACATTGTTTTTTTGCTCGCTTAGACAGTTGAAGTGCGTTTTGAAGGAAAAAAAACAATGAACTGTGGAGAGTTTATTATTTTAGTTTTGTTCGTTTAGACAAGTTTATCTAGCTATTTCGGCTGGCTGACAAGAAAAGACAAGAAACAAAACAGACTTATTGCATTGACAAGCAGAAAATTAATACGACTGGAATAAATGACGACTGTATAACGACTGAACGGCCAGCTGCCAACACACGCCTATGTTCATTGGCTGGCTGACGTGCATTCCGGTGGTTTTGCTCCCGCATTCACTTTGTCGTTCCACGACAGCGAACGCTCCCGCAAACCGCCAAATGCCCATAGCCTCGGTCGTTGAACGAAACCGTTCCGGTAATTGAAACTAAATGATAATTTTGAAGTGACAAAAAACTTCAAAAAATTATCATTATGAATCAAAACAAATCTTTCGAGAGTTTGCAAATCAAAGAGATGCAAAT
>Ga0247844_1003124_pt1 | contig 25120 bp, 22 predicted proteins | sample LaCtaG_FD_192421 | JGI IMG/M metagenome (GOLD analysis project Ga0247844, IMG submission 192421) | Freshwater microbial communities from meromictic Lake La Cruz, Castile-La Mancha, Spain - LaCruzMarch201714.5m_1 | ecosystem: Environmental > Aquatic > Freshwater > Lake | place: Spain: Castile-La... | reverse complement strand
GCCATGCAGCCTCGACCTCAGCCTGGGCGTCATCGATCACAACAAGGTTGGGACGACGTCCTTCAAGGCGGAATAGATCGATGCAGAGGTTTTCGATGGTGCGGTGTAGATAAGAGAGTGCATGATCTTGCGATTCAAGCTCTGGGGCTGCGAGCATGAACTTAATGAGTGCATCCTGGGTAATTTCTTCTGCCTTAGCGGAATCCTTTAATACGCGATTAGCGTGGGCAAGAAGCTCTGAGCGGTGCTCTGTGTAGAAAGCACCGAGCTCTGCAACGGTCCACACGCGAGGACCTGCAGAGGCTGCAGACTTCTTAAATGCCACTTTGGGACTTCCTTCTTAACCGGTTTGGTACTTCAGCGACACCCGTCGGTGCCTCTACTACCTACTACGCATCCCATCGTACTTTGTCGCGGGGATAGGACAAAACGGACATTTCATACCTTCCCTTACTTGTTCCAGTTTTTGACGAGCCGAGGGGATGTGTCTGAATCGCTGAGCCCACCGACATCTATAGGCTGGAAGGATGTTCAAACTTGGAAATCTTCCCAAAGCGTTGATTCATTCAGTACTTATCCGAATCCCACAGAGGGTGCTTGCGAAAATCGAAGCGAAGGCTCAGTTTTTCCAAGGAAAGGGATGGGGAGCGGCTACGACTGATGCAGAAGTTTCAGCAATCCGAGACTTACTCGGCAAAAAAGATGCACCTAGTCTTATTGCTTTAGATGTTGGCGCAAACATTGGAAACTGGTCCCAATCTTTTGCTGAAGCATTTCCAAAAAGTCAGATTGTCGCATTTGAGCCTGGTGCTTCAGCATTCAAAGTTCTAGAGTCAAGATTCCAAAGTAAATCCAACATTCTCTGTGTGAATCTAGGGCTGAGCGACCATGATGCCGAGGTCACACTGTTCTCTGATTCCGAAGCCAGTGGGCTAAGCAGTGTAAATCAGCGACGACTTGAGCATTTTTCGATCAAATTTGATAAAGAGGAGACAATTAGAGTTACCAAGCTCGACTCATGGATTTCATCTCATTCCGAATATTCAACTCCAACAATTTTGAAATTAGATGTTGAAGGTCATGAACTATCTGTCTTAGCCGGAGCGAAAGAGACCATCAAGAATATCCAATTGGTGCAATTTGAATTTGGCGGCGGCAATATTGATTCTAAAACCTATTTCCAAGATTTTTGGTACCTCTTTGCCGACCTCGACTTTGATCTCTACCGACTAACACCACGGGGTCCCGTGATGGTTAATGAATATTCGGAAATGCTGGAGGTGTTTCGGCCTACAAATTACTTTGCAGTGCGTAGATAGCCAGTTTGGCAATCATCTTTTTAGAAGGTATCCTTAATTCATCGACGCACCCCGCATCGATGCACTTCCCCCAAAGTGAGCCTTACCGGCCACTTACTTGCGAGTCTTATCAAGACCCTGGCCCATTCGTGGCCATACCCGAGACGCGCTTGTCGTCTCGATTGGTGTAATTTTTCATGTCTACTCTACAAACACGTACCACTGCGCCCGGAAAAGCTCGTCGTGCTGCCAAAGGCAAGCCACGTCACACAACAGCGCAGAAGGCAGCCCGCAAGAGCGCTGTAGCTCCAAAATCTCCAGCCCGCGGAACAACAAAGCCAGCATCTGCTGCCCCTGCAGCAAGAACAAAGTCAGCGCCAACACGTCGCTACACAGATATTGATCCAGCAACAGTTTCGAAGAAGGAGGCTCGTAACCTCGAGCGTTCAAAGCTTCGCGCATCACGTTTCCAAAAGACGATTGCTCCAAAGGTTAAGTCAGAGACAACAGAGCGCACTGACCGTCCAGCACGCACCGATAGAACGTCCAAGCCAGCACGTGCAACAAAGCGCACAGATTCAAAGCCACCATCACGTGCTGAAAAGTTTGTTAAGGATCGCGAGACTCGTACAACACGTGAGTACTCACGTCCGGTTGAATCAGATCGTCGCCCAACAACACGACGTGAAGCTGTAAAGGCTAAAAAGGCTCGCAGCACTGACGGCCGTCCAAACTTCATCCCGCAAAAGCGTGAGAAGTTCATCCCAGGTTCAAAGCCACGTTCAACACAGAAGCCAGCACGTGATCGTCGTAATGACTCACCTGCTTTTACTCGTGATGATCGTCGTGCTTCAAAGACTCATTCAAATGCAGCAGTTGATTTCGGTGCAGATGATAATTACATCTCAACAAACCTTGCAGATGCCAACCTCATTGATGCAACACCACTAACAGAGGTAACAACCACATTCCGTGACCTTGGTATCGCACCAGCACTTTCAAATGCTCTTAGCATTCAAGGAATCACACACCCATTCCCAATCCAGATTGCAACAGTTCCTGATGCAATCGCAGGCCATGACATCCTTGGTCGTGGTCAGACTGGATCAGGTAAAACCCTTGCATTTAGCCTTGCCCTGCTTACAAATATCAGCGGCAAGCAGGCAAAGCCACATAAGCCATTAGCTCTTGTGCTTACCCCAACCCGTGAATTAGCTCAGCAGATCGATGAAGTTCTACGCCCACTTGCACGTGCAATCGGCCACGAATCAGTTGTTATCGCAGGCGGAATGCCATATGCAAAGCAGATCACTGCAATGCGTAAGGCAACAGCAATCTTGGTTGCAACCCCTGGCCGCCTTATCGACCTACTTAACAAGGGCGAAGTACAACTAGATCAACTACAGATCACAGTTCTTGATGAAGCAGATCAGATGGCAGATATGGGATTCCTTCCTGTAGTTAAAGAAATCCTTGATCAGGCGAAGCCTGATGGACAGCGACTTCTCTTCTCAGCAACTCTTGATCGTGGTGTTGACACTCTCGTTAAGCAATACCTCAAGAGCCCAAAGACACATTCACTCCAGAACGATCGTGCCTCTGTATCAACTATGGAGCATTACATCCTTGTTATGAACCCAGGCGATAAAGATGACATTACTGCACAGATCGCTGCCCGTAACGGCAAGACAATTCTCTTCGTTAAGACACAACGTGGTGCAGATCGTCTCTGTGACAAGCTAGCCCATGCAGGTGTTGCAGTTGGAGCACTTCATGGTGGCAAGTCACAGGCAGTACGTACACGAACACTTGCAATGTTCAAAGATTCAGCGAACGCGGCACTTGTTGCAACAGATGTTGCTGCGCGTGGTATCCACGTTGATGGAATCTCTCTTGTTGTACACGTTGACGTTCCACAAGATCACAAGGATTACCTGCACCGTTCAGGTCGTACAGCTCGTGCCGGTGAATCAGGTGCTGTGGTAACACTTACAACATCAAAGCAACAGAAGTATGTCTCGGGGCTTACTTCACGCGCTGGCGTAACACCTAAATCTGTCTCTGTAACTTCACTCAGCACCGACCTAATGCGAATTACAGGAGCTCAGGAACCTTCAGGCATTCCTTATGTTGCTCCGATTGTTGAGAACAAGGGACCTAATCGTGGAACTCGTAAACCACGTCCGAATTCAGCGCAAAGACGACGTAGACCTCGGTAAGTCCGATGCTGGTGGGTCGGGCTGCAAGACATTCCGGTCTGAATCTCTTGCGATTTCTTTCATAGCATTTTTACTTGCTACAGAGATCATCTTTAAGTGCGTCGAAGTGCCGGCGGTCAGATTTGCCAAAAGACTTCGTGCCGTAAACTGACTTAATCTCTTTTTATCTGCATCCAGCTTTCAGGAACCAATTCAACAGGACTATCTCCAACCATAAACCAGGGATCAGGAACATAAACATTCTTTGCGGAGCTGGTATAGGCAGCCCACCAACTGAAAGTCGAGTTTGCCAAAATGTAGCTTTCATAGCCGCGCATTCGACATAATGTCTTTAGGGGTGATTCTCCTGCATTTTCTTCCAGTTTGATCCGACCAAAATAGTTAAGTGGAAGTAACTTGAGTGCGGTTTCAGGTTCATCGGAGAAAACAGATATTTCACTAATAGGTCCATCCATTTCTATTAACTTCAATGCAGTTGCAAAATACTCTGAGTTAAGCACTCCAAAAGTTGGTTCACTTCTATAGTCTCCAAGCCTGATATGCATCAATGTCTTCAAAGATTTCTTTTTGAGTCCCAACTCTTTCGAATCGATCTGATCGAGCGCGTTTATGATGAGATCTTTAACGGAGGACGCGATTCGGTGAGTCTGGAAATATCCAATGAAGAGATTCCCTTTTGTGTCTCCAAACTTATCGTCGTGACCAACACCTCTTGAGATGCGCGGATAGACCAAAGTGCGAAGATGCACAGAAAATATCGTTCCCGAAAGCAGGAGGAGTGCCTTGCGGTATGTACTTTTATCAGGAAGATCACGTTTGGTTGTTGCCAGAGATAGCATGGCGCGGAATGCTAACGGAGACACATAGTGTCTCTTTTCGCATTTCGCAAACTGTACTCGTCCGAGAAAATCTAGAGATGAAACTTCCAATTCGCCCGAATGTCGCTTTGGGTTACCTAGGCAGGTGATTACGTGAACCACCTGGTCGGTTGCACTTAGAGCACCCGCAATTTGAAATAGCTGGTTACCGAGACCACCTGCAAGCACCACAAACTTGCGCATGCTATGCCGATCTAGCTAAGCGCATTAAGACAAATAATGCACATTTAATTTGTAGTAGGGGGTGGCGAGAAATTAAATTACTAGTCGAGAAGACTGATCTAAGGGTTAACAAAGTGGCTTTATTGCGAACCGCAAATCTTGCGAGAGTAAAATTCATCCGCGAAATCATAATAGAAGTAAACTCAAATTCTCTTCCTGATGTCTTTTTCCTTAAAGCTAGAATCGCTTGGAATGTAACGAAGAGTTCAGTAATCGCTGCTGGACTCTGAGTAAGTTGGCCTGGGTGTCCAACAAAGTAGCTATAGAAAAGTGTATGAGAGAAGGACACGCGAGGTTTTAATGCGATAATCTCAGCCAAGAAAAGTTGGTCCTCGCCCATTCGCATCGTTTGGAATTTAACTGACGAGATAAAATCCCTGCGGAAAACCATTCTCCACAAGCCTGGATTCATCGCAACTTCGCTTACTGAAGTGTCCTTCGATTTTATCTGTCGCATTTCCTTAGAATCATCGCCGATCCTTACATACTGTCCGATCAAAATTTCACAATCGCCAGAATAGATTTCTAGGTCTGCGAGTATGGATTGTGGCCGAGGAAGGTCATCTGAATCCCAAAAGCAGACAAATTTTGAATCGACTCGCTCAAGGCCAGCATTTCTGGCAGCTCCTGGTGATCCAAAGGCTCCAGATAAATAAGCAATTTTGGGTGAATTAATCGTTCCTAGCATGGAGAGTAGTTGTCTCTCTGTCTCGCTATCTCTGTGGTCGTGAACGATGATAATTTGAATATCAAGGTCGTGAATTGTGGACAACCAATTTTCCAGGTTATGCAATCTGCCTGCCATACCACTCACTGGAACGATTGCGGTCAACATGAAAGTAATCTACCCCAGAGAATATGACAACACACAAAAAGCACTCAGAATGGGTAAAGTTGGGGCATGACACACAGTCGGAAGCGGACAATTACCAAGAGATTGCTTCAATCCCTGAGACTTTCTAAGTATTTCTTGAAGGCTTATCCGGTTGCTGTCGAGAATGTATTTCCTAGCGTTTCCCGGGAGCAAATCGACAAATTACGCCAATTATTCCCCTTGAAAGTTTCTAGCAATATTTCCTGGAAACGCTTTGGAACTCCTGGGGATGGTGGCTACTTGCTTAATGATGACTTCTCTGAATCTGACATATGCGTTTCTTTGGGAATTGGCAACAATTATAGTTTTGATCTAGATATAGCCAAAAGCTGTAGCCAAGTTGTGATGTTCGACCACACAATTCCGCCACCACAACATCTAACTTCCAATATGAACTTCGAAAAGATCGGTATTGCCGCGTTTGAATCAGAAAATTTCACAACAATCGAAAAAATTGTTTCAAAACTCCCAGAAACGTCTGATTTAATCCTCAAGATTGACGTCGAAGGGGCTGAATGGGAAGTTCTCGAATCTCTCGCTCCCAATACATTGCTTAGGTTTAGGCAAATCGCAGCTGAATTTCATAATTTGCATTCAATTCATGACTCAGATCAATTCAATCAAATGGTTAATTCGCTTTCAAAAATATCGCAGACTCACTTCTTGGCTAATTTCCATGTGAATAACTGGGCTTCATATCAGTTGATTGCCGGAGTACCTTTTCCGGATGTTGTTGAAGTGACATACGTTCGCAGAGTTTCTTCAATGGGCGTCTTCGTCAGTAATGAAAATACTCTTAACCAGACAAATAACACTGATTTACCTGATGCTGCACACAGTTTCATCTCTGTGATCGAGATTTAGCTTTCCAGGCCTTTACAAGTTTTAGTGGGTATTTTCCGATCCTGAATATAGTGCTACTTAAATTCATTCTGTCAGAATGGTCCGTTGACCTCGTATTAATCAAGTTTGGATTGATATAAAGTTTCTTCTGATTCTTTCGCATATTCGCATGAAAAGGAACGTGTTCACAAATTGCTTTTCCGTCTGCGGTTAGTCCTTCGTACACTGCATTTCCAATTGCTGCGGGTCGGTAAAGGGCAAACCCACCAAAAGCCGAATCTACTTCTATCCATTCGCTTCTCCTAGGTATCCGGATCATCCGACTTCTTACGCTAGCTGCCAATGCAATCTCTGGGAATTTATAATACTTGCGATAGAAATCCAATTGCTGCCAGCAGTCGTTCGGGGACCATATTGGATGTCGAAGGGCCCAAATGTCATAGTAGCGTCCAGATTGATTCGCAAAACATGCATCCCAATCTTGCACATCAAAACATGATGTAATTGCTTCTCTTGCGAGTTTGCTATTTAGTCCATTGAAGTCAGAGATCGCGAGAATATCGACAGTTTGATAATCAGTATTTTCTTTCAGCTCTTGTAAATATCTATTTCGTGCCCTCGCCATTCCAACAGTTCTTGGCTCGCCTGGATTTTGGATCTGCCCCAATGTAGTGAATCTAAATTTGTCATTCGCAGATGATAGGGATTTTAAATGTTCTAAAGTCGTGTCTTCGCTATCCGATTCAACAAGAAACCACATCACCGAGCGAAAGTTCCCCAGAGCGTTTTCTATTGAAATTACGTCGCGTTCAATTGTTGACGCCACGTTCCTAACAATTCCTGTTACCAAGATTGTCAGTCCGTTGTCTCTTATTGCTGACACTGATATATTCCTACCAATCTATTGTTCACTTTAATCAAGTATCCCAGAATAGATAGAAATACGAAGGTGCTTATGTCGAGAGTCTCGTGCTTAGTCATCGCTTTCTCTCGACTCGAGGGAGTCGAACGGTTGCTCAACTCAATAAATCCTTCTGAAATAGAGACTCTATACATTGCAATTGACGGTCCAACGTCTGATGAAATTAGAGGTACCCAGGCTCAGATAGTCAACTTGGTTAATTCTTATTGCACATCAAATTCCATCCATTTGGCAGTTTGGCAACGAGATGAGAATCTAGGTGTTGCCGCGGCAATTATCTCAGCTATTGATTGGTTTTTTGCTTGTGAAGACTTTGGGATTGTTCTTGAAGACGATCTTATCGTCGGTGAAGATTTTGTAAGTTTTGTTCTCGAGAACAAGCACCATCTCGAAAATGATCAGGTTCTCCTAATTTCCGGGGATCAATTTGATCAACATGGAGAGTTGGCAGTCTCCGGAAACTGGACTAACTACCCTCTAATTTGGGGTTGGGCTACGTCAAGAAAGAAGTGGAAAGAGATGAGGCATGGAATCGTTTATGCCAAGCCACGCCTGTATCGAAGGCCCTTTAACAAAGTTGAAAATTTTTGGCGAGTAGGAACGCTTCGTGTTCGTTCAAGAGAGATTGATACTTGGGACATTCCCCTTGTCTATTTCATGCTTCAAAATCGCAAACTATGTCTGACTCCAAAGAAGAATTTGATCTCAAACCTAGGAAATGATCAGTTTGCTTCGCATACCGAAGTAGATGCCTTTCCACTAAATCTTCCAATCCAGAGACTTGGTTCTTCAGTGACAGTTATCGCACCTCCCGCCGATGGTGTTCGTGCCTATAATTCCTTTTTGGAAAAGAACGTTTTTCAGGTCAGGACAAGGCACACTTTCTTGTACATTTACTTTGTTTTTTCCACACTGGGTAAGAAAAGAAATTTGAATAGGTTGGCTCAAGATTTAAGTGAGATCGACTTGCCGTGAATGTCTAAAGTTAGTTACTGATTAATTTAGCTTGGGCGTCAAAATCTGGGACCTGAGACCTAACATGATTAAAACTTCCAGTTGAAATGATTTCACCGTCCTGAAGATAGGCAACTTGATCAACATTCCTCACCGTAGTTAGCCGGTGGGCAATAATTACGACAGTTACTTCTCCGCTTAACGCTTCAATCGCTTCTGTAATTCCTAGCTCAGTGACTCCATCTAGCGAACTGGTTGCTTCGTCTAAGACGAGGAGTTTTGGGTTTGTAAAGAGTGCTCTAGCGATCCCCAAACGCTGACGCTGACCGCCACTCAATTTGGATCCACGTTCTCCAACGAGAGTATCCAGGCCATCCGCGAGTGATTCAACAAACTCCCACAGCTGGGCGATTTTTAATGCCCTAATTATCTCAGTCTCACGATGAGCCTCATTTGGGAAACCTAAGATGATGTTTTCTCGAATTGTGCCGTTAATGATCGTAACATCTTGTGGAACATACGAAATGGCACCCGGCCATTTCTTTATGGCTTGGATTGGATCTAATCCAGAGATTTTCACAGATCCAATTTCTTGTTCCAAAAGTCCCAAAAGTAAGTCAACCAAAGTTGATTTACCAGCCCCCGAGGGCCCAACTAGCGCTACTGAGGTACCTGGTGGGATTTCTAAAGTTGCGGACTTGATAGTTTTGGAAGCGCTTCCAGGGTAAGAAAACGAAAGATTTGAAATTGAAATCTCAGGCTTGAATTCTGGGTACGAAAAAGTGCACGGGTTGGTATGTTCTGGTTGTGGCGAGTTGCCTTCTAGGCTTTCTATTAAGTCTAAAGTTGGGATCGCTGAACCAAGACTGCTTTTAATTTGAATCGCGGCCTGTTGAAGTCGAAGAACAGCCGGTGCGATTCTAGTACCAGCCGCGAGAAATACTGCCAACACTGCAACAGCACGGGTAGCATCTTGAGTTAAAAACTGAATCGCAGCGATAACTAATGATCCAAAAATCACTACTGATTCGAGTACGTATTTACTAATGTTTGGCATGAAAGATATCTCGGCAAAGTTGTTTGCCATTGTCATTCGATCGCGTTGAATTTGAGCCACATAAAATGATCGGCGGTCACGAACAATAGTCTCTCTGTATGAATTAAGAACTTCAAGTATCATTTCATTCGACTTCACTGACAGCTCCGCTGCTTGGAGTCCAATTTCAAGCGCTCTTTTATTCATAAGTTGATACAAGATAACGGATGCCACACCAAAAACTATGGCGGTCCCGACAGCCATCAATGGATCTATGATAAACAATCCAAAACTCATCAACACAAAAAGTGAAAGATCTGTTGCGAGCGTTACAAGCGTTCCAACAATTCCTAGTGAGATTGTATTCACGCCAGCAAGAATCGCATAAAGGAGCTGCTGAGAAGTCCTAGATTGAACTTGGAGAAGATTTTGTGAGAAAAGACGAGAAACTAAATTAGAGCTGATTAGCGCAGATTTTCGGCTGAGGAAGAAAAGTATGCGACGAGTGAAAATCACCGAGAGAACAGTTCGCAGAATCAATGTTCCGCCTGAAAGGCCTCCTAAAATTGCGACTTGTGTCTGAAAGGAGTACCCATCTAACTGTAAAAGCGACAGGACTTGCGAAACTCGATCTCCGGCGGATCTAGATTGAATTCCATTGATTGCCAATGCGCCAAGAACGCCAATAATCGCAACGCCAATTAGATCGAGAATGCCAAGAAAAATCTGGACTACCGTAACAATCCCTATTTTTCTGCGATCTTGGGCAGAAAAAATCCGCAGGGCTCGACGGACGGTTTGAAACCCTTTTTTAGGAAGAAAACGCCCGATCATCAAATCAATTCCGAATGGCAACTCTTAGTCAAGACTTTCCCAATCGAGAACTGAAATCAGTAATCGTTAGTTTTAAGCCAGCTTCAAGATCTATTTTGGGTTCCCATCCAAGTGTATTCCTAGCTAACGTAATATCTGGCTTTCTCTGTTTTGGATCATCGGCTGGCAGAGGTTGCCATTCGAGAACCGAATTAGAGTTTGTTAATTCAATAACTTTAGTTGCCAGTTCTATCATAGTGAACTCACGAGGATTGCCTAGATTTATTGGTCCTGTTACCTTGGAATCGGTTTCCATCATTAGAATGAATGCTTTGATTAGGTCGCTAACGAAACAAAACGATCTTGTTTGCTTACCATCACCATAAATTGTTATCGGCTTATTGCTAAGTGCTTGAACAATAAAATTGCTCACCACGCGCCCGTCTAGAAGATCCATTCTTGGACCGTAAGTATTAAAAATTCGTGCAACTTTTATTGGGAGGTTGTATTGCCTATGGAAATCGAAAAATAGAGTCTCTGACGCTCTCTTGCCTTCGTCGTAACACGCACGTATCCCGATCGGATTCACATTCCCCCAGTAACTCTCGACCTGTGGAGAAATGCTTGGGTCACCATAAACTTCGCTTGTAGATGCTTGGAAAACTGGAACCCCTAGGCGATTTGCCAACTCAAGTACGTTTATTGCACCCAAAACACTTGTCTTGATTGTTTGAACAGGATGTTTTTGATACTGAATTGGGGAAGCTGGACATGCCAAATTCATAATCGCATCTACTTCGACCTGGAAAGGATGTGAGACATCATGCCTGATAAGTTCAAATTTAGGATTATCTCTTAGGTGTTCTACATTGCCTTTTGAGCCAGTATAGAAATTATCAAGGCAAACCACTTCATGGCCATGCGCTAGAAGTGAATCACAGAGATGTGACCCAAGAAATCCTGCACCACCTGTAACTAAGAATCTCATTTACGAACTCAAGCCTTTCTTGCCAGATCAACCCACCAGAGAAGTCTATAGCACCGCGGCCCTTTTGAATTAAAAATGATCACGAATATTTCGTATTCTTAATCTTAATCGATATATAAATGGAATTCCAAGAAAGAAGTTGAACACATTGCCAGAAATTACGCTTGTAATGAACATTTTTAAGAGTACGCCTGTGCTAAATCTTGAAACTGGAGATTTCTCAGCATTTCCTAGTTTGACATAATTTCTAAGTGGTCGAGAATAATCTAACTTAAAGAGTTGCAACTCTTTCGAGTGTACATGTAGAGAAAATATCGGATAGGTCTTTCCGTCTTCAAAACCCGCGTGTAACCCTCCAACGTCGTCCATCGAATAACTCATTCTGCTTGGATCTATAGGAGCTTCTCCGCTGTCCAAAATGCCACGATTGTGGAGCCGAAGAACACCATATGTATTTCGTGGATCCATTCCAAGTAGCCACATACCAATTTGCGCAGAGTCGAACACTCCATTGGTTTGAACATAATTAACCGGCGGCGCACTTAGGAATAAATGCTTTGGGTTATCGGCAAGATGGTTGCCTGCAGGCAAATTTGGAATGACGTGGCATACTGCTGGATGCGCTCTTCGAATTGCTCTAAGGGCGCTCATGTCAGTAATAGTTTTATCCTTAGAGATCTGTTCTGAGAGTTTTTTATAAAGCCAGGCACTGGCCCCTATATCAGGTATGTAGAGAATTGAGGCCACATCCCGGTCGTCATTATAATTTTGCCAAGCAATAGAACTAATTCGTTCAAAAATATGGAATGGGAAATTTGGTAGAATAAGAATATCCGACTCTAAGTGTAAAACTGCCGTATTCAAATTATTTATCTGATATTCACAGACAGCCATAATTCGCTCAATAGACTTCCTCCAAAATTGATTTCTAAACTTTAGGTCGTGATCAAAATCTAAAAATAAATAATCGCGCTTAGCGGAATTGTCAAAGTAGAGATGATTAGAACTCAGTCTCTTCGGCACTTTACAATCATCGGATATGATCAATTTCACTTCTAGTTCTGGGAACCTCGCTTTGAATGATAGAAAATTCTCGACAAGGTGCCCTGGAATATTTCTGCCGAGATGAACAAATACAATTTCCATTCTATTTTCCTCTGACAAGAACTAGAACCGCGCGTTTCAATCTAGCGACGGGCGGTGATTTATCAATGAACTGTCGAGTTTCCCCGCTCTTAACTGATTTTTTTAACATTTCGTAGAGAGTTTTTGAGCTAAAAAAGTTAACTTTTTTATGTCTATTTGCGATTCCGACTAATTGAACTAGTGTGATCTGCCAATTTGATCCGAAAAGTTTCTTGTTCTTCGAATGAACATGTATATTTTGTAAACTAAACACTTTTCCACAGCAATCACTTTTCGCAAACGGAAGGCCTGAGTCATTAACACTCCAAGAAAACTTTCTTGGGTTGATGTTGGTGGCGCCAGATTCAAATGGTGAATTATCCCCAACGCTAAATCTTCCATAATTATTTCGTGGGTCCTGACCGGTAATGTACATGCCGTACGTTAAACCATCAAAAATAAAATTTCCGGGTAAGCATAGGCAGTAACTTGTATCGAGAGTAGAGTTTGGTTCGCAGTTATCTAATCCTACGGAGGGAAATAGTCGAACATTCTCTACGTTGTTTCTTGTTGAATGGAGAAGCTGCATGTCGGTTAAGTTTGGATGACTTCTTAGAATGGAGATCATTTGATTTCGAATCAGATTCGCATTATGTGAATTTGGGATATGAAGAAGTGCTGCAACATCGTGTCCTTCTCCGTATTCACACCAGTGAATAAAATTACATCCTGCAATACTCTGAAACGGAAAAGTAGGCATCAAAATTACATCTGATTCGACGTGCAGAATATCTTCTATATTGTTCTTAATCTGGTAGTCCAGTAAGGCAAATATTCTTTCCAACGTTAAGTTCCAGTATCCTTGCCTGAAGTCTAAATCCACCTCTCGGCTCAATGTTTCTGAATCAAGAATTTTGCTGTCATTCATAACAATTTTCACTTTGGGTGAATTAACCGAGACAGAGTCGAAATTGTCTAGAATTAACGTGTGTTGAATTTTGGGAAAGAGTGATAGAGATCTTTCTATGGCGTCTTTCAAATAAGTATTTTTAGTTGTTCCCAGGTGAACGTAAACTATCTCCATTTTTGCTCATTCTGATTCTGGATCTCTTCAAAATTGGACTCTACATATTTGAACTTTTCAAATTCAAGGTAATTATCCCCGTATACATTTGTCAAAGTCCAAGGTTGTGGAGCTGTAACTGTTCCACCTCTCATTAAGCTAATAACTCCAGCCCACCAGGAAAAAGTAGAGTTACTCGCCACAAGTTGACCTGCATGAGAGAGAAGAGAAAAACTTGACCACGTATCGAGGGAATCTGTTCCAAGTACCAAAGAGTTTGGGAAGTTACTCAAAATCTCTGGATCCTCACTTCTCGCATCAGTAAAAATGATCACTTTTTCATCTTTTTCCACTTGATTAGAAAAGTACTCAACGGTGAGTAAGCCCACCGTGTCTTTGTTTTGAATGAAATCTCCTCGGCGGATATGAAGCATCTTTTCTGTTGCGAGAGCTGAACTCCAATATTTTGAGTTTTCAGCAAATGTTTCGGTGGCAGTTAATAGTTCGTCTTTGTATATATGCAAAGTTTCTTCGACAAGTTTGGGAGACTGAAAGTAACCTCTGATGAATCGTGGTGGATTCTTTGAAAAATCAATGGTGTCTGATGGAAGCTGAGTTTCGACGACAGAAAACATGGCCATTAACATTCTTCCGAGAGCTGAAGATTTATTCTTCACCCTACTTAAAAATCCAAAGGCGAGATTTAATCTATTGCTTACTGTAACCTTAATTTGGTGATCACAAAAATCTTCTAGGAGAAGGATTTCACAAACTCGATCAGATCCAGATTTTGGAAAGACTATTTCAATCCGGCACTTATATTTGTTCTCGAGATTATGCGCGAGGTTCCAAATAAATAGTTGGTTTCCTAACCCACCGCTAGCTAATATGCGAATCATTTTGTTTTATAAGTCAATTCAATTCACACAAATTACAAGGTTGTAATCATGGTGGATGACTGTAAAATCAACTCCCTCAAGTGCCTGATTGTAAAATGCACCTTTTCCGGGCAATACTCCAAATTCTATTTCGAATTTTGCGGCAACGTTCTGGTTTTCAGAAGGAATCCACTTCAGTGAAACAGGCGTATCGTCCACCACAATGACTGTGCCAGTGCGCAGAAGTGGTCTAATTGCAATTAGTTCTTTCCTCCCGTGCTCAGCGCTTGCCAATGGATTACTCCAATCCACATCCCAACTGTCGAGGTAAATCAAGTCAGCGGATTCCTTAGTTGTAATTTCGGAAAAATTTTCAAGGAAATCGACGCTATCCATTACGAAGAAACGACTTTTTCTGGATTTCGCAAATTGAAGGCGCTTAGACGGGTAAGGATTGATGTCGACTGTGAAGAAATTTCCTCCGAAATTCCTGACATAAGAATCAAAAAGTCTGGATGAGTCAGTTCCGTATGCGGATGTTCCAGTCTCAATTATAGTTGCCGCCCTTCCCGAGAGAGAGTTCAAAGCTAGAAATAGGCCATGACGATTTTGATGATCAGGTTGCGACCATCGATCAAAATGGGCTGCAACAAGATCGTCTGCCGTGCGAAAACGCTTTATCTTCCATACGGTACTCCAAAACAAAGTATTTGCCCGGTGCATCCATTTGTTCATTGAATTGACTCCCTGATCTGTGTCATATGATGCTGCACCATTTTCTGTACTAATTCTTCAAAAGTCACGGAGGGGGTCCACCCAAATTCGCTCCTGTACAAGCTGTTGTCACCACGCATCGGCGGAGTCTCAATCGATCGAAAATATTCTGGATTCAGGTTAATAAATTTTTTATAATCGGACACGCCCACAGTTCCGAAGGCAATTTGAATCATTTCTTCAACAGCGTGTAGCTCGGATGATGCGATCACGTAACAATTGTGGTTTCCTGTTAGGGCTATATTGCACATCGCTTTCATGTAGTCTCCCGCAAATCCCCAATCTCTCTTGCTCTGAATATTTCCAAATTCAATATTTGTTGAACCAAGGACTGCGACTTCTGCTGCAGCGCGAGCAACTTTGGCCGAAACAAACCCAACCGGTCTGAATTCAGATTCATGATTGAATAAAATAACTGATGTATAACGAACCAAATGGTGTATCCGGTTTGCCAAGAATTGATGCGCACAGTATTTGTGTTTTCCATATGTCGTTACGGGATTCATCGGTGTTAACTCATTGCATAACTCTTCTCCAGGACCGAACATTTCTGAACTCGACGCTTGGACAAAGTGAATTTCTCTTGAGGAGTTTTGAGCGAAATCCTCAACTTCGGAAACTATCCTCGTGAGAAGATTAAAATTAACGTCTTCAGACAGTTGAGGATTTTTCTCACATAATGCAACTGAGCTTAGTGATACTAGATTAATCACGATATCTGGATTTATGCTGGCAAGCAGCTTCCGGAAGTTTTCTCCGGACGAGATATCAATCTGTGTCTGAGATATTCCCAGACTAGATAAGCGATGTGAGAATCCCCTGGATGCCCCATAAACCCTGACATCTTGGTCATGAAATGCTTTGGCGAGAAAAGCGCCATCTTGCCCTGAACTTCCTAGAATGAGGGCGGATTTCTGTTGCACGCGCTATTATTGCAAGAGTTTTGGGGAATAGATCCCGATTTCTCTATATTTGCCAATGTTTTCTTCAAGCATACACCTATCGAGTTTGGATGAGCAGATGATTGGACCGATAGTTTCGATATTTAGCAGTCGGTGTTACCGGCCTGTAACAATCTTCAGGATGTTAGTCAGATTTTCTAGGTTCTGGTACCGGATTAGGGGTAGGAAGTTAGCTTTTGACTCGAAGAGATTTGAGGAGGCTGCGTGGGTAGCAAGGTTTAATGAGACTAAATCTGGGAGATACGACAAGAGTATTGAGTTGGTCATAGTCTCAACATCGAAGGATTTTGATATTCTTCCAGATTCAATTAATTACGCATTAAGAGCGCTGAAACCATACAACATAAGCGGGGCTCGTGTAATTGTACCTAGCCGCGATGTGTCTTCATGTCAGAAATTGTTGCTGGATTGTGAAGGCGAAGTAGAAATTATTGATGAAAGTGATTTGATCTCTCAGAAGCACTTTAAGAAGTTAACCGAAGTATTCGGAAACCGTAATACATGGGTCCTCCAACAACTTTTAAAAGTGCAGGGTGTTTTAAAAAGCAAATCCGATGCAGTTTTAATTCTTGACTCTGACACAGTTTTACTTCGTCCTCGACCTTGGTTCTCTCCCGTTGGAAATCAAATTCTGATGCCGTCTATGGAGTACAACGAGTCCTACTATCAATTCTTGGCGAAACTTCACATCTCCGAATTAGTGCCCAAATACTCATTCATTTCCCACCACATGCTGATGCAGCCGAAAATACTTTCTAACCTCTTGGATTCCTTAGACCTTTTAGAGATTGAAAAATTCATTACCTACATATGTGATAATGCAGACACTAAAGTTCAATCACCAATTTGTATTGAATACGAGCTCTACGGCCAGCATTTATTCGAAACGGAACCTAAAGGATATTTCCTTGAACGATGGTCAAACATTTCTATTTCTAGGCGGTACTCGAATACAATCCTTAAATCTAAGTTAGCAAAATCGACTTTGAGAATTTTTTATAACTCGGTCAGCTTCCACTCTTGGTCTTAGATTTGATCATGTCCTTCCAATACGGGATCCATAACTGTGGCGATGTTTCCGCGGTAAAGTATTGATTTTTTGCAAGGAAATCCTGCAATAAACCTGGTGTTACATCTAAAACGCTATCCAGGTAGAGAATTGGAAGGTCGAGCCATTCAAGAGTTTGGGACCAATTTGTACGCAAAACCACTGGAAATGAATTTTGATACAAGATTTCCCATAATCTATGTGTGTCAAAGCCATTCCCTTCACATGCAAAAATGAATTTATACTCCCGAGCAATGCGAAAGTATTCTTTTGTTGGCAATAGTCCTGTTACCACGTCAAAAGATTCAGGGTGAGATTTCGCGATTGTAACTACTTCCACGCGCGATGCATTCGTGGGTGACATGGGAGGAACTAATACACGATCATAACTTTTGAATTGAGATAAGCCTTTATGGAGGTGCTTAAAACCTGATCTCCCCAACCTAATGTTTTCGATCCCGATAGGTAAGGTCTTTACGTTAGGGAGATCATTAATCGCAGAGTTTTGACAGAAGAATTCAATTGATTGATCCTGAAAATACTTGCCATCAGTAAAATTCTGGTCACTGTTTCCAGAGAATATTGTTTTCCCTGGCAGCAAATCCCCAGCAATCTTGAATACTTCGAAAAAATTGTGCCCATTCACAAATATGGAAGCAGATTTTGAAATTCTATACCTTGTTTTATTAACATTATTAATCGGAAAGGGTACGACGTAATCACAAATGCTAGCCACTGAATCACCAGATAAATATGGCTTATTTGTGATAAATCGAAAGAATCTATTTTGGAGGATTCTCGAAGTTTGCCACCGTAATCGAAAACCGATTTTGATTACGGTTTTTTTTATCGGATGACCTGCACCATTTCTTTTCACTCTTCTTTGCCTTTCCTGCGCTTTACAAATATCCGATATACGTTACACACTTTGCTGCTTAATCAAAGACCGAATCCTGGCAAAAGTCTTCCGCAGTGGGAGTTTTTGTGACGAAATAACACCTTTGTTTTGGCTTTTTTGCTAGTATATCGGGGAATTCCGCCCTTGTTTGCTTTTCACTGCCTAGGAGGCTTGTTTTGAAAAAGCCAAAGATTGTTATTACTGGTGCGGCGGGATTTATTGGGTCTGCATTATCTAACTCTTTGTTAGAGGAGTACGATGTCTTCGCAATTGATGATTTGACCTCTGGATCCTGGACTAGGCTTGATCCTTCAGTAGAACGTATAGAAATGGATTTAGCGTCAGCGTGTCTTGATGACCTTATTGATGTGTTTGCTGGAGCTGAAAAGATTTGTCATCTAGCGGCAATAAAATTAAACAATCCAACTCAGAATAGTGATCGCATGCTCGCTACAAACATACGTGCAACCCGAAACATTTTTGAAGCTGCTGGAATATGTGATGTAAAAAAAGTACTTTTTACGTCATCCTTGTATACATACGGCTCGATGGGACCAACAATAATGTCGGAACTAGACATTCCATCTCCAACAACTTTATACGGCATGACTAAACTAATTGGTGAACAGATGCTAAATACAGCGGCGAAGAAATATCAGTTTGAAGTTGTAATCCCTAGACTTTTTTTCATCTATGGTCCCGGCCAGTATATGGATGGCGGCTACAAATCGGTTATTGTCAAGAATTGCGAACAATTGAATCTTGGATTACCAGCAACGATAAACGGTGATGGGAATCAGGCGCTTGACTATGTTTTTATCGAAGACTGCGTTGAAGGGCTCAATTGCTTGCTTGAAAAAGGAATCACTGGGGTTATGAATCTTTCAAGCGGTATACCGCGTAGCGTTAATACGATAGTCGACACTTTGGTGTCATATAGCAGTGTTTCCAAGACTGATTATCTTGATGCCGATTGGACTGCAGGTTCCATTAGATTCGGCGCCAATGAACGGATTCATGCACACTCTGGCTGGTCGCCTAAGACTTCTTTCTCTGATGGTCTAAAGCAAACCTGGGATTACTATGCAACCGGTCAATAACAGTGTTTGTATCTCAGTCATAGTTCCCTGCTTGAACGAGGAGGGAAACATTGGTGGCTTAGTTGAGCGAATCTCAACTGCGCTGAGCGATTTGAGATTTGAAATAATTCTTGTTGATGATGGAAGCACTGACAATACCATTAATCTCGCCGAGAAAATGTGCTCCGAAAATTATAATTTGAAGGTTTGTAAACATGCAGGTAATTTCGGAATTGTCCGAGCCTGGCAAACAGGATTAGATCATGCTGACGGTGAAATTGTTTGTCTTATCGACGCAGATCTACAAAATCCACCCGAGGCGATTAAGGAGCTGTTTGATTGCTTAGTTGATAATCAGGCTGACTTAGTACAGGGTGTTCGATCTTCTATCGGAAGAACAAAGAATCAAAGAATGCTTTTTTCGCGAGGCCTAAACTTTCTCCTCAATTTCGTTTTTAGGCAAAAAGCAATTGATTCAAAATCTGGGTTTGTACTAGGTTACAAACATGTGTTGATAGATATCCTAGATCATCGACTTAAGTACTTTTTCTTTCAAACGTTTATTGGCGTTGTAGCAAGACGCAAAAAATACAAAGTTCATGAAGTGGAAACTCTTTTCGATTCGCGCGAGAGTGGGGAATCCTTCATTACGCGGAAAAACGTTAGTATAATTCTATTAAAGGTTTTATTGGATTTCATTCCCGCTTTTATTGAATTTAGATTCATCAACAAGCCTATACTTATGGGAATTCCTGGGGTTTCCAAATTTTCCCAGCGAAGCATCAAAAGTAGAATCTATTTCCACCTTTATTTCTCAACCATGAAGATTCACAAATGGATCATATCCGGCGATTCAAAATGGTATTACTATTTTTTAAAAAATACAGAGTTTCTCGATCGCGAAGCTTTAGTGAAATTGCAGGATGACAGGCTTAAAAAACTTCTTCACCATACTTATCAACATGTGCCTTACTACAGAAAAACTTTTCAGCAAAGTGGTCTCAATTTGCAGAGTCTGATTGAAATGAAGAGTATCCCATTGCTGTCTAAAGATGATGTCCGAAAAAATATTCATTTTTCTATGTTTTCGGATGATCACATGAAGAAGCAAATGCTGAGAATACAAACGAGTGGTAGCACTGGTCAGCCATTTGTTTGTTATGCAGATAAATTCCAGTTAGAGATGAGATTTGCGACAACTCTACGGGCACTGGAGATGACTGGTTGGACATTCGGTGACAAACAGTTGCGACTCTGGCATCAAACTCTTGGCATGACGAGAAAGCAGGCTTTAAAGGAGAAAATAGATTCCATTTTACTTAGAAGAAAGTTTATTCCAGCTTTTGAAATGACTGAGGATTCGGTATCCAAGCTTTTCACCATGATCGAAAGGTATAGACCTGTCCTGATTGATGGGTACGCGGAGTCCTTAAATTTTATTTCTATGTTCGCCCCTCATTCCACTACACTCGATCAAATTTCAGTTATGTCATCAGCTCAGCAACTCACTCCTGAGACTCGACAATTGATTCAAGAAAAATTGAATGCTCGGGTTTTTGATAAGTATGGCAGTCGTGAATTCTCAGGAATTGCCTATCAATGTGCTGAGGGTAGGAATTTTCACGTCCAGGACGAGAGTTACATTGTAGAAATTTTGGTTGATGGTCGGAAAGCTGAGCCTGGAGAAGTAGGAGAGCTCGTGATAACCGATCTGAATAACTTCTCCGTGCCCCTTATACGCTACAGAATTGGGGATTTATCGCTTGCGGTCGAACAAACTCCCTGTCCGTGCGGGAGAAGCCATTCACAAATTGGAATGATTTCAGGACGCACTCAAGCACTCGTCTTGTGTAACAACGGAGTTTGGCTTCCAGGTACATTCTTTGCACATTTTTTTAAAGATTTCCAATTCGCAATCCAACATTTTCAAATTATCCAAGAGACGGCAGGTGCATTTAGAGTAAACATCATTCCTACGCCGCGCTATACATCTGACATTGAATCCCAAATTCGTACTGGGCTCTATCGATACACAGGCTCCTCTACGAAAATTGAATTTCTTCAAGTTTCAGAAATTCCTATGGAAAGAACAGGTAAGAGAACTCCTGTGATATCAAGAGTTTCCGTGGACTTTCAGAAAATTAGGCCTGCAGAATTACTCACGTCAAAAAAACATTATGCTAGTGAATGATGGATCCTCGATCTTTCCCTTCATCGGTGTCTTAGAGTTGTGTTATTCTTGCTTTTAGTCGAGGGAAAAATGGTAAATGAATGAAGATTCTAGTTACCGGGGCCGCTGGGTTTATTGGTTCCACTCTAGTCGAGCAACTTGCAACGGATTCCATGAATCAAGTTATAGCTCTGGATTGTTTTTTGCCTGATTCATATTCTGCGGAAAGTAAGAGATTAAATGTAGAAGGTTTTAGAAAAAGAGAAAACATCAAGTTTTATCAAATCGATTTAAGAGACAATTTTGATTCTTCTATCCTTGACGGGGTGGATTGTTTGATTAACGAAGCTGCAATGCCTGGGCTTGTCAAGAGTTGGAGCCACCTTGACATATACATGAACTGCAATGTGTCAGTCGTTGATAGACTTTGCAGAGAGTTGATAAAACGGGACATTCCTTTAGTCCAAATCTCTACCTCATCAGTTTACGGGGCGATGGCTACAGGTAGCGAAGAGTCCATCCTCAAGCCGACTTCTCCTTACGGTATTTCAAAACTGGCTGCCGAACAATTGATTGATGCATATTCCAGTCAATATGGTTTGCGCTACACAATTTTAAGATACTTTTCAGTTTATGGCCCACGGCAACGCCCTGACATGGCATATAACCTAATTGTTCAATCAATTCTTGAAGGAAATGAATTCCTGGTTTTCGGTGATGGCACACAAAGTAGATCTAATACCTTTGTTTTAGATGTCGTCGAAGCCACCATCCTTGCCGCTTCCAAACCAGCCGTGAATGAAATTTACAATATAGGGGGTAGCGAAGAGGTATCCCTTATTGAGGTGATTTCCATAATCGAAAGTATCGTTGGAAAGAAAGCTAATTTTCAATTCGCGCCTGCACGTCCAGGCGATCAACTCCGCACGGTGGCCAATATAGAAAAGGCGAAGAAAAATCTTGATTGGAGCCCGAGAGTCTTGCTCAAGGAAGGTTTGGAAAAGCAAATTAACTGGCAGACAAAGTTGTGATTAGCGTTCTGCTCACTCGAATTCGGAGTAGAAGAAGAAATATTCTGATACATGCGCTAGTTATTTTTTTAGCTCTGACAAGTATCGGTGTTTCTCAGTTTCGAAGCTACGGAATCAGTTACGACGAGCCGGCGATGAGAATGCATGGGATCGCGAATGCCAAATACGTAGTAGATATTTTTGCACCGAGTTTATCGAGTAAGTTGTCATCTGAGCCCTTGTATAAGTCTATTCCTGGATTTTCAGAGGTGGATCAGAACGGATTGACACATCCAGTTTTCTTTGAACTAGCTCTTGTTTTTCTAGAGTATCAGTTTGGGTTAACCGATGACAAAAAGAATCTATGGGAGTATCGGCATCTTGCTAACTTTATTTTTTGTTCCTTAGGTTTAGTAGTTTTTTTTGTATTTCTTTATTGGCGATTTAGAAAGTTGCCTCTGGCCTATCTTGGAGTTTTTTTTGTTGCATTAAGCCCGCGAATTTTTTCCGATATGTTTTATAATAACAAAGATGCGATTTTCATGACAACGTATCTCGCTGCCGGTACCGCATCGATTCTCTTCATCGTGAATAGGCGCAATACTTTTCTCTTTATTTCAGCGATCGCTATTGGGTTAAGTGCGGCGACAAGGCAGGTTGGGATTCTCCCAGCTATTTTGATTTGGGTTTCAATTGCATTTCAATTTAGGGAAATTACCCTGTCGAGTAGGGTAAAGAAGCTTGCTTTGCATTTCTCGCTAACACTTTCTTCTATGGTCTTGTTTCAACCGTATTATTGGGGGGACCCTATCACTAGACTTTTTGAATCTCTTGTGAGGGCTACTAATTTCCCTTACCCTGGATGTACGCTAACCCGCGGGACTTGCCTCGAGAATACGTCGCTGCCGTGGTTTTATCTGCCGTTATGGATCTCCGTCACGATTCCCTTAGTGTTCTTAATCGTTTTCGTACTTGGTTTATCGAGATTCCAGATCGATTTTTTTACCAAACTCAGGAATCAACCTTTCGCCAACACCCACATGAAAACAGATTTTTTGGTCCTCTGCCTTATTCTTCTTCCAATACTTATCGCTGTCATGTCTACAACGACTCTCTATAACGGGTGGCGGCACTTTTATTTCGTCTATCCTTTCTTGGCTTATTTTGGTGTTAGATTCTTTTCGAATTCTTCTGTGGTTTTGATGCATCGATTGCAACTCATTTTCGCTTCTTTGGTCCTGTTCACTTTCTGTACAACCGTTGTTTGGATGCATGAGAATAGGCCTTTACAAAACTTGTACTTTAACCAACTGGCTGGTGAAAAGATAGAGGCAAATTGGGAATTAGACTATTGGAGTGTCAGTAATAGGCAAGCGCTAGAATGGATTTTATCTCGTGATTCTCGAAAGCAGATTTCAATTCAAACTAATGATAATTCACCACTTTACGATAGTGCCGTTTTCATGTCAGCAGAAGACATCAGTAGGGTAGATTTTTTGTGGTACAACAAAGGGATCGAAGGTGCTGATTACGTGATTGCACGTCAAGATCTTACCCCTGAATCGAAAGAATTGCGAGCACTTTTGAATTCGCGAAATAGTGGATTTAGATTGGTGTACACAAGGTCCATTGGACAGACAGATATTTTCTCAATTTATGCAAAGAATTCCTAGGTTGCGTCTCTTATCAAGTTTGAATCGATTCTTCAAAGTGCATGTGTTCGTCCTTTTTGGGCGTCTATCTTTCGTGTGATCATTTGCCGAGAAGAAGGTTTATAGTTGTATTATTGGGATGTGAATAGACGACAAAGAATAAAGACTGTGTTAAAAATCATTGTTGAGAAATTCTTTTCCTCCATGAGTATTGATATCTTGACCAAATCTGACCACAGCATTAATGGACTCCAGCCATTCGTTAGAGAATTTTTCCTTCGCCAGAGCCATGGTGTACTTCATCTCGGTGCTCATGAGGGTCAGGAAGCAAGAACTTATGCTCTACTCGCGAAACCTGTAATCTGGATTGAAGCAATTCCTGTTCATTTCAAAAGGCTACAGGAGCATATTGAGCAGTTTAAGAATCAGACCGCTTTGAATGCGCTGTTGGACTCTCGGTGTCATAGTTCCCGTGAATTCTTTATCACTTCCAACAATGGTGAGTCTTCTAGCATTTTCCCGTTGGCTGGTAACCAATATTGGTTAGGTTTAGAAAATACAGAAGTTAGCGAGCTCCCATCTATGCGTCTTGACTGTATTGTTTCTGAACAACAACTACAAGGATTTGATTACTGGATTGTTGATGTGCAAGGAGCAGAGATTGAAGTGTTAGTCGGCGCCGGGAATTTGCTATCCCTTTGTAAGTACCTACAAGTCGAGATTAGTCAGGAGGAGTTTTATCAGGGGGGTGCTCAATTTGTTGATCTGCGAGATTTTCTAAAATCTAAGTCTTTCTTCCCGCTTTGGCTTCCTACTCACTCTCACGAGGAGATAATCTTTGTGAATACAAACTTAATGGCCGTTCACTAATTTCTTTCCTAGTCTGAAATTTGATTCTCGATGAGCCGCCTCCGGGATTTGAACCCGGGACCTACGCATTACGAGTGCGTTGCTCTACCCCTGAGCTAAGGCGGCGGGGTTATTAATCCAGTACGACAGAGCCGTTGGGAGTGCTCAAGTGCACTGCAACGATTCCATTATCGCCATCGTTTGCAGATGGATCCACCCAATCGATGGTGACGTTATCGAGTGCACCAAGGATCTCGGCCTTAAACCAAGATTCAGCAAGTTGATCTTTATCTGCAATGACGATCTTTTCAATCTTTGAAACGGCGGTGCCATCCTTTGAAGGATGATCTTCTGTAAGCCACTGAATAAAAAATGGTAGTTCGCGTGAATCTGTAATCTCTTTAACGCCGATCTGCTTCCACTTAAGGTCAGATCCATCTGGGCGTGTGCGGTGACCATCGACGGCATCGCGTCCGAACTTTGTTTCTATTGGTGAAATATCTTCGGTGCTAAAGACCCAAGTAAGCCATCCGCCACCTTCTTGAGCTTTCTGTGAGACAACCTT
>Ga0247844_1003123_pt1 | contig 25146 bp, 16 predicted proteins | sample LaCtaG_FD_192421 | JGI IMG/M metagenome (GOLD analysis project Ga0247844, IMG submission 192421) | Freshwater microbial communities from meromictic Lake La Cruz, Castile-La Mancha, Spain - LaCruzMarch201714.5m_1 | ecosystem: Environmental > Aquatic > Freshwater > Lake | place: Spain: Castile-La... | reverse complement strand
CGAGCACTACCGGGTCATCCGCCCGCTTCGGGACCGCCTGATCTTTGCGCGGCAGGACCTCATGTCGGACCCCCCGTTCACGAAGATCGATCTGGTCACCTGCCGGAACCTGCTGATCTACTTCCGCCCGGCCGCGCAGCGCCGGGTGCTCTCCCTCCTCCACTTTGCCCTCCAGCCCGGCGGGCTCCTGTTTCTGGGCAACAGCGAAACCATCGGCGAGCTGTCCTACGCCTTCGACGTCATCGACTCGAAGCACCGGATCTACCGCAAAGCCAGAGGGATCAGCCTGCGGCTCGCGGATGCCATCCCGAACCTGCCGGAGTCCTCGACGTGGACGACTCTGGCCGACGAGCGCATGCAGCGCGCGGGGGGGCGCCAGAAGTCCCTGCCGGCGACCGACGGGATCCAGCAGCACCTCCTTGAGCGTTTCGCCCCCGCGACGCTTGTCACCAGCCAGCAGTTCCAGCTCATCTACACCCTTGGCCCGGTCTCCCGCTACCTGCAGGTCGCCACGGGCCCGGCCCGCCTCGACCTTCTCAAGATGGTGCCGCGGGACCTGAGCCTGGCGATCAGCACCGCCGGAGCCCAGGCCCTTCGCGAGGGGCGGATCGTGGAATATCGAGCGGTCCAGTTCCTCCCGCCGCAGGGCGAGTCCCAGCTCCTCTGCGTGCAGGTGGAGCCGTTCCGTTCGCGCGGGGAGCAGGGCAACATGCTGGTGATCACGGTGACCCAGGATGAGGCCCCCGTGCTGGCCAACCCGGACGCGAAGGACTTCGATTTTGACAAGCAGCTCCTGAGCCGGGTCACGGAGCTGGAAAGGGACCTGCAGGCCACGCGCGACAACCTGCAGGCCTCGATCGAGCAGCAGGAGACCGCCAACGAGGAGCTCCAGGCCGCGAACGAGGAGCTCCTTGCCGCGAACGAGGAGCTGCAGAGCACCAACGAGGAGCTGGAGTCCGTCAACGAGGAGCTCTACACCGTCAACGCCGAATATCAGGGCAAAATCCAGGAGCTCACCGAGCTCAACGACGACATCGAAAACTTCACGCGCAGCACGAACATCGGCACGATCTTTTTCGACACCGAGCTCCGGATCCGGCGGTTCACGCCGGCGTTCGCTTCGGTGACCGGGCTGGCTGCGCAGGACATCGGGCGCCAGGGGGCCACCTTCGCGCATCCGGTGATGCTGGCCATCGTTGCCGCCTGGCCGCAGGTGCGGGCCGGCGGGACCATGCACGAGGAGGTGATCCAGCTCCCCGATATCGGCGAATACCTGCTGCGCATCCAGCCCTACCGCCAGGACCACTCGGGGATCGAGGGAGTGGTCGCCGCGCTCGTCAACGTGAGCCGCCTCCGGGATGCGGAGAGGGAGCTCGACGCCACCCTGCAGACCGTCGATGTCGGGATCTGCGTCACCGATGAAAAGGGCGTCTTCACCCAGGTCAACAACGCCTACTGCAAGATTTACGGATATGCGCGGGAGGAGCTCATTGGCCGGCACTTCACCATCGTCGTGCCCGCTGCTTTCCAGGAAAGGGCCTGCGAGATGCACGACGACTTCATCCGGGGCGGTTACGAGATCCCGGCGGTCTGGGACGTCGTGGCCAAGGGTGGGCGCCCGATCCGGATCTCCGTCAAGGCCTCGCTCCTGAAGAAGAACGACGGGAGCCTGCGGAAGATCACGGTCGTCCAGAGCGAATCCGACACCCCCCGCCTGCAACCCGGTTGATCTGCAGAAAAATGGAACATCTGAGCCACCATTCCCAATCCCTGAGAAAGCGCGCCGAGGCGGCGCTGCAGCGGCTTGGCGCCACCGCGCTGGAGCACGGCGGGGAGGATCTGGCCACCCTCCTCCAGGAGCTCACGATCCACCAGATCGAGCTGGAGATGCAGGGCGAGGAGCTACGCACCAGCACCGAGGCGCTCGCCAGGTCCAAGGCCCTCTACTTCCAATATTTCGAGGCCGCCCCCGTCCCGATCCTCCGCGTCACCCGGGAGGGCCGTGTCATCGAAAGCAACCTCGCCGCCGCGGAGATGCTCGAGATCCAGAGGCGGACGAGCTCCGAGTTTCCCCGGCACCTGCTGGAGCGGCTCCTGGATGCGGGGGAGCTCGCGCGGTTCCGCCGCCTGCTCTCCGACGCCCTCTCCGCCGGATTTCCCGTTCCGGCGGACATCAGAATGAGGACCCCCAGCGGGCGGGCCTGCGTCTTTTCTGTCACGGCCCTCGCGCTCTCCGAAGCCCCCGTGCCGGAGATCCTCCTGTTCTTCCAGGACGAGACCGAATCCAGGCTGAGGAGCTCCGAGTTCGAGCGTCTCTCGCTCCTGGCGCGGCACACCGACAACACGGTGATCTTTACCGACGCCGCGCGCCGGATCGTCTGGGTCAACGATGGGTTCACCCAGCTCACGGGCTACTCTGCGGGCGAGGTCCGGGGGAAAAGCCCGTCGCTTCTCCAGGGGCCCGACACGGACAGGAAAACCATCGAGCGCCTGCGCAAGGCCCTCAATGCGGGCCATGGCATCAAGGAGGAGATCCTGAACTACAAAAAGGACGGATCGCCCTACTGGGTCGCCATCGAGATCACCCCCCAGAGGAAGCCCGACGGTGCGCTCAACGGATTCATGTGTGTCGAGCGCGATGTCACGGCCCGCCATCTTCGCGAAAGCGAGCTCCTCAACCTGAGAACGGCGGTCGCGCAAAGCGCCAACGCGATCCTCATCACCGACGCTGCGGGGACGATTGAGTTTGTGAACCCGGCGTTTGAGAAGACCACGGGCTACTCTGCGGGCGAGGTCATCGGGCAAAACCCGAGGATTCTCAAGTCCGGCAAGCAGGGCCCGCGGTTCTACGAGGACCTCTGGAAGCAGATTTCCTCGGGCAAGACCTGGCGGGGGACCTTCCACAACCGCCGGAAGGATGGCAGCCTCTACTGGGAGTCGACCACGATCTCTCCGATCACGGATCCGGACGGAGCGATCCAGCGCTACATCGCGATCAAGGAAAACATCACGGAGAAGATTGCGGCGGAGGAGGCCCTCCGGGAGACCTCCCTGCGGGCGGAGGCCGCCAGCCGCGCCAAAGGGGAGTTCCTTGCCAACATGAGCCATGAGATCCGGACCCCGCTCAATGCGATCATCGGAGCCTCCGAGCTGCTGGAAAACAACCCGCACGACGCCGAGGCCGGGGAGCTGTTCGAAATGATCCGAAGCAGCGGGGAAGTCCTCCTGGCCCTCATCAATGACATCCTCGACTTCTCGAAAATTGAGGCAGGGCAGCTCGAGCTCAAGCCGGTGGCCTTCGACATCAGGGCTTGCGCCCGGCAGTCGATCCAGATGGTCTTCAAGATGGCCGCCGCAAAAAATATCCACCTGGATCTGGACATCGCCCCCGGGCTCCCGGATGTTTTCTACGGGGATGAGGCCAAGCTGCGCCAGGTCCTGATCAACCTCCTCGCCAACGGGGTCAAGTTCACCGACAAGGGGCAGGTCTCGCTCGCCATCTCCTGCCCGCCCAACGCCCCCAACAAGATTTCGTTTGCGGTGCGCGACACCGGGATCGGAATCCCCCCCGACCAGCAGCACAAGCTCTTCCACAGCTTTTCGCAGATCGATGCCTCAAACGCCCGGCGCTACGGCGGCACCGGGCTCGGCCTGGCGATCTCCCAGAGGATCATCAGGATGATGGGAGGCGAGATCACGGTGGAGTCCACTCCGGGCGCTGGCTCGACATTCCACTTCGAGATTCCCGGCCCCGGCGGGCAGCCCCCGCCTCCGGACCCGGAACGTCCATCCCATCCCCCGGAACCGGAGGCCCCCCTTGGCGACCGCTGCCCGCTCCGGATCCTTCTGGCAGAGGACAATCCGGTCAACCAGCGGCTGGTCGTCATGATCCTGCGGCGCATCGGATACGAGCCCGCCCTGGCCGGCAACGGCCACGAGGTCCTCATGGCGCTGGAGAGCGGGCCGTTTGATCTGATCCTGATGGACGTGCAGATGCCCGGGATGGATGGGCTGGCGGCCTCCCGACGGATCGTCGAGCTTTACCCGCCGGAGAAGCGCCCGTATATGATCGCCCTCACCGCAAATGCCATGTCCGGCGACAGGCAGCTCTGCCTCGACGCGGGGATGGATGGATACCTGAGCAAGCCCGTCCACCCGAACGAGCTGGCAAAGGCCATCGAGCAGGCGCACGGCGACTTGGGACGCAGGCGCGCGTAGGCCCGCCCATCGAAAGAGAAACAAAACGATTATTAGCATGCTGAAACTTCAACAGGATCAGGTCTGGAAGGCCGGGGAGTCCTACCTGCGGATTGTGCGGCTGGAGCGGCTCTCGGTCGCCTACAAGGCATTCCGGGAGCTTGGCTCGCGCGACGGGACCCACCACGAGGTGAGCAAAAAGGCGTTCTGCCGCCTGATCAAAGGGGCCGGCCTGGTGGGGCCGGTCCCGTCTGCGGGCGACGCGCAGTGAGGCCATCCGCCCTTCGATGAGCTCCCGTTTGCACTTCCAGGTCCAGGCCCGCGCCTCGGGGTCGGAGGCCCGGGCCGGGACATTCCAAACGCTTCACAACCCGGTCCAGACCCCGCTCTTCATGCCGGTCGGCACGCAGGCCACCGTCAAGGCCCAGCTGCCCCAGACGCTCGAGGACTCGGGCTCGCAGATCCTCCTGGCCAACACCTACCACCTCCTGCTCCGGCCGGGGCTTGACGTCTTCCGGCGGATGGGAGGAATCCACCGGTTCATGAGCTGGAAAAAATCCGTGCTCACCGACTCGGGGGGGTATCAAATTTTTTCGCTCCCGCACTCGCGCTCGATGAGCGAGGAGGGCGCGACCTTCCAGAGCTACACTGACGGGCGCACGATCCTGCTGAGCCCGGAGGTGAGCATCGGGGCCCAAGTGGCGATCGGCAGCGACATCATGATGGCGCTCGACCAGTGCGTGCCCTCGACGGCGGAGGAGAGCGTGGCGCGCGGCGCGCTGGAGCTCACCCATCGCTGGGCGGTGCGCAGCCTGGCGGCGCGCGGGGATTCCCCGCAGGCCCTGTTTGCGATTGCGCAGGGGGCTCTCTTCCCGGAGCTCCGGCGGCGGAGCGCGCTGGGGCTGGCGGAGCTGCCCTTCGACGGGTTTGCGATCGGGGGGCTGGCGGTGGGCGAGGACAAAAGCCAGCGCGAGGACACCTGCGCCTACACGGCGGCCCTGCTCCCGTCCGACCGGCCGCGCTACCTGATGGGCGTGGGCACGCCGCTCGACATCCTGGAGGCGGTCCACCGCGGCGTGGACATGTTCGACTGCATCATTCCGACGCAGGTGGCCCAGCGCGGCGGGGTTTTCACGTCGCGCGGCTACCTGCAGCTCCGGCGGGGGGTTTACAAGTTCTCGGAGGAGATGCTCGATCCGGCCTGCACGTGCCCGACCTGCCAGCGCTACTCCCGCGCCTACCTCCACCACCTCACCAAAACCCGGGAGACCCTGGGCTGGCAGCTCCTCGGGAAGCACAACATCCATTTTTACCACCAGCTTCTCCGCGAGATCCGGCGGAGCATCCTGGAGGACCGGTTCCCGGCGCTCCTCCGCGAGAAGCGCGCCCTCCTCCACGAGGACGACCTCGACAACCCGGTCGCCGTGCAGCCCCCGAAGAGGGTCCGCCGCCCTGCCCTGGGCCACTACGAAGTCCACACCTCGTGGGAGGGGTTCGCCAGCATCCGGCACATCCAATCGGGCGAGATCATGCACTCCCGGACTCCGCCCATGGAGGAGGCCCGGCGCCTCTACATCGACCAGTCGCAACTCGCCCTGCGCCTGCGCGAGCCGGGCAGCGAACCGCTCGTGGTCTGGGACGTCGGCCTCGGGGCCGGCGCCAATGCCATGGCTGCCATCGCGTGCTACGAGGAGGCGGCCTCGACGGGGCCCGTCCGCGGCCTGCGGATCATCAGCTTTGAAAACGACCTGGATTCCCTGCGCCTCGCTTTCAAGAACAACGACCAGTTCCCCTACCTGCGGCACAGCGGCCCGGCGGGGATCCTGAAAAATGCGGAGTGGCAGTCGAAGAGCGACCCGGGGCTCGCCTGGACGCTCATCTTCGGAGATTTCCTCGACGTGCTCGACCGGGCTCCCCTCCCCCCCGACCTGATCTTTTACGACATGTTTTCCGGCAAGACGAACGCCGGGGCGTGGACGCACGGGGCGTTCCGGCGGCTTTTTGCCGCCTGCCGGGGGAGGCGCTCCGAGCTGTTCACCTACACCTGTTCGACGGCCTCGCGCGTGGCGCTCCTTGCGGCGGGGTTCCATGTGGCCCGCGGGCGCAGCGCCGGCGACAAGGTGGAGACCACGATCGCGGTGACGCCGCCGCCGGCGCGCGACGACCTCGAGTTTCTGGGCGCGGAGTGGCTCGCGAAATGGCGGCGCTCGTCCGCCCGCTTTCCCTCCGACCTTCCCGCCGATGAGCACCCCGGGCGGGAATCGGTGATCCTCGGGCACGCCCAGTTTTCCCTACTGGCAATTCCGTGATCCGCAGGTAGGTTCCCCGGATATGCAGGCTCCGACCGGAACGGTCACCTTTCTATTCACGGACATCGAAGGCAGCTCCCGCCTTTGGGAGCGGTTTCCTGTCGACATGGGGCCGGCGCTGGCGCGGCACGACGCGCTGCTGCGGGGGGCGATCGAGGCGCGGGGCGGCGTGGTGTTCAAGACGGTCGGCGATGCCTTTTGTGCGGCATTTTCGTCGCCGGCCTCCGCCATGGAGAGCGCGCTGGCGGCGCAGGCGGCGCTCTTTGCAGAGGACTGGGGGCGGGTTGGTCCGGTGCGGGTGCGCATGGGGCTTCATGCGGGGCCCGCCGAGTTCCGCGACCAGGACTACTTCGGGGGCACCCTCAACCGGACCGCCCGCATCAGCTCCGCCGGACACGGCGGGCAGATCCTCGTCTCCCAGGTGCTCCCGGAAATTTTGCGCTTGGACTTCCCGGACCTCGGGTTCGTTCCCCTCGGGGATTTCCGGCTGCGGAACCTCACGAGCGTGGAGCGGATCTACCAGGTTCATGCCCCGGGGCTGCCGGCGCAGTTTCCGCCCCTGCGCCTCCAGCTCAGCCTGCCGCACAACCTTCCCGCGCCGACCACCAGCTTCATCGGACGCATCGCAGAGATGGAGGAGGTGAAGTCGCTCCTCGGGCGGGGGCGGATGCTGACGCTGCTCGGGACGGGGGGAACAGGCAAAACCCGGCTGGCGATCGAGGTCGGGCGGGAGGCGCTCGAGGCCTTCCCCGACGGCGTGTGGCTGGTCGAGCTGGCCACGCTGGACCAGGAGTCCGACCTGCTGGAGGCGGTGGCCGGCGTGCTCGGCGTGAGGGAGGAGCACGGCCGCACCCTCGCGGAGACGCTGGCCTCCTTCCTCTGCGCCCGCAGGGTCCTGCTCCTGCTGGACAACTGCGAACACATCCTCCCCATCGTCGCCCGCGAGGTCAAAGCCCTGCAGTCCGCCTGCCTCCAGCTCCACGTCCTCGCCACCAGCCGGCAGGCGCTCCATGTCCCCGGCGAGGTCACCTACCCGCTCCGCCCGCTTCCCGCCTTTGACGTCTGGCAAAGGCCCCGCGACCGGCCCGTCAGCGCCGGCGATATCGCCGCTTTTGATTCCGTCCGCCTGTTCCTGGATCGCGCCCGCGCGGTCGTGCCGGCATTTGAGCTGACCGACGCCAACGCACCGGACATCGCGCGGATCTGCTGGCGGCTCGACGGGATCCCGCTGGCCCTCGAGCTTGCGGCAGCGCGGCTTCGGGTCCTGAGCCCCGCGCAAATTTCCGAGCGGCTGAACGACCGGTTCCAGCTGATCAAAGGCCACGCCGTGCTCCCGCACCAGCAGACCCTCCGGGCGCTCATCGACTGGAGCTACGACCTGCTCAGTGCCCCGGAAAAGCGGCTCTTCCATCGCCTGGGCGTCTTTGCCGGCGGGCGGACGCTGGAGGCGGTCGAGGCCGTTTGCCCGGACCCCGGGGAGGACCTGCTCGACCTGCTTCAGCAGCTGGCGGACAAGTCGCTCATCTTTGTGGAGGATGGCGGCGACGGGCCGCGCTACACGCTGTTGGAGTCGGTCTGGCAATACGCCCGCGAGAAGCTGTCAGGAAGCGGCGAAATGGCTGAAATGCAGGACCGCCACCTGACCTATTTTCTCGAGCGGGCCCGGCAGGCCGCCCCGCACCTCACCGGGCTCGACCCCGCCCCCGCGCTCCGCGCGCTGTCCGCCGACTTCCTCAACCTGCGCTTCGCCCTCGAGTGGGCAGCCGTCCGGCCGGGAGGGGCCGGTCCCGGACTGCAACTGCTCGCCGCCCTCGAAAGATACTGGGAAATCTGCGGCAGCCTGGAGGAGGCCCGGCGGCACTGCGAAGCGATCCTCGGGCGGGGCGATGTCGGGGATGCGCCTGGCGACCTCGCCGCCGCGCTCATCTGCGCCGGGCGCATCGCATGGACGCAGGACCGCTACGAAGAAGGCCGCCAGATGCTCGACCGCGCGATGGGCATTGTTGAGGAGCTGGGAGATCTGGACCTGCTCGGCCTGGCGTGCGGATACTCGGGGTTTCTTGCCCTCTCAGAGGGGCATGCCGGGGAGGCCGCAGCGGCGTTCGAAAAAACCCGCAAGCTGGGCGAACGAATGGGCCGCAGGAAGCTGCTGGCCCTTGCGCTGGCCGGAAGCGGCAGCCTCGCCGCTGGAGAAGGAAAATTCCCCGAAGCACTGGCCCTCAAGCACCAGGCCCTGGAGGCCTTCCGCGCGGTCGGGGACAAGTGGATTGTCGGCTACAGCCTCTGGGGGGTTGCCCAGGTTGCGCTGGCCCTGGAGGATCCCGCGACCGCGCACAAAGCTCTCGCCGAATGGGCACGGATGACAAGGGAGCTCGGGAACCGCTGGGCCACGCCCTACATCCTCCAGCTGCTCGCCGATACCGCGCGCCTCCAAGGCAAGCCCGAGCTCGCCGCCCGCATCTTCGGAGCGGCCGAGCTCCAGCGCGAGAAGTTCGGCATCCGATTCACACCGATCGAGCGCGCGGCCTATGAGCACTCGCTCGCCCGGCTCGACGCCGTGCTCGATGAGGAGTCCCGCCGGACGCACTGGAACGCCGGCCGCCACCTCAGGCCCGACGCGGCCCTCGACCTGGCCGTCGGCGCGGGCTGACGGAAACTCACCGGAAGCCCGTTTGCCCGGGAACGACCGCTGCGGGCAGCCCCGCTTTTTCAGGCCTTAGACGATCTGGGATTCCTTGAGCGGGTAATGGTGCCAGACGTGGCCGCTCCTGGCCAGCAGCTCATCGGAGGCTTCGGGGCCCCAGGTTCCCGAGGCATAGTTCGGGAAGTTGCGCGCGGGCAGGGCCTGCCAGACGTCGAGGATCGGGTTCACGATGCGCCAGGAGGCGTCCACGCTGTCGTAGCGGTGGAAGAGCGTGGTCTCCCCGATCATGCAGTCATAGAGGAGGGTCTCATACCCGGTGGCGGCCATGCCCTCGCCAAAGTCGCTGTAGGAAAAGTCGAGGGGCACGTTCACGAGGTTGATGTTCGGACCCGGACGCTTGGCATGGATGTCCAGGGTGATCCCCTCGTCCGGCTGGACGTGAAGGACAAGCCGGTTGGGCTTGCTGTTTGTCTGGACGTCCTTCCCGAAGAGGAGGAGGGGGGCGCGACGGAATCCGATGACAACCTGGGTGGTGTGCCCGGCGAGGCGCTTGCCGGAGCGGATAAAGAACGGCACCTCCGCCCACCGCCAGTTTTCCACGAAGAGCTTCATGGCCACAAACGTCTCCGTGTTGGATTTCGGGTTGACGTCCGGCTCCGAGCGGTAGGCCGGAACATTTTTCCCGTCGATGACGCCGGCCCCATACTGGCCGCGGACGGTGTTGGAGATGACCTCCTCGGGGTCCATCGGGCGGATGGCCTCGAGGACTTTGACTTTTTCGTTGCGCACGCTGTCGCCGGAGATCGAGCTGGGCGGCTCCATCGCGATGAGCGAGAGGACCGAGAGGATGTGGTTCTGGACCATGTCGCGCAGCACGCCCGAGTGGTCGTAGTATCCGCCGCGCAGCTCGACGCCGAGCTCCTCGGCGACGGTGATCTGGACGTAGTCGATGTAGCGGCGGTTCCAGATCGGCTCAAAGATGGAATTTCCGAACCGGAAGACCATGATGTTCTGGACCGTCTCCTTGCCGAGGTAGTGATCGATCCGGTAAATCTGGGATTCGTCGAGGCTTCTGCTGAGGTTGTCGTTGAGCTCCCGGGCGCTCGCCAGGTCGTGCCCGAAGGGCTTTTCAATGATCACGCGGCGCCAGCTTTCAGCGTTCTGGGTGGTGAGCCCGACCGCGCCGAGCTGGTCGACAACCTTGGAAAAGAATGTGGGCGAGACGGCCAGGTAGAAAAGAACGTTGCCTGGCAAATTCCAGGCTGCCTGGGCCTCTTTGATCCGCCCGTCCAGCTTTTTAAAGGTCTCGATGTTGTTGAAGTCGCCCTGGAGGTAATACATCCGCTTGTTGAAGTCCGCCCACTCGGCGTCATCCACCTCGCGCGTGGCGAACTGCTTGATGTCCTCGGTCGCCTTGGCGCGGTAGGCGGCGTCGTCGCTGTCGGTCACGGCCACGCCGATCACCGCAAAATTTTGCGGCAGGAGGCGGAGGACCTTGAGGTTGTAGAGGGCGGGGAGAAGCTTGCGCTTGGTGAGATCGCCGGAGGCACCGAAGATGACGATCGTGCAGGGGTCCCCAGGGCAGTTGTGTCCGGTCAGTGGCTGTTCGGGCATAGTGCGTGCAACCTAGGCACGAATCCGGACCAGCGCAAGCCTGCCGTCCCTCGAAAAAACTAGTCCTCCCGGCCGCGGAGGGCGGTTGGGACAAAGACGTGGGCCATTCCGGCGGCTTCGGCGGCGGCAATGCCGGTCGGGCTGTCCTCGAAGACCACGCAGTCTCCGGGGGGAACGCCCAGGCGCGCGGCGGCGACAAGGAACGGGTCGGGAGCCGGCTTGCCATGGACGTAGTCCTCCGCGCAGACCACGGCCTGGAAGAGGTGGGTGATGCCCAGGGCGTCAAGCGTGGCATCGACAAGCTCGTGGTGCCCGCCGGAGGCGATGGCCATGGGAGCCGTGCCGTGGATGCTTCTGGCGAACGCGAGGACCGGCTCGACCGGCCCGACCTGCGAGACGGTCTGGAGGTAGTAGCTTTCTTTTTTGGCAACCACCTCCCCGACATCCAGCGAGAGCCCGAGCATGGCGTTGAGCTGCTCGACGATCACCGTGGTCGGCTTGCCTCCCCACGCATAGAAGAGGTCCTCCGGGAACTCCCCTCCAAAGTCGGCCATGGCCTGGGACCAGGCCCGGTAGTGGAGCGGCATCGTGTCGGCGATCGTGCCGTCACAATCGAAGATATACCCCGCGAAACGGTGGGTCGGAAAAGCGATATCCATCCGGAATTCCCTGTCCGGCTCAGCGAACTCCGAGGAGCTCGACGTCAAAGATCAGGGTTTCGTCCGGACCGATGGCTCCGCCCGCGCCGCGCGACCCATAGGCCAGTTCGGAGGGGATGAAGAGCCGGATCTTCCCGCCCTCCTGGACGAGCTGCAGCCCCTCGGTCCACCCGGGGATCACCCGGTTGAGCGGGAACTCGATCGGCTCGTTCCGCTTGTAGGAGCTGTCGAACTCGGTGCCATCGAGAAGCGTTCCGCGGTAGTTGACCTTGACAGTGTCCGTCGCCTTCGGGGTCTTTCCCTTGCCGGGTTCGAGGACGAGGTATTGGAGGCCGGAAGCGGTCTGCTTGACGCCGGGTTTCGTTGCGTTTTCGGCGAGGAAGGCCTTGCCTTTTTCGAGTGGGGTTTGTGCCATGGTGGATGGAAGAAGTGCTGCGAGTGAGAGGAGAAGGACGGCTGCGCGCATGGCAGGAACCTAGGGGGCTGCCGGAGAATTGCCAGCGGAAAAATCGGCGGGCGGGCGTGTGGCAGGCAGGATCGCGTAGATTGGGGACGGGATCGAGAGGTTGTTGGGGCGGGAATAGACGGCTTGGGCGACGGTGATGTGGCGGGTGCCAAAAGCGGCCTCGCAGTAGCAGAGGTAGTAGCGCCACTTCCGGATGAAGGCCTCGTCGAAGCCCAGCGCGCGGACCTCAGGAAGCTTCGCCTCAAAATTGTCGCGCCAGATCTTGAGGGTCTTTGCGTAGTGGGGGGCCAAGTCGTCGTAATCGAGAAGGTTGAGTTCGCCCGAGGCGTTGAGGGCGGAGGTGATCCTGGCGTTGCACATGAGGAGGGAGCCCGGGAAGATGTGCTTCTGGATGAAGTCCACCCCGTCGCGGAGGATCGGATACTGGTGGTCCGGGCAGAGGATCGCCTGGAGGGCGAGGAGGCCGCGGGGCTTCAGGAGCTCGTGGATTTTTGCGAAGTAGCCGTCCACGTAGCGCTCGCCAACGGCTTCGAGCATCTCGATGGAGACGATTTTGTCGAAGCGGCCGCGGAGGGTGCGGTAGTCGGAGAGCAGGATCTCGATGCGGTCCTGGAGGCCGGCGTTGCGGATGCGGGCCGAGGCCTCGGCGAATTGCTTTTCCGAGATCGTGACGGTGGTGATCTTGCACCCGTAATGGCGTGCGGCATGGATGCTGAACCCGCCCCACCCGCTGCCGATCTCGAGGACCTCGTCGGAGGCCGCGAGGTGGAGCTTGCGGCAGAGGAGGTCATATTTGCGGACCTGCGCGGCTTCGAGCGAGGTCTCGGGAGCGTCGAAATATCCGCTGGAATACGTCATCGTCGGGTCGAGCCAGAGCTGGAAAAACTCGTTGCTGAGGTCGTAGTGGTCGCGGATGTTTTCGCGGCTCTTGTCCAGGCTGTTCGGGCGGCGGCGGTGGATGGCGCGGTTGACGAGGTTCAGGACATTAAAGAGCCCCGTGCCGCGCGCGTGCCGGGTCTCCAGCGCATCGGCGTCGCCCGAGTTGAGGATGAACCAGGCGATCAGCCGCGTGAGGTCGCTGGTCTCCCATTCGCCGGCCAGGTAGCTCTCCGAAAACCCGATCGCCCCGAAGAGGACGCACCGGCGGAAAAACCGCTCGTCGAGGACGTGCAGGTCTGCGCCGACCCCTTCATAGACGCCGCCAAACATCTCCCGGGACCCGTCGGGCAGGACAAGGGACAGCGACCCATGGCGGAATTTTGCAAAGCTTTTGAGGACGAGGCGGCGGAAGAGCATAATGCGGAGACCTACGGGCAGGCGGTCGATGGTTCGGATGCCAGGGAAAGCAGGACCTTCCCCGAGCGCTGGTCCCGGGCCGCCTCGGCCACGGCATCGGCAACGGCCGCGAGCGGGTAGGTTTGGTGGACCGGCGTGTGGAGGAGCCCGGACTCCAGGAGGCCTGCGAGCGAGGCGTAGGTTTCGCGGAGGGCGCTGGCCGGGGCATTTTCCCGCCATCGCTTGAGCCAGAACCCCTGGAACTTCAGGCCTTGAAAGATGAGGAGGCCGTTCGGGATTTTCACCGGCTGCTTGCTCATGGCTCCATAAGTAACCACCGGCGACCCCGGGGCAAGGGCGTTGGCGATGTTCAGCGCGCTGGGCCCACCCACGGCGTTGAGGGCGAGACGGGGCCGGGAGCCTCCGCAGAGGGATTTGGCGGCCTTGCGGAGGTCGGTCTCTTCGGTGACGACCACATCCGCTCCGGCGGCGAGCAGGTCGTCGACCAGCGAGGCGCGGCGGACGACGTTGAGCGTGCGCCATCCGAGGGCCCTGGCGATTTGGATCACGCTGCGGCCCACACCGGAGTTGGCCGCATTTTGGACGACCCAGTCGCCGGGCTGGAGGGCCGTGAAATCGTGGAGCATGCGCCAGGCGGTGGCCGGGTTGACCGTGAGCATCGCGGCCTGGAGGGGGTCGGGGCCTTCCGGAAGCGGGATGACCGCGTCGGCCTTCACAACCATCTGGGAGCACCAGGTGCCGAACGCCATGGGGAGCACCATCTGGCCGGGCTGGAGCCCGGAGACCCCCTCGCCCACGGCCACGATGCGGCCCACGCCTTCATTGCCGATGGTCGCCGGAAGCTCGGGAAGGTCGCCATACGTTCCTTCAATGACATTCAAATCGGCCGGGTTGATCGGGGCGGCCAGCATCTCGAGAAGAACCTCGCCCCCGCCCGGGGAAACCGGAGGCAACTCAGAGACAACGAGCGACCCGGAGGGCTGGCCGAAGGAAGTGAGGCGGGCGGCGTGAATCATGCCGCATACTCTGCGGGCGATGCGCCCCCAAGTCGAACCGATTCTTGCGAACAGCCCGCCGCTCGGCACCGACGCCTTGGAAAGATTTCCTGATGGCGCGCGCGGACCTCGTGGCCTGCATGACATAAGCTGAGATTATGCTTGCTGGCAATTTGCTGCAGGTAGTAGGGTTAAAAATAGTCGGCACGCAGACAGGTCATGAAAAAAAATCTTGTGAGGATCGGTCGGTTGGTGGGGTTTGTTTTTGTTGCGGCAGGCGGCTTCTCCCCATCGGTGGTTGGCGCGGAAGCCTCTCAGGAGGTGCGCTTCGACCGGGTGCAGGGGGTTGTGGCCGAATCGAAGCCCGGCGCCTTCGTGCTGGCGTTGCCGAACGGGGAAAAGCAGGAGGTGCGCCTGGCCGGGAACGTCAATTGGCATCCGCTGACCGGACTCGATGAGCGGCAGTTGCTGCCCGATCCCAAGGGCGCTGCAGAGATCCCTCCCGGGGCACGCGTGGCTGTGTCGGGCCTCATCTACAAGGACGAGCCGGCGATCCTCGCCAAGGAGGTGACGGTTTTCGGGCCAAGCGACGAGGCCCTGCTCTTCGAACACGCCGACTGGTGGTCGTCGCAGGCGCGCGACATCGCCGACTTTTGGATCGCAGCGGATTTCGGGCAGGGCGACATCGGCGACCCCTCGGGGTATCGCACCGACATTACAAAGACGGGGACCAAGCGCCCCGAGACGGTCAACCTCCAGGAGACGGCCACGCTCTCGAGGCTGATCTACGGGCTGAGCTCCACCTACATCCTCAACGGAAACCCGCGGGTCCTGAAGGCGGCCTCCGAGCTGGTGCGCCTCCAGCGCGAACGGATGCGGGTCGAGTCGCCCGACGGAAAGCACGTCTACTGGCTCCATGCGCGCAAGGGCGGGAGCGCGATCCTGCCGTCGCTTTTTGCAGACGACGCCGGGACGATCCCGCTCTACGAGCAGATTTACTGCCTGGCCGGGCTGACCCAATACTACCGCGTGACCGGCGACCCGGAGGTCCTCGCCGACATCCGGGAGACGATCCAATTCATGGACGACACGTATTGGGATGCCGCGGCGAAGGACCCGATGCAGCAGGGGTATTTTTCCCACGTCCACCCCGGGACCCTGAAGCCCGGCGATGCGGCCGGCCAGAACGCCAATAAAAAGAACTGGAACAGCGTGGGCGATCACCTGCCGGCCTACCTCGAAAACCTTTATCTGGGCACCCGGGATCCCAAGTTCCTCGCGCGCCTCCGCCAGCTCGGCCAGCTCATCGCCAGGCATTTTCCGGATGATGCGAGCCCGTTCGTGAACGAGCGCTTCGATGCGGCATGGAACCCCGACCACGGCTACGCATGGCAGCAGAACCGCGGGGTCGTCGGGCACAACCTCAAAATCGCCTGGTGCCTGACCCGCCTCTACCACCTGACCGGAGACAAGCAATTCCTCGATGTGGCGAAGGAATGCGGCGACGAGATGCTCATCTACGGGCAGGACGGGCGGCGGGGCGGATGGTATGACGTGATCGAGCGGGCGCCCGACCCGGCAAACGGCCGCTACGAGCTGGCCTGGCACGACCGCAAGGCCTGGTGGCAGCAGGAGCAGGGGATCCTGGCCAACTACATCCTCTTCGCCGAGACCGGCGACCCGCGGTATCTCTCGTCGGCGCGCGCCGGAGCGGGCTTCTACAACCTCGCTTTCCCCGACCACGACGACGGGGACGTGTTCTTTGATGTCCAAGCCGACGGCACGCCCTATGTGGTCGGAGACCGGGCCGACAAGGGAAGCCACTCAAAAAGCGGATACCACAACATGGAGCTGACGTATTTCGCCCACCTCTATACGAACCTGCTCGTCAAAAAGCGCCCGCTCGTGCTCCACTTCGCGCCGGTCCTCGAGGCGGGAGGCAAGCCGTTCAACGTCCAGCCGGTCTCCCTGCCTCCAGGACGCGTCGGGATCGTGGCCGCAACGCTGGGCGGCGTCCCCATGAAAGATTTTGACGCCAAGGCCATGACCGTGAACCTGCCCAAATGGCAGAAGCCGGAGTTGCTGACGGTGACCCTCGGCCCTATGAAATGAAATGGATCAACCTCCAACGCGACGAATGGTCCCGCGTTGGGGTGCTTTGGGCGATGAGCGCGCTGCTCGCGGTGGGCTATGCCATCGGATGGAGCGCGGTCCATTCCATGTTGGTCAAGCGGATGGGCATCGACTACCTGCCCTATACCTACATCGGGATCAGCCTGCTCGGGGTGCTGGGGAGCACCATTTATCTCTCCTTCGCCGACGCGGTGCGGCGGGACCGTTTGCTGGTCTGGTTCTGCGGCCTCACCGGGCTGGCGCTCATGGCATCGCGGTTTCTGGTCACGGCGCGACACGAGGGTGAGACCGGGGTCACGGCGTCCTTGGTGCTTTTTTTCGTGGCGGTGTTTTTTGCGCAGGGCGTGGGCAACGCGACGCTCGGAACCCAGGTCTGGACGATCATCAACGACCTCATCCGGCCGTCGCAGGGCCGCCGGATTTACCCGATCCTGGGCACGGCAGGAACGGTGGGCGGGATTGCCGGCGGCGCCTCGATCCACTTTCTGGCCGAGCGCCTCGGCACAGCCAACCTCGTGGTGGTCTGGGCGGTTTCGGTCTGGGCGATCATCCCGCTCACCTGGTTCGTGCGGGCGCGCTTCGGAGGTGAGCTGCGCGGGCTGCGCCCGGGCCAGGCCGAGAAGGAATCCCGCCACGAGCGCCTCGGCGAGGGCCTCCGGTTTTTTCTTTCCTCCAAAATGGCGCGCACGCTCGGCGTGGTCGCGGTGCTTTTCTGGGTCGTCGGCTCGGTGGCGGACTTCCAATACACGCGCATCATGAACAACACGTTCACCGGCGAGGCGGCGCTGGCGGGGTATTACGGGATTTACGGGATGGTCATCAATGCCAGCGGGCTCGTCGTGCAATTTTTCTTCAGCGCGTATTTGATCCGCCGCATCGGCGTCGGCCGCGGCCTCATGGCGCTGCCTGCGACCGTCCTCGGCGGCTTCGCGATGATCGCGGTTTCGTTCACGTTCTGGCCGGGGCTTGTGCTGCGCTACGCATGGGACATGGTCGGCATGACCGTCCAAGGCAACTCGTATCAGCTCGCCCTGAATGCCATCCCGGCGAACCTGCGCGGACGCCTGAGAGGGATCATCGACGGGGTCATCAATCCCCTCGGCGGCGTGCTGGGCGGCGTGCTCATCCTCGCGCTCCATTTCCTTTTCGACAGCAGCACCGCCGGCGGGTGGAACGACCCGGTGACGGTTTCCGGAATCGTTCTGGCCGCGCTCTGGTTGCTGCTGGTATCCGGCGCAAGGGGCAACTACTTCGGACTCCTCGAACAAAACCTGGCCTCCACCGACCGCCGAACCGTCCTCGATGCGATCGAGAGCCTCGAGGAGCCCGGCAGCCGGCGCGCGGGGGAACTCCTTGAGCTCGCGGCCTCCAGCGGGGACGCCGAGATCCGCGTGCGCGTCGCACAAACCCGCGGCGGAAACCGCGACCGCTACGCGCTCACCGGACTGCTGCAGGCCTGCCGGGATGGCGATTTCAAGGTGAGAACGGCAGCCGTGCAGGCGCTCGCTCGATTTCCGGGCGGCGTTCCCGCGATGGCCCGGAGCGAGGTGGACCACCTCCTCGAAGCCGATCCCGAACCCCTCGTTCGCGGGGCCGCTTTCCAAGCGATTCTCTCCGGCCATTCGGGCGGGGAATCTCAAGCGCTGGCCCGAACTTGGCTCGCCCACTCCGACCCGCTCATCCGCGCGCGGGCCGTCGAGGCGGTTGGCCGCACCGACTGGGATTTCCGCCCGATGGTCGTGCCGCTCCTGGATGACTCTGCCCCGCTTGTCCGCGCCCAGGCAGCGAGGCTCCTGCACCGCGATGTGCAGAAGCTGGAGCGAACGGACAACGTTCTCGCCGGGGTGCTCGAGGATCCGAAGGCCGGAACCGATGCCCACGAGATCGCGCTTGCCACCCTGCACGGAGGAAACGGCCGCCCGCTCCATCCTCTGCCCGACCACATCGTGGGCTCCCCGGACCCCGCCGTTCGCGTGATGGCCCTCGCGCTGAGCCTGGAAATGCCAGACGCCAAGCCTCCGGAAACCCTCCGGAAAATTTTTGATGTCCTGGCCGACCCGGCGCACGCCGACCGGCTCCGCCAGCGCCTCCTCCCGCACCTCCCCGATTTTTCCGAAAATGTCGCCGATGCGATCCTCATGGCATCCGCCTCGCTCGAGCCGGCGCGGCGCGAAATGGTTGCGCGTCTCCTGGCCGACTGGCACCGCGTGCTGGAGACACGCATGGAGGACGCTCCATGAGAACCGCACCGCCCCGGGCTTTGCAGACGGGATGGGCACCCGTCCTTTTTCTTCCGCACCAGCACAATTTGCAGGAACTCCGATAAGCCTTCCCATGCTCAACCCGAACCTTCAAGAAACCGCCCGCGCCGACTGCCTGCTCCTCGCCCTCGAAGGCAAGCTGGACGCCTCCACCACCCCCGAGCTCGAAGGCCGGATCACCGCCAAGCTCCGCTCTGGCCAGAAATTTCTCGCGCTGGATTTTTCGAAGGTCACGTATCTGGCGAGCAGCGGACTGCGCATGCTCCTCGTGCTTTCCAAGCTGGCGGGCTCGCTGGAAGGGCGCATCGTCGTCTGCGGGATGGACCAGACGATGCGGGACACCCTCGCGATCTCCGGGTTTGCCCCGTATTTCCCCCACGCGGACTCCACCGAGGAAGCCTTCCGGCTTTTGGAAGCATGAAAGCGCTCCTGTTCCTCCTGACCCTGCTTGCCGCATCCTCCCTTCAGGCGCAGGAGGCCCCCAACGCGCGGATCCTCGGCACCGTCCACCCAACGCGCCAGGCGTGGAACCCCTTCGATCCCGCCAACGACATGACCCCCGGCCCGGACGGCACGTTCGCTCGGCAGTTCGAGCTCACGACCACCGGCGGACGCAACAGGGACGGCATTTACTCGATGCGCCTCGTCAGGGGCGGCGGGCTCTCCGGCACCTGCAAACGCGGAGACGCCGCAGGAAAATTGGTGACGGGCCCCGACGCCGCGCGGGCGGGAAACATCCACTTCCAGGTCACGGCGAACGGCACCCACACGGTCACCTTCGACCCGAAAAACCTGACCTATTCGATCTCTTCCGCCGTCAAAGAAATCGACGCGGTTTCCTCGCTTCAGATCAACGGCTTCGTGCATGACAGGCAGGGCATCGTGGAGTGCCACGACGGACGCCGCACGCGCCCGGCCGAGATCTGGGACGAGTGGGTGCCCTCGCACGAATTCACCCGCAATGCCGACGGATCCTGGAGCATCGACCTCCCGCTCTCCTCCACCGGCGGCCACGAAAAAAACGGGGTCTACCAATGCCTGCTCTCCGCCAACAATATCGGCGACTGGGGATACTCGGCCATCCTCGGCCAGCCGGGCCAACTGGCCGGCGGCAACGGCTACGACAGCCGCGTCGGCCACGCCCGCGAGACGGCGATCGTCTTCCGCGTCTCCCGCGACCAAACCCACCGCCTCACGGTCTGGCCCGAAGACTACCGCTTCGAAATTTCCCCGCCGGTCGAATTTTTTCAGCTCGAGGAGTTTGACGTCTCGGGAAATGTCGTCCCCGAACCATGGAACCCGAAAAACCCGGAGCATTCGATGAAGCGCGGGTCCGACGGCACATGGACCAAGGTGCTCGATCTCTCCACCGACGGGGGGTGGGACGGACGCGGCCTCTACTCGATGAATTTCTCGATCGACGGCGATTGGGCGCTGGACAGCGTGGGCATGGGCGGAGCCTGGGGGCGCACATGGCACTCCGCGCCGCAGGAATCCAACATCGTCTTCCGCGCCAAAACCGACGGCCCGCACAAAGTGACCTTCGATCCTGACAATGGCACGTTTGATATCTCCCCCGAAGTCGAGCCGGTCACACAGATCGGGACCCTCCAGCTTTGCGGCGACTTCGAGGTTTTCGCCGCCGACGGCTCGGGCGGATGGAATGCGCTCGATCCCTCGCACGACATGCGCACCGAATCGCCGGGCGAGTTTGTCAAAGATGTCCGCCTCACCGGCGGGCGCACGTATTCCTACAAATTTTCCGCCAACCGCTCGGCGTGGGCGATGCCGCTTGTGGACTACCCCTACGACGGCTACGCCCGCCTGGCCTCGCACGGCAACCCGCCGCCCATGCGCTTCGAGTGCCCGCGCGATGGCATCTACCGCTTCCGCGCGGACACCGTCACCGGCCACTACTCGGTCGAGCTGATCAAGCACCTCTGATTTCTCCGACAACAACCAACAACCAACACCAAGCATGAAAATCCAAGCTCTCCTCCTCGCATCGATGGCCTCGGTCATCGCGCTGCTCCCCTCCACCCTGCCCGCCGCCCCGGAGGCGGACAAACCCGCAAAGACCAAGCGCGTCCTCTTCGTGGTATCCGAGTTCGGCTACTGGGGCGAGGAGCTCGTCGCGCCGCTCGAAGTCCTCGAAGCCGCCGGCTACAAGGTCGATTTTGCCACGCCCAAAGGCACCAAGCCGGTCGCCCTCCCGCCCAGCATGGACCCGAACTACGTGGACCCTCCGCTCGGGAAAAAAGTGACGACCCCGGAGATGGCCGCAAAGGTCTCCGCGATCGAACAATCCAGCCGCCTGGACAAGCCGATCAACCTCTCGTCCTGGCTTCCCGGCAAGCCTTACCTCAGCTCGTCAAGCTACCTCGATGACCTCTTCGCCTACAACGATGCCCTCGGCAAAGCCGCCGATGAGGTCAAAAAATACGACGCCCTCGTGATCGTCGGCGGCAGCGGACCGATCGTCGATGTCGCCAACAACAAGCGCGTCCAGGATTTGATCCGCCTCTTCCTCGCCCAGGACAAACCCGTGGCCGGCATCTGCTACGGCGTGGCCGCGCTGGCCTTCACGCGGGACGACATCACCGACAAGAGCATCGTCTTCGGCAAGCGCGTCACCGGCCACCCGGTCGTCCATGATTACAACGACGGGCATGGCTACTGCAAAATCGACCATGCCTTCCCCGGCGCACCCTACCAGCTCGAATACATCCTCAAGGACGCCGTGGGGCCGGACGGACAGTTCATCGCCAACATCGGCAAGCGCACCTCGGTGATCGTGGACTACCCGGTCATCACTGCCCGCACGACCTTCGATTCCACCCTCTGCGGCGAGAAACTTGTCGAGGTCCTCGACAAGGGCCTCACCCGCTACGGCTGGTAAAACCTCATTCCCGCCCACCCCATGAACCTCGAGCGCTGGCTGCCGCGTCAACTCCGGACGCGCTTTGCCGTGCTGGCGCTCGGGTGCGCGGGGCTGCTGTTCCTGCTCACTGCTCCGGCCATCGTCGGCCTTTCCCGCATGCTGCTCTTCGAGCGCCAGGCCCGCCAGGCGCACGAGCATCTCGAAATCATGATGGTCCAGGGCGACGGCGAATTGCGCGCCATCCGCCAGCAGGCCGTCAGCCTCACCGACACGCTCGAGCAATGGTCTCCGCGCAGCCTGAATGACTGGTATTCGCTCCTCCAGTTTGCCATCGAGCACCTTCCCAAGGCGGAGACCATTCGCGTCATCTTCCGCAAGGACAGCCCGCTTGCTCCCGAGGGTGCCGGAGGGCTTTACCTCACCCGCAAGCCGGACGGCACATTCGAGCGGGGTGTCGTTTCTTACCAGATCGACGATCCGGACAGCCCCGCCGCCGAGTGGTTCGCCGACCTCAAGGACAAAAAGCCCGCCGAATATGTCGATGGCGTCTGGTCGCGCCCCCACATCCCGCCGGAATCCCCGGGCCGCAAAGTGACCACCGTCGTCGCACCGGTCATCCAGTCGGAAAGCGAGGAGCGCCAACTGGCGGGCGTGGTGACGATCGATGTGGCCACCGAGGCCATGCGCGATTCGATCAAGTGCCGCGTCCCCCTCCAGCGCCACATGGCCTTCATCGTGGATAAAAACCGGAAGATCGCGCTCGCCACCCGCGAGGAGCCCGGGATGACCAAGGAGGAGCGCGAGGCGTTCGCGGCCGACATCGAATCGCGCCCGGACCTCCTCGAGGATCTGGAGCAACTCTTCGACCCGAACAATCCCGTCGGGTGGTTCGTTGCCCGCAACCCCGTTGATGGCAGTCCGACCTGTTTCGTTTTCGACGAATTCCCCCACAACAATTCCAAGTTCGTTCTTGCGGTTCCCAAGCGGGACCTCGAAGGGGACTGGTATGGCCTGGCGATCGGAGTGGGTGCGCTGGGAATCTTCACCATGCTTGGGATGGCGCTCCTCCTCCGCTGGTCGGCCGGGCTCGCCACGCGCAACCTCGACATCCTCCGGGAGGGCGTCGCGCGCGTCCGGGCGGGCGACCTCCGCACCCAGCTTTCCCCCGGCGTCTCCCACGACGAAACCGCCGATATCATCGACGCCTTCAATGGCATGATCGCGGAGCTGCAAGGCGCATTCCAGCGCACCGAGCAGATGGCCCGCGCCCAGCAGCGCTACGCCACCGAGATGGAGCTCGCCCGCCGAATCCAGAAAGCCTCCCTTCCGGAAATCACGCTTTCGCCGGGCTGCGAGATTTTTGCCCGGACCCTCCCTGCGCAGGAAATCGGTGGCGATTTTTACGAGTATTTTCCGCTGCCCGGCGGGCGCCTTGCTTTTGCCATCGGGGATGTTTCCGGAAAGGGCCTCTCGGCCGCGCTCTTTGCGGCGAGGGCGGTCCAGCTGCTGCGGGGCGCGGCGGATTCCTTCGATCCCGCCGAAGCGGTCACCCACGTCAATGCCCAGCTCGCCCGCTCGAATGCCGAGATGATGTTCATCACGCTTTTCTTCGCCGTCTGGGACCCCGCCAGGGCGCGGCTCGAATGGGTCAATGCCGGCCACAACCCGCCATTCCTCAAGCGCCGCGACGGATCGATTGAGCGCCTGGACCACCGCTGCGGGCCCGCCATCGGCCCCGTCCCCGGCCTCACATTCGAAAGCCGCACCACCGCCTTTTCCGGGGGCGATGAGCTGCTCGCCTTCACCGATGGAATCACCGAGGCACCCTCCGCTTCAAACGAGCAGTTCGGCGAGCCCCGCCTCGCGCAGCTCTTCGCCGGCCCCGCAGGACTCGAGGCGCGTGCCGCCGCCATCGTCGAAGCCGCCTGCGCCTGGCAGGTCGCGCCCGACCGCTTCGACGACATCACACTCGTTCTGGCGCGGGCTCTCGCCCCGCCCGCAACCCTCACGCTCCCGGCCCATCTGGCCGAAATCGAAACCGTCGTCAACGCGGTGCAGGCTGCGGCCCGTGACGGAGGAATGCCCGAGGCCGGAACCAAGGAGATCGGGCTCGCGGTCTGCGAGGCGGTGACCAACACGATCCAGCACGCCCTCAGAGGAGATCCCGCCCACATGTTCTCGGTCTATTTCGGCTGGAGCGCCGATTCCCTGGTCTTCCGGATGGAGGACGAAGGCCCCCACTTCGACCCGGATGCCCTTCCGCTGGCGGACACCCGCTCGCCGCTCAGTCAGCGCCCCGTGGGCGGGCTCGGCTGGTTCCTCATCCGCAAAGTCACCGACCTCGCCTCTGTCGAACGCGTGGGCCCGGTCAACATCCTCACCCTCGCCCGCAACCGCAACCGCTCGGACCTCTCCCCAACCTCAAAAATCGAAAACCCGCCACCATCCGCCGCAAATCCAAAAAACCTATGAAAACCACTAGCCGCTTCCTTCCTCTGCTCGTCGCCGCAGGCCTCCTGGCGCCGGCCGTGGCCCTGCTGGCCGCGCCCCACAAGCTCACCGAGGACAAAGTGCGCAATGTCATCCTCGGATGGTTCGCCACGACCAACGAGCACCACCCCGTGGAGGAATTGCTCAGCTTTGCCGATGAGAATATCGAATTCCATTACCCCAATTTGTCGGAGCCGCAGAAAGGACACGAGGCTCTCCGGGCCTGGTATAAGGACGTCCTGCAATGGGCATTTGACGAAACCCATGAGGTCGTCGATTGGCAAAGCATCGACATCGACGGCAACCGCGCGGTGGTCAAGTTGCTCGTGCGCTGGGAGCGGCGCGAATGGAAGGCCGGCGATGCCTACAGCCGCTACCTCGCCAATTTCTCATGGCAAACCTACGAGCTCCAAATGGACCCGGTCACCGGCCGCATCCTCGTCACAAAAAAGACCGTCGATAAATTCGAGCCGGTCGCACCCATCTACCAACCCGCACAATGAAAACCCTCCCCTCCCTCGCCGTCCTCCTGCTCTGCGCCTTGCCGCCGGGCTTGCGGGCGATCACCATCGACACCGTCCTCGTCGGCAACCCGGGCAATGCCAAGGATGTCGCCTGGGGTGACCCCTTTCGGCGTTACGGCGGGGTCAATTACACGTATGCCATCGGCAGATACGAGGTGACCAACTTCCAATACGCATCGTTCCTCAACGCGGTCGCCTCGGTCGAGGACACGTATTCCCTCTACGCCCCCACCGACAATCCCACCCTGCCGAAACCAAGAAATGATGCAAACCTCAGCCACGCGGTCTCCCGCGGGATTCTGCAATCCGCCATGCCGGGCAGCGGATTCTCGTATTCGGTCGCGGAAAATATGGCGGACAAACCGGCCACCTTTCTCACGTGGTTCTCGGCCGTTCGCTTTGTGAACTGGCTTGCCAACGGGCAGCCCACCGGAAACCAAACATCCACCACCACTGAAAATGGAGCCTATGCGCTCAATGGACTGATGATCGGCGGCTTCACCTTGACCCGCAATGCCGTCAACCCCAATACGAGCGGCTCCCCGCTCTTCTGGCTGCCCTCCGAGGATGAATGGTATAAATCCGCATTTTACGACCCTTCCCTGCAAGATGGTGTCGGCGGCTATTGGCTCTATCCGACGCGCAGCAACGACCAGCCCGTTGCGGCCGCCGCCACC
>Ga0247844_1003122_pt1 | contig 25151 bp, 20 predicted proteins | sample LaCtaG_FD_192421 | JGI IMG/M metagenome (GOLD analysis project Ga0247844, IMG submission 192421) | Freshwater microbial communities from meromictic Lake La Cruz, Castile-La Mancha, Spain - LaCruzMarch201714.5m_1 | ecosystem: Environmental > Aquatic > Freshwater > Lake | place: Spain: Castile-La... | reverse complement strand
TCCTATTTAAAATGTAATTTATATTTAGATATAAAAGACCTTGTTAACACTAATGATGCAAAAAAAAATAATGCAAAAGAAATGTTGAACAATATACGGCTACTTTCCATGCTCGATCATCCTAATAATCTTTCCACAATATTAAGCAAAGTGAATCTCCATTCAACTTTCCAGCTGGCAAAATCATTAGGCGAAATAATGGCAGAAAGTTATATTCATCTCATTTTTAGTTCTGAAATTCAGTATAAGGGAAAGGATTTTGAATCTAATATTATTTATACACCACTTCATTATGAAAATATTGCAAAGCTTATGAATGATGTCATGCCAATCCCCTGGTTTAAACTACAACGCAAAAGATATTTTTAAATACATTATGAAAGTTTTAATACAAAGAGTTCTCAGTGCATCCTGTATCATTGATGAAAAATGTCACTGTGAAATTTCCCGTGGCCTAGTTTTATTTTCCTGTTTTGAAAAGGACGACAAACTCAAACAAGTAATGAGTGCCGTGGAAAAAATTTCTAAACTAAGAATTTTTAGTGATGATAATGGAAAAATGAATCTTGATATTAAACAAGTTGATGGAAAAATTTTAAATATTAGTCAATTTACTTTGAGCTGGAATGGAAGTGGCGGAAATAGGCCAAGCTTTGAAAACTCCATGCCACCAAGTGAAGCAAAAAATCTCTATGAAACCATGAATTATGAATTACAAAAGAATCATATTATAGTTTTGGAAGGAATTTTCGGGGCTGATATGAAAATACAACTAATTAATGATGGCCCCGTGACTTTTCATTTAAATTTTTAATTTCAATTCATTCTAGATAGTAATTTCTTTTTTATCACTATTCCAAACATCGCGTTTTTTGCCCTTAACCAAATGGGATAATTCTGTTTTTCTTTTCTTCTGGTCAATCGGCGTCGTTGTTTTGTTCTGAACACTTTCCATTCCAGCTTTGGCAAGTGCAGGCAATGTTAATGAAATTTGAAAACGTTTATCTTCTAAATTCTCACCAATCATATTTTTTAACATGACCGTGCCATAAACTTCGCTCAACATTTCTTTAGCAATTAAATTATTTGCGTCAGCAGTCAATTGATCATCACTGATAAAAAATTCAAGATCATCGATATGAAAAAGTGCGCCTCTTGCAGTTATTTGAATGGAGGCTTGGTTTAATATCCCATCAAAACGATGAGAGAGAGAAATTTCTCTTATGGCAGGGTCCACGGAAAAATCTTCAAAACGTTGAAATATTTTTGTGAGAAGTGCGTAAAACAAATGTTCATAGGCTTCGACCTCACCTCGTAACCAAAACTGACACTCATCTTCTTGCCAAATAACTGGCCAAGGCCCCCTACTATCTTCCTTCCACTTGGTTTCTAAAATATAAAATAAATCCACAAGATCTGCATGAAAAGATCCTTCACTGGAAGCATTACTAAATTGAAATGCATCATTTTGAGTTTCTTGAAACTTTGCCTGCTCTAGCAAATGGTTTTCAGATATAGATGGCGGCGCAAAAGTCTGAAACTCTTCACTTTCAATTGAATTAAGATAAGGCTGATTGTTCATTTCTACTTTGAAATTATACAGCGAACCAGTAGTGTCGTTTTCAAAGTCATCAGGAGATTTTAAATAGGGATTTGCAGAAATCTCAACTTCAGCAAGAGGCACCTTATTGATCATATCCACGTTCACGTTCACATTAACATTCTCTAAAGCGGTTTTATCTTCTTCCTTACTTATAATAAATTCCTTCGTTAAATCTAATATCGAATGTTCTTCAGTAGAATTTACATTAGCTACTGTTTGCAATTGTTGTGCCGTCACTGAGCTTTGTCTTAATGTAGCAAAGGCAAAGGAGCGCTCAGATAATTTATCGATAAAAGTTTTAGTAAGTAATTCTAATGAAGGCAAAGATAACTTTTTAAAAATTTGAGAAAAAAAGTATTCAATTTTCACTGAATCATTATTTAAATTTAATAATAATTCCTGTGCTTCATTTTCAAGCTCTCTATCTCTTTTTGTCTCCTGCATTTTATTCCAAATAAAATACATAATTAATGCATTGAGAAGTAAAAGCGATAAGATAATTAATCCTAATCCCCAATCAAATCCTGCTGTTTTAATTTCCTGACTTCGAACATATTGATTCATGTTATAGCGAGCAAAATCCACTTTTCCATAGAGTGGCATGATTTGAGATTGCAAATCGCTCTTAGTTAAATCTCCCTGTCTCTTATTTAAGACATTTAAAATAGACTTATGAAAATTTACGGACTGATCAATGAGCGAATCAACCAAAAGATCTGCCTTAGAATCATTGGAAAAAACCGATGCCACTTTTTCCTTAAATTCAAAAAAACAATCATTAGTCATATCGAGATAACTACGCTCTAAATGTTTTGAAAAATAATCCTGATTTTGAATAGAAAGAACACTTTGAGTTAAGCGCGTAAAACACAAATTAATACCATATTTCACTTCATTAATATCGTTCATTTTTATAGTGGAAAAATAATGAAATAAAAGCGGAATAATAGAAACTGCCACACAGGCAATCATCATCCCCATATAAATGGAGCCCTTCTTTTTAAGCGCATAAAAGGATTGAGCAATTTGGCCAATTTTCATATCAGGTCTCGTTTGTTCTAAACGAGCTAGCATAGCAGACTTTGCTTCAAAATTTGAATCAAAATCCTTTGTAAAAAGGGGGTCAGACTTAAAGGAATTCTGAATAATTTTTGCATCGGTCTTTTGATCGTTCATCGCTACATCCATGTAACAAGTTGAAGATAATTTTCAGTTTTAGAATACCATAGAGCATCCTCATCCCCTTAATGGAATTGAGGCACTTACTCTCTTTATATTCTCTGACCCCTAAGTGTTTACGTCAACTAGAGATCCAATTGACCATTAAACTAAAGAAATAATTACACAATCAGTCCCACTGACTTATAATAAGAGGATCATTCTGGGACTGCGATCTTAAAAAATGACTCATCTAAAAATTGATCTACGAATTCTTGCCCTACTTTTTTCCATGTTGGTTCATTTCCTCATTTTTAATCTCATGACTGAAATTGCTCAAAATATTCCCCTAAAAAATCCAGGAATGATAAAGGGCAAGAATGAAAATGTTCTTGTGTTTGTTAAATCATCTAAACAGGGAGATAAGGACATTTTAATTGATGGAAAAAAATTTAAATCTACGCCAGCACTACCTAGTAAAGAAAAACCTCCCCTACTGAGTCTTGAACAACTTTCCTCTAATCCACAACTTACATTGCCAAAAGAAAAAATAATAGCCGAGCAAAAAACTCAAAAGGGCATACCCGATCAAAAAAGAGGAGAAACTAAAATTCTAAAACAAAAAATTGATCCCACTATTGTTGAAGAAAAAATGCAGGCACTTGCCATTGACGTTAACAAACTAAGTCAATCAAGATTTGATAGTGATGGATCCATGTTTGATATTGGTATCACGGTCCCAGAAGGTGTTTCTCAGGATGAATTAAACCAAGTAGAAGAGGTTCTCTATTCCTTTAGAAGACGAATTGGTGAAATATATATTACAAAATTATTATTAAATATTGAACCATCAGAAAAAAAATATCGAAATAAAAAATTTCCCTGGACCACAACTGAGCAAATACTTAGAGCGAAAATTCACTTTGATAGAACGGGTAATATTATAAGAGTAGAATCTCTCATGCAAAGTAACAGTCCAAACTTAAATACTTTTTTTTCTGAAGTTATGTATGCTATTGAAAGAATTCCCAATCCTCCTAAACTCATCATTAATAGAGATCAGGAATTTAGTTTAATTTTTGGTTTAAAAATTCAGTAAATTTAAGTCCTCTTGACCCAAATCTCATCTCCCTTATAAATTCTTTTATGCTAAATTGCGTTTTGAAAAAAGAATTAAATAAACTGATGGAATCCAAATTAAAGTTAATACTGTTCCAATCATCATTCCCCAGGAAAGTGAAAGGGTAATGGGGACTAAAATAGCATCATAGCCTCCAAGTCCAAATGCCGTTGGTAGTAACCCAACCACGGTGGTTAAACCTGTGGCCAAGACGGCACGTAATCTTTTTTTTGAAGCATAGATTAATATTTCTTTAAGGTTTAAATCGCTGCGCTCTCGCAAAAGTTCTTCAATATAGTCGACCAAAATAATTGCCGAATTAATGACCACACCAGAGAGACCAACAATCCCAATGAAGGCCAAAAAACTCATCGGTCTTTGTCCAATGGTAAAAGCATAGAGCACACCAACTAGACCAAGAGGTATAGTAGTTAAAACAATAAATGGTTTTATAAAACTTTTAAAAGTAAAAACGAGAGTGGCAAAAATTCCAAAGATAGCAATTACTAATGCTAATGCCAGAGACTGTAGTGATTCATTTGTACTTTCTTCTTCTCCACCAAAAATAAAATTAACATCTGGATAACTTAATATTTTTTTCATTAAGATTGATTTCACTTGAGAATTTAATTCTAAAGCAGATATTTTTAAAGTATCAATGTCAGCAGTGATTGTGATGGATCGCTGATAGTTAAAGTTTTTATGAGTTTTAGGAGACTGTTTATAGGTAAATTCACCAAGTTTCAAAATTGGAACATATTGTTGATGTTGATTGGGAATTTCAATTGTTTTTACAAAATCAATTTGCGTTGTGTATTTAGGTGAAAATTGGGCAACCACATCAAATTTTCTACCATCTTCATTTAAAGTTGCAACGGTTGTCCCTTTTAGCGCCGTAGCCAAATTTAAACTTAAAACATCGTTACTTATACCTGAATAGGCAAGCTTATTGGAGTCTGGTATAAAACGATATTCAAAACCAGAACTTTGTTCATCTAAATCTGGATCAATAACACCTGGAATCTTTTCAATTTCCAAAAGAAGTTCATTTGCCAGTTTTGAAATTTGCTCGTATTGAGTAGATCGAAGAGTAAGTGTTAAAGGTCGTCCAATTGGCGGGCCAGCCTCGATTGGTTCAAAGGAAAGCTTTTTCATCTCACCAAATAGAGTAATTGTTCTCAAGTCATTTAGTGTCTTTTGAATATCTAACAAAGGTGCCCAAATTGGATTTATTTCTATAATCGCAATACCTACATTTTCGCCAGCTAATGATTTTGGATCAGCTAAATCTGTCTGAGAAGCACCGACTCTTACTATTATATTTTTGAGGGCTTCAGCAGGAATTTTTTCTCTAATTTTTTGTTCAAGAATTTTTCCAACTTGATCAGTACTGTAAATACTTGATTCATTTTTTAACTGAAAGCGCCCGATGTAGTATTCAACTCCTTCTGGAGGGAATAACTCAAATCGATTAAAAAGTGTATTTATCACAAATCCAGAAAAAATTAAGGCAAGTAAGGAACCTACAGTCCACCATTTTAGATCTAGGGTTTTTTTAATAATATTAGAAAAGATTATTTCAAATTTAAGAAACCAATTACTTTCCTGGTTATTTTTTTTCTTAGGATGAAGAAACTGTAATCTAGCAGGCAGTAAGGTGACTGATTCAATTAAACTCAAAGTGAGAGCAATGGTGACGATGATAGGAATCCATTGAATAAATTGTCCCATCACACCCTTGGTAACCAGCATGGGTAAAAAAGCACAAATAATCGTAATCGTTGATGCTGTGAAGGGAATCCAAAATTGTTTGGCAGCCTTAATCGCCGATTCTTGAGGTGCTCCTCCATTTTCCCGCAATTGAGTATAAAATTCTGAAATTACCACTGAATTATCAACTAAATTTCCAAGACAAATAACCAGAGCAATCATCGTGATCACATTAAATTGAGCTCCATAAAAAATCATAAAAGCGACAGTGCCAAGAGCACAAATAGGTAAACTCATCGCACTAAATAAACCAACCTTTCCCGGCAAAAAAAGAAAAAGGACAAGCAAAACCACGATGATTCCAGAAATAGCATTAAACTTCACAATATTAAGGCGGTTAACAACTCTTAATCCTTCGTCGTTAAAAGTAATAAGAGAATATTGATTGGGTAATGATTTTTTGATTGATTCAATTTGGCTTTCAATTGCTGAGACTAGAGTGACTGTATCTGTATCAGATTTTTTGGTGACGACAAACAAAGTAGCTTCTTGACCATTTAGACGACTTAATATTTGTGGACGATCAGTTCCATATTTTATTTCCGCCACATCTTTCATTTTGATTGATTGTCCGGCGTCATTAGAACGAATAGTTAGTTCACTAATTTCTTCAAGTGAACTTTTTTTTCCAACAACTCTAACCAGTGAAATTTCTTTTTGATTATCAATAAAACCTGATGGCGTATTTTTTAATTGGGAACTTAAGGCCCCAATCATTTCACTGATACTTAAATTCAACTCTTTTAATTTGTAAGGATCAATTAATAATTGTAATTCCTTTTGTGCATAACCAGAGATTCGCGCATCGAGAACTCCATTAACATCATCAAGTCGATCTTCTATTTTTTCAGCAAGAATATCTCGTTCACGATTTGCATTAGAACCAACGAGAGCAAACTCAAAGACTGGAATTTCCTCCGCTTTTACTTCTGTAATACGAGGATCTTCTAAAATTTCTTTTGGTAGTTGCCCACTGGCCCTCTGAACAGCTTTTTGAATATCAGAAATAATGTCCTTGGTATTTTTTGTATCAATATTAATTTCAATAACGATGACACTACTTTCACTTCTTGATGTGGATTTGACTCTTTTCAGTCCTTCAATACCTCTAAGTTCAGCTTCAATTTCCTTAGTTACTTTATCTTGAACTTCCTCGGGAGAAGCTCCAGGATAAAATGTTGAGACTGTCACAATGGCAAAGTTAACTGGTGGAAAACTTTCCTTTCTTAACATATTTAAACTAATCGTTCCCACTAAAATTGTAAGAATAGTTATCAGTGCAGAAAACCTCCAGTTCTCCACAAAAAATTTAAATATTTGAGTCATTTTTATATCCATCGATGAGTGAAAATTTATTTTATCAAGAAAATAACAAACTTAATATACATAATCTTGACCAACATTAGTCCTTCTCCTATTCTTATAAAATTTGAATTGAGATTATATTTCTATGTATTTTAATTTTAGTTTTAATTTTATTTTTTTTTATATTTTTGTTTTTATTACATTATTTTTTAATATCTCAAAAGCGGAACTAAAGAAATATCCATTAATCGAAATTGATGAAGAGATTCTTTTAAATGAACTTAAAAAGACTAATCAATCAAATTATTCTCTTGAATTAGAATCTAATGAAGCAAATTTTTTTTACTCTCAATATTTACATTATTCAGTAAAAAAAGAATTTGATCCAATGCTTTACACCCAGTTTTCCTATTCTGAAAACCGACAACTCTCCTTAATTTCCCAGCAACCCATTTTTTCTCCTGAGCGTTATGCTCTCCTTGGAGTAAAGCAGAGAACTTCCTTTGGATTGAAATGGGATTTTTATACTTCAAATTTACAGCAAGATGCTGATGGAAGAGGAATATCGAGTAACTTTAAAAATGCCACCACTCACCTGTTTGGAATAAATTTAGAATGGGATTTGTGGCAAGATTTTCTTGGCCATCAAAGCAGTGCCATTTTAGATCAATCAAAATTAGAATTAAAAGAATCTGAATTAGAAAAAACAATTGCTGATAAACGATTTAATATTGAGATGAGAAAAATTTATTGGAATTTAGTGGCCAACAATCAAAGTATCAATCTCACAAAACAAATATTAAAAATATCAGAACAACAATGGCAGGAAAGCAAAAGAAGAAAAAAAATTTCTCTTGCTCAAAATGATGAAGTGGCTCGCTATGAGGCGCACTATGAAGGAAAAAAAGCCACTTTAGCGCTTAGGCTTTATCAAAAAGAAAAGTTAATTCAAACTTTAAAAAGTCAGATTTCTTCCTTTGCTGAAAAATTTATAGAATTAAAACCTGTAGACCTGGCTCAAAATCAAAAATTAGTCATAGATTGCATTAAAACTATTTCACAGCAAGAAAATGTACCTTTTGAAAATACAGATATCGATGAACAAATTAAAATTTTATCAGACATACAACTTGCCCAGGAAAAAAGAATCGCCAAATTAAGTGACATAGATATAAAACTTTTTACTAATTTTCGAACTACCGGCATTAGTTCAGAAGAAGTTGCAGCTAATACTAATAACTATAGAGGAAGTAATTCTGGGGCATGGAATGATCTAAATCAAAATGATCGCTGGGCCCAGGAAATTGGAGTGAAGGTTATTATTCCACTTGGAAAAAATACGGCAAAATTAGAGGAAAACCAACGACTCTTTCAGAATAAATCGAAAGAAGTTGAAAAAAGGCGTTTAGCAGAAGATCTTCGTCTTAAGCATCAACAATTTGCCACTGTTATAATTCTTTTGGAACAGGGTGTTGCCGCACAAACTGCTCAAACAGATCGACTGAAGTTTGTGATTAGTTCAATGCAAAAAAAATACGAGCAGGCAAGAATATCATTAACTGACTTGCTGGCCAATCAAGAAAATCATTTTAATGCTGAGCTACAAGCAATTGACTCTAGGTTAGAAGTTTTAAATTATTTATTAGATTATTTAAAACTTTTTCCAAGAACAAAATGTGCTTTTAATAAATTCTAAAAAAATTTATCACAAAATAATCCCAGACTATTTTACAAGCAGAAATAAAAAGAATGGCATTAAAAAAATGGCGAAACCAAACTTCGGGTAATTTTTTGAGAATTTTTACACCAAGTGTTGTGCCAAGAACTGCAGAAATTGTCATGAAAAAAAGTAATAGTAACCAGGGTACATAATTAAATCCAAGGAAAAGAAATCCCAAAACTTTTAGTAAATGATTAAAGGTCTGCATGGCACCTTGGGTTGCCACCACTTCATTTTTTGTCATATCCTTTCGCACAAAAAATGATCCTAAAATTAATCCTGTGGCCCCTAAAAACATTCCGCAAAATCCAATGACAATTCCAACAACAAAAAAACCCTTTTGAAACACTACAATATTGGGCATTTTTTTTGGTTTAAATAACGTATAAAAAATAAGTAATGCGACAAAGATACTCAAATTTTCTAGCTTTAAAAAATACTTGAGCGTGAACGTTGATAAAATTACTCCAAGAATTGAACCACTGATAAAGGCCCAGAAAAAATCTCGTCTAATATTTGTACGAAGTAAATAGCAGCGCCAAAAATTACTCACAAATTGATTAGCAGCATGAAGTGGAATGACAGTACTAATGGGCATGTAGAGTCCCATAAAGGAAAGTAACAGTGTTCCTCCCGCAAGTCCCACTGTGGCCGACAAAATCGCAGTGATATAGGAAGACACTGATAGGGAAAATATTTCAATCAAATTCATGAGGTAAATATTAGATGATTTAATCCGAAAGGAAAGAAGGATAATGAATGGAATGAATATGAATAGTTATTTGAAAATAGTATTTTTGTTAATTGCACTAGGCAATATAGTGAGTTGTACAAAAACACCAAATGAATCAAAGACTACAACTCCAGTTGTAGAGCCTACTTCGGCCACAAGTGGTGATGATGATGGTGGTGGAACAGTTACCTATTCAAAATCCTGTACTGGAACTTCTGAAGATGGTTATAACGATTTAAATAATGCAACTGTGCTTTCACCCTTGAGACAATTTTCTATTGCTCTAGGTGGAGATGTGGCATGGCTTCCAGGAAATCCGCCCATTGCACCCAGTAATTTTCCAAGTTATGCAGGTGCTAGTTATGGAGATGGAACACCTGTTGATAGTGCTAATGATTGTACAAAAAATACAAGCTGCAGTAGTTCAACTCTTGTAGATAAATGTTATTACTGTGAAGGAATTAATCCGATTCCTGGACTCGTGGCCGGAAAAAAAACATATAACAGTTACGTCAGTAATACTTATGTTAATCCCATTGAAACAAAAAAAGCTGCTTGGAAATTATTTCAAACTGATGGACCTCTTCATATTCGGGTGAGGCTTGATGATCCTGCTGGATACCATAGTACACTCCAAACAAAGGCCGGTGCTTTTTGTTATGGAAGAACTGCTAATTCAATTGGTACCTATGTTCCATACCCCTATCCCTTTAAAAAAATTAAATTTCGCGTGAGTGGTGTGGTGATTAAAAAAAATCCCGCTTGCTTTTATGATAAAGCTCCACTTTGTACTGAAAAAGATTTTACCATTACTAGCGAATACCAAGCAGGAATTTATGAAGCTGCTGCCAATAAATGTTCTTCTGTCATTAGAGTAGATAACATTGCTGATACCAGTAACGATGAAGTCATGGTAGTTAAAATTGATCAAGTGCAAACTGATATTCAGTGCGTGGAAAAAGCAAATGGCGCTAGTATTACAACATGCGGTTTTACTTCATTAAAGGGTGCCAATTGCTGGTTTGGAACTCTTCAGGTGGCAACAAATAAAACAGAATTTTTCAAGGGATCATCACGTTAAAAAAGCATATGTTTTGAAGCGATGTTTTCTCCATAAGCGTGAGATGTTTCAACCACTAGACCCGGACAGGTCACATTAACTTCGCTAATTTTACCATCTAAAATATCGTAAGCAATAAGATCAATTCCATCCTTAAGAAGTTCCTTTGCAATTTTCGTGCAGGCAATATCGGTTGCAATTGGCAAATGAATTTTAGAAAATTTTCCACCTTGAGCAATATTAGCAAGAAATGTTCCTTCCTTTGGTTTTTTTAAAATAGAACCAATTTCTTGTCCGCGCCAATAGATTGAGCGAATTTCACCCTCATAAATTTTTTCCATAAATGGTTGAAGGACAAAATAATCTTTTATAATGGCTCGCTTACTATGAAGGTATTCCGTAAAGTTTTCACTTGAACTAAATTTAAATACGCCAATTCCAGAAAAGGAATTGAGTGGTTTTATAATAAATTCTTTATACCCCTCTTCCATTAACTTATTAAGATAATTTAATGAATCATCTCCCAGAAGACCCACAAAAGATGGAATGGTTTCTTGTAATGGAAGTTTATAGGCCGCAAGTTTTTCCTGATGTTGCAAAATTCCTTTTGCAGAATTGGATATTGTAATCCCTTTCCCTGCACAAAATTCTAATAACCATAGGGCGTGTAAATAGGCTTCATTAAAGGGAGGATCAAGCCTCATCAAAATTGTGTCTCCAGGACCAACATCCACCCGCTTAGTTTCAACAACAGTCAAATGATCAATATAAAGATCCGAGGTGATGCGTCCCTCAAAATCATAAACTTTAAAACTCAAATTTGTAGTTGTATTTTGAACATAAAAATCTTTTACAAAAATTAAAAAAACTTCATGGCCAAGTTTTTTTAATGATATCGCCCAGAAAATTGAGGAATCTTTTTTAATATTAAGTTTTTCCAATGGATCAATTAAAAAAAGGATTTTATTTTTCATCTACACACTCCCGCTTTTATTTTAAAATTTTCTTTTTTAAATATTCTTCAAAACTTTTTACATTTTCGTCACTATCTTGATAGTTTGCTAAATTCTTACTTAAAAACTGGTAGAGCACTTTTGGATTTGCTGGCTGCCCTCTATCATGAAGTGATCGCCACCATTGGTCCCAAAAAAATTGATCCTGCTCATAGGTTAAAATCGCTGCAAGTGCAGCATGGTTCCATTTTCTTGCAAAAAAAGGACAATCCTTTCCAGATAAACTTTTCATCCCACAAATTTTGTAAATTTCAGGATTTAAAACATCCAAAATAAATTGATCTAAATTTTTTTGAGCTTCTATTTTATTTTTAGGTTTTTGGACTAAAACTAGAGCAGCGTATTCCTTGGCCAGCTCCACAAAACGCTGAGTTACAGCATCCTGTTTTTCATCGCGAAGCAATTTGTCCTCCACATCCTTCGCGCTTAAAAAGGGACTAACAAGCATCATTTTTTTTGCAAAATAGGTGGCCAAATTTTCATTAAAATCAACTTCGTTTTTCACAAAAAAAATCGTGTGAAAAAGTTCGTGATAAATTGTTTCAACGAGATCCAAATCAGATAAATAAAAAAATGAAGATAAAATCTTATCTTCAAAATGCCCTAATGTGGAATAGGCATAAACGGGACGTAAATGAGTAAAATATGATTGTTTATCTAATTTTGAAGCATAGTCCTTTGCAGAATTGTATTTAAAAAATCCTAAATAGGGAAAAGATCCTAAAAAGGGAACGCTCACTTTCAGTGCTTCAACTTTGTCATAAGGAGAAGCCACCACTAGGTAAGTAACAGCTTCTTGATCTAAAAATACAACTTCCGAATAGATAGATCCCATTTCAATGGACATATATTTATAAAAAAAATCTTTAGCTTTTAAAACTAGTTTTAGTTTCTGTTCTTGAGAGGCGGTCATTTTTCCAGATTTTTTTGCCTCTTCTGGTGACATGCCCTTCCACTGAATTTTTAATTGCCCAATACTTTGCTCGGTGATGTAGCTTACCTGCCCACAAGACACATTAAGAAATAATAATATTATAATAATGAAATTATTTAATACTTTCACTTTTTAAAATTTCCAAGTGTAGCGAAGGGATTATTTTTAAATTCCTCTCTAGTAGAGCGAGCACTTCCAGAATTTGGAGGCATGAAATTTTTCTTTCCAGCACCACTTGAATTTACGTTGGTGGCATTAATTGGTGCTGAACGGGCTTCGCCCTTTGTCCCAGTTTTACAAGATAGAGCAATGCGCTTTCTATCGGCATCAAGCCCCACCACTTTCACTCTGATTTCCTGGCCAACTTGTACAATATCTAATGGATTAGTGGTAAAATGATCACTCATTTCTGAAACGTGCAAAAGCCCGTTTTGTTTTATTCCAATATCAACAAAGGCACCAAACATCGTAATATTTGTCACAACTCCCTGGTACCATTGATTGACCACGAGATCATCGATTCCCTTAATACCCTTAGTAAATTCCACATTTTTAAATTCCTTCCGCGGATCCTGAGCTGGAGCCTTGAGGGATTTAACCATATCAAAAAAAGTGTGCTCACCTAATTCTTTCGTGAGTGAACTGTCACTGGAAAATTTTTCAATATTTTCTTTTTCATTAACTAATTCTAATATTGTCATATTTTTATCATGGCACCATTTTTCAATAGTTGCATATTTTTCAGGATGGATAAAAGTTCCATCGAGTGGATTTTTTCCAAGATAAATTCGCAAAAACCCTGCTGCCTGTTCAAAAACTTTGTCACTAAAACGCGGTACTTTTAATAATTCAGCCCTACTTTTAAAGACGCCATTTTTTTCTCTATATTGCACTACGTTTTTAGCAAGTGTTGGTCCAATTCCTGATATATAAGATAGAAGTGGAGCTGATGCAGTATTTAAATCTACTCCCACATAATTCACACAACTTTCTACTACTCCATCAAGGGATAATTTTAATTTTGATTGATTAACATCATGTTGGTATTGCCCAACTCCAATGGCCTTTGGATCAATTTTTACAAGTTCGGCAAGTGGATCTTGAAATCGCCTCGCAATACTAATGGCACCTCTGACCGTCACATCTTTATCTGGGAATTCTTCCCTTGCAATATCTGAAGCTGAATATACCGAAGCCCCTGATTCACTGACAAGAACGGCCTTCACTTCTTCAGATTTTACTTTGCCAACGTGTTCATTAATAAATTCTAATGTCTCAAGTCCTGCTGTTCCATTTCCAATAGCAATATAATCAATTTTAAAAGCTTCAATCATTTTATTTAAAACCAGTGCGGCTTGATCCTTTTGAGTATCGCTTGAATGTAAATAAATCACATGATCAACAATAAATTTCCCAGAGGAATCAATTACGACCATTTTGCATCCCGTTCGAATCCCAGGATCAATGGCAAGAACACTCTTAGCACCCAAGTAAGGTTGCAATAATAAATTTTTCAAGTTAGTTCCAAAAACTTCAATAGCGCCATCATCTGATATTTTTTTTAATTCAGTTTTAATTTCTAAATCAACGGAGGGAAGCAGATAGGATTTCCAGGCACTTAATGCATTAGATTTTAGTAATTCTTGCTGAGGTCCATTATTAAATACATTAGGAATAGTTAATTTATAAATTGTATTTAAAGCGTCCTCTTGAATAATTTGACAATCAACTTGTAGAATTTTTAAAGCAGCCCCTCTTCTAATGGCCATAAAACGGTGTCCTGCTTTTTTTTCTCTTAAATCTTTTATGGGGCAAGTAAATTCAAAAAAATCCTTAAATTTATCGGCCTCTTCAACACTGTCAGCATCTTTTTTCTTTTTTGAATGAATCATTCCATTTGACCAAAACTGATTTCGTAATTCAGCCTTTAATTCCACATGATGAGCAATCATCTCTATGATAATGTCTTGAGCAGCTACCACTGCGGTTTTAAAATCTGGAATTTTCCCCTCTGAAAGCGCTACATAAGTATGCTCAATTTTCTTTTCAATTTCTGCAAGGCTTAATTGATTATTTAGCAATTCAAAAGACAAAGGTTCTAATCCAAAATCCTTAGCAATTTGCGCCTTACTTTTTTTCTTTAATTTAAATGGTGCGTAAATGTCTTCTAGAATTAAGCCGCTATCAGCAGCTAAAATTTTCTTTTTTAATTCGGGCGTCATCTTTTCCATTTTCTCAATGGTTTCAAGGATAAAAGATCGCCGATTTTCTAATTCAACAAGTTCTTCGTAACGATCCTTGATATCGCGAATGGCCACCTCATCTAAATTGCCCGTTTGCTCCTTACGATATCTTGCGATAAAGGGAATAGTACATTCCTCTTCTATAAGTAAGTTGAGTGTAGGAAGTAATTTATCTTTAGGATATTTTGCTTCCTTAATAAAGAGTGTGACAATTTTAAGATCAATTTTGCTAACTGAAACTCCAGCAGTCGACATAATATATCTCCACTTTATAACAAAGGACTTATTACAATTGTAGATAGTTAACCTACAACCTGTTAAGTAAATAAATCATAATTGTGGAGACTTTAACGCGATGGATTTAGTATCATTGAAGGACACTCTACTAATAAAATTTTATAACATCATTTATTTCGTGGCACTCGTATATCCTACAAATTCATCGTAAGTACATTCGCGATCTTTTAATTGTCTTCCATCTAAATCAATGAACATCACACGATTTGCAATTGTTTGAATAAATTCGTGATCGTGGGATGTAAAAAGTAATGTGCCCTTAAATTCAATCAATCCCTCATTGAGAGAAGTAATAGATTCAAGATCTAAATGATTCGTAGGATTTTCTAAAATTAAAACATTACTTCCTGAAAGCATCATTTTCGAAAGCATACAACGAACTTTCTCTCCTCCAGAAAGTACCTTACTTTTTTTCAAGGCTTCTTCCCCTGAAAAAAGCATTCTGCCTAAAAATCCTCTTATAAATGATTCTGATTGATCTTTAGAATATTGCCTTAACCAATTAATTAAATCTAATTCATTATTTTCAAAATACTCTGAATGATCACTTGGTAAATAACCCACACTCGTGGTCACTCCCCAATCAACTTTTCCTTCTTTGGGAGCAATTTCACCACTGAGAGTTTTAAATAAATATTTTGTTTTTAATTCTGAATTAGCTAAAAAAACAACTTTTTGTCCCTTCTTCACAAAAAAACTTAAATTTCTAATTAATGTTTCACCTTCGTGAACCACAGTTAAATTCTGAACGTTTAGTAATTGATCCCCTGCCTCGCGGTCAGGTTTAAAATTCACATAGGGATATTTTCTTGAACTTGGTCTGATATCATCAAGAGTAATTTTATCCAGTAGTTTTTTTCGCGATGTGGCCTGCTTTGATTTAGAAGCATTGGCAGAAAAGCGCTGTATAAATTCCTTTAGGTCTTTAATTTTTTCTTCCTGACGTTTATTTTTATCTCCTAAAATTCGCTGAGCAAGTTGACTTGATTTATACCAAAAATCATAATTGCCCACAAAAATATTAATTTTTCTAAAATCAATGTCACAGATATGAGTACAAACTTGATTTAAAAAATATCGATCGTGGGAAACCACGATGACGACACTCTCTTCAAGGGTTGCTAGAAAACTCTCTAGCCACTTGACGGCCTTCAAATCTAAATCGTTTGTAGGTTCATCTAATAATAAAATATCAGGTTTTCCAAAAAGAGCTTGTGCAAGAAGTACTTTTACTTTCTCTGGACCTGTTAATTCCTTCATCTTTTTTTGATGATACTCATCACCAATACCTAGGCCTGCAAGTAAAATCCCAGCATCGGCCTCTGCCTGCCAACCATTCATTTCTGCAAAAAGTCCCTCTAGTTCCGCTGCTCTTACACCGTCTTTATCTGAAAAATTTTCCTTAGCATATAATGCATCTTTTTCTTTCATCAATTTTACTAACTCTGAATGACCTGAAATAACTGTGTTAAGAACAATCTCTTCCTCATAGGCAAAGTGATCCTGTCTTAACATGGCAATTCTTTTGCCTGGAGCAATGTCATATGTTCCAGAAGTAGAGGATAATTCTCCACTTAAAATTTTTATAAATGTTGATTTACCAGCGCCATTAGCTCCGATAACTCCATAACAATTCCCCTCAATGAATTTACAATTCACTTCATCAAAAAGAATGCGCCCACCAAATTGGAGTTTTAAATTATTTAAAATGATCATTTTACAAACCTATTATGTTATTATGATATTGTGTTATTACTATGTTAAAATATTTCTTTTTTATTTCATTCAAAGGCTTCGCAGGATAACTTTTTGAGTTTATTTTCCCAACTAACCTGAACTTCTCTTCCCGATTTAAAATCAATATAATTTAAAGCGAATCGGTAATCATCTAAACTATAATCTTTGTAACCTTTCTCAAAAGTCTCTAGAACTTTGCTCACTTTTATTCCGGCAAAATAGCGAAATTTTTCCGTTAATTCCTTTTCTAAAATAGGAGCCCCATCTACGGGATCAACTTTAAAAACAGAAACTTCCCCCACCGATATCTCATTTCCGACAATAGTAAAATGCATGGCATACTCTCCGCCTTGCAAATAAATGGTACCAAGACTCCAGTCCCAAGCATTTTCTCGTTTGTCATTCTTATATTTTTCTAGGAGATCTGTAAAATTATTTACTAGAATTTCATCGGGACATTCCACCATTTTATTTTTTAAATCGAGTGATTTTGCTTCTTCAAGAGTTTTTTCTGAATTTGAATTCACTATTTGAGAAGGAAGAATTTGATTATTTGTAGATGTTGAAAGCTTTGAATTTTGTTCAACAGGTAATGCTGCTAAATCCTGGGAATTTTTTTTAAAAAAATAAAAAACTATCAAAAGCAACACAAGAATTCCCAGTAGTATATAAACTACTGGCGAATTCTCTTTAATTTTATTTTTATTCTTGTCCATACCACATTTTGCAAGTTGTCCTCGTACCTTGAGAATTTCCCCACCTTCTAGCGATATTATCATTGGGATGGAAAGAAATTTTATCAGAACTAAAGGCACTATAAGTTGTAGCTAAATTCATACTATAAGTTGACCCACTATAGGAATAATTAATACTACAAAATTGATCTAAATCTGACTTCACTGATTCATCAACTTTTGTTGGATCAAAAATAGCTTCTACTCTATTCCAAGATACACTATCAACTTCGCTGACTTTACCAAGATCTCTAATGTCCTGAGTAGCATCCCTTAGGTCTTGATATAATTCCTTAAAACCCTTATCTCTTGATGGTGTTGAGTAGGCATCAAAATTTCCAAAATCCATACAGGAATTTTTTGATTTACCCAAATAAGTGGTGGCCGATTCAACAACCAATCCACGCTCTTTTAGTTGTGTGCAAAGGTTACTCATTAAACGATTGACTGTTTCCTGAGGTGATTCATTAGAAGTTTGTAATCCACGCCTTACATTTTTAAAAAACTCCTTAGCTCCTAATTTTTTTACTAAATCATATTGCTCTTGACTGTAGTCTAGTTCCGTTAATTCTGGAGCAGTGGACAAATCATAATGTTGATATAATTTTTGTCTTTTAAATCCCCAGCCTGGAATAGGAGCATAGGCAGAAGCAATTTGCTGATTAGCGTGGAAATAAAGGGGTTTTCCCTCGGCTTTGGCAGCTTGTGTGGAATAAATAATATCAAAATTTCCCTTCTCATTTATATTTTTTATTATATAACTGTGTCTTACAAAAAGACCTGTGCTTTGCTTTATTTTATAAAGATAAATGTCTGAAGGTGTAACCGTTTTTACTTTTATGGGATATGAATCGTAATAACTTAAACTCTCAGTTCCCAATGAATCTGCAAGATAAGTAATAAATTGCACCACTCTTTTATTAGGAGCAAGTTTATCCCAACGAGTCATTTCGTGAGAAAAGTACTGCATTTTATCGGATTTTTTTGCTACTGGATTTTTTGCTCTAAAAGGAAGGCCGTGTTCATATGCAAAAATCACATGAAGGGCGTAGGCAAAATCAGCGCAATCTACGGTTAATCCGTAATAAGGACTAGCGGGATTTGTTAACATACTAGGCATGACATCGGGAGATTTCACCCAGTCCTGGTAGGACTTTTCCCAATTTTTATCCCAAGCACCTGTCGGCACCCAAACTGCCGCATTTAGATTTTGAATGAAAAATCCAGCGAGAAAACAAAACAAAAAACATGATTTTGCATTAATTGCATTAAATTTTAGCATTATACACCTCTAATATCATAATATTATAATAGGTTATTAAACCGAGGATTACTTACCATGATCGAAGATCATTTGTCCTTGAGAAGATAATGCTGTTGAAGAAATTACCTGAACATCCACCCAGTGCCACAATAGATCAGGTGAAAATTTCTCGATGTCAGGAAGAAAATGTACCAAACGATTACAAGTGGTGCGTCCTTTCCATTTTTTTTCGCCCTTCAAGTCATTTTGCCCATCCACGAGAACTCGGTAAGTTTTCCCCACCATCTGAGCACGAATTTTTTCCTGAATTTTTAATTGGTGAAGTTGAATTTCACGCAATCTTCTCCCGCGAATATCATCAGTGAGAACGTCCTCTATTTTTGCAGCTTTTGTTCCACGTCTAACTGAAAAAGCATAGGAATAAATAAAATCAAACTGGGCGGCATCAAGAAGTGCCATGGTTTGTTGATGTTCAGCCTCTGTTTCATTGGGAAAACCGGCAATAATATCAGAAGTAATCACCATACTAGGATTAACTTTGCGCAACCTTTCGAGCAGACTTAAATAATGCTCCACTGAATATTGGCGCAACATTCTTTTCAAAACTGTATTTGATCCCGATTGAATGGGTAAATGTAAATGTGGAGCTAATTTTTGCACCGATCCATGAATTTCAATCATTTCATCAGTCACATCATAGGGATGACTTGTTGTATAACGAATAAGTTTTAATCCATTAATTTTATCTAATTCTTTAATGAGTCCTGCAAAAGTCTCGTCATTATCTTTTCCAAATGAATTCACATTTTGACCAAGTAGAGTAACTTCCTGAATACCGGAATTTTCCACGAGACGAGCCACATCTTTCACAACTTCAACTAATTTTCGTGATTTTTCCCTTCCTCTGGTAAAAGGAACAATACAGTAAGAACAAAACTTATCACAACCCTTCATAATATTAACAAAGGCCGAAGGCGTTCCATGATTAATTTGAGTTTCGATAGAATAATCCGAAGATTTATCCCAGGTATTAACACTGAATCGATCCTCACCATTATAGCTTCGGTAAACCATTTCTGAAATGTTATCAATAACATCAGTTCCAAGTGTAAAATCAATTTGCGGGTATTTTTTTAAAAGTTCTTTCCCTTCAGTTTGGGCGATACAGCCGGCCACTGCCACCTTGGCCTTTAATTTTTTTGTTTCACCAACGTGAGAATAGAATTTTTGATTGGCAAGATCGCGCACGGAACAGGTATTAAAAATAATGAGATCGGCAGCCTCTTGGCTGTCGGTGGTGGTAAAATTGCATTGCTTTAAATGATGAAGCATTCTTTCAGAATCGTGATAATTCATCTGGCAACCATAGGTTTTAAACCAGACCTTTCGAGGGGGAAATAATTCTGTGGGAGTTGATTCTTGCATGAACTCAGTTCTAACTTAACTTTCCTAAAATTCCTAGGGATGTTTTCTGCAACTTATCAAAAAAAGACTCAATAACCTGAAATAATTCCTCTTTCCTATAAACAATAGAGGCTTTTAGCACAGGGTTTTTTGCCATTTCAGGGGTGAGCTTTTCCTGATCTTTTAGATCATAGGCCAAAACATATAATTGCTGCTGATTTTTCATATTAAGTTTACATAATATTTCCACATTAAAACAACTCAGTTGCAAAATGTAATCATCTTGAAGTGGTAATTGTCCAAGCAGAATGTGAGAAGTGACCATGTGATCAGGATTCGATTTGGTTTTTTCCAGGGCACCCTCTAAAACATGAAAAGTGGCTTTTAACCACTGAATTGCTTTGGTTTCATTGAGATCAGCAGCCTCAAAATCCTCGCCTATAAGAGAAAGTTTCCGAGATTTTAAAATTTTATTCCAAAAGTTGAAATACTGATTTGATCCTCTAAGAAGTGAATTTTTCCATTCACTCATTGTTTCTGAATTTAAATTAGTGGAAGCAATTTCTGAACCATTTTTGCTTATTTTAAAATGGCTATTATTTTCTAGCGCAAAACTCACCTTGGTCACTGACCTTAATTGTTTATTCACCTCTAAAAAACTACCCATGGAAAAATTGTTGGAAAAGGTTTTCTCAAGGCTAGACCACTTTTGTTGCCACTCAAACCAAGTTTGATCCTGAAGTGAAAAATACTTTTCCTTTTCGCGGATACTACTCCATAACAACAAAAAATCCTCTGGTTTAATGTGAGAGGGCCCCATGGAAGTATTGATTTTTCTTAATATTTTTTGAATTAAATCTTTCATAACCTCTATTCCCGTTTAATTCGGTCAAGCTTTCGCAAAATGATCCGATAAGTTTTAGAATTCAAATATTTCTCCAAAAAGGGACTATTCTAAGAATGACTCAACCTCCAAAGATTACTAATCATCTTCGTCCAGAGAGAGTTGTTCTAAAAATGCGCGCTCCCCTTCACGAATTAGACTATAGGGAAATGAGCAACGTACTCTCACAAATGACCATCATCAATGGCAAGGCCGATGAGTTATTCATTGGCGGCAACCTACACAGTAAAGATTTAGAGCTCTTTTTTTCTATTATGGATTTCTACCTACCTCAATCGACCACGCTCTATCCTGAACACCTTCATTTTAAATATTTAAAGTGGAAAATGAAAGCACAAGATTCTCTAAACCAGTGACACACTTTTTCTTATTAAATTACTTAAAATAATAATAAAAAATTTTTAATCCTTTTGACACATTAATGGAGTTTTTATCGAATAACATCTATCTCCTTTCCCATAAATGGAATAACTTACTTCATCTCTTATCTCTTTTACATGATCTATCAAAATTTATTATATTTTATTGAGCGAAATGAGATCTCCCTTCATACTTAACTTATAAAACAAAATGATACTTCAATACAAATTCAGAAGTTATTTAACAGGGGGACAAATGAATTTTTTTTTTAGCGTACTCACAATGACTGTTCTCTCAACCAGTCATATAGTAAATGCTAGCCCAGTCGCAGAGCCAATTCTCACCTGTAGACTAGATAAGATTAAGGCGCTCTGGATACAAATGTATCGCTACGAGCCAGATAAAACTATTCCATACGTTTACGTAAATGCATATGAAAGAACTCTTAGAGAAGGAGAATACTCCATAGTTTCAAATTTATTTAAAGGGGGTCAACTCATTTATAATACACAAAAAAATTTGTATAAAAATGATCAAATTGAAGTAAAGTTGAAAGGGCTTACGAGAGCGACTATTATTTATAATCAACAAACCTTTGAATGCAACAAGCACGACTGGTAAAATTTAGTATAGATTAAAAATTAAAACTAGGATTGGCAGAAATTAATAATTTCTATTGTTCAATACAATTTGCTAAATACAATTTTATCAATACAAGTTTAGTGGACACCCCATCAGCCACTAATCATCCGAACCAGTAATCCTGTGAACGAATATCCAATTTAAAAAAATGTTTACAACTAAATTCTATTTTCATTTTCCCCAGAAAAAATCATAGAAATTACTTTTTAGAAAAAATTTTAAAAAAAAATATTATGTTTACATAATAAATCAACAGCCGCTTTAATTACAAAAAATAAACATGACTATTTAAACTCTATTTTGTTAAACATTTTCTTCGAGATTTTAACAAGTTAATTTTTTTATAATTTTTTTTTGGAATATTTTACTGCTTATTCGATAATATTTTCTAAATCTACGCTTCCTTATAAAACTTCATTTATCTTTTTTTTTTATCAGCTAAAATTTAACTTAACATAAACAAAAAATGATTCTCATTTATAGAGATCATCAAAAAAAGGGTAAATATGAAAAATTATTTTTCTATCTTTCTTTCGATTATTTTCGTTTCGCTAACTAACGTAGCTAATGCTGATGTTTTGGGCATTCCATTTCTCAGTTGCTTTATCGAGAGAAATCAAAATCATGATATTACATTGTATAATTATCAAAAGGGTCGAGTTACTCCAAAGGTTTATGTTAATGGCACTGCAAGAAATTTACAGGAAGGAGAAACTTCTATTGTTTCAGATTTGCTTCCTAAGGGCAGTGAACTCATAGCTCATAAAGGAAAAACTATGTACCAAAACAACTCTTTCAGTATAATTGTTAAATCACAAAGGTCTGCTTCATTGATTTTTGGAAACGAACGTTTTGAATGTCTTCCACATAATAACTAAAATATAAATTGAAAATAATGACTTTAGTGAATTAGAAATATTAATCAAAATACCACTAAAGTCATTCTTCATTTATTAGCAATTATAACAAATAAAACTCAACTGATATTTAATCAGCAATTATAACAAATAAAACTCAACTGATATTTAATCAGCAATTTTACTAAAAGGACAAATTTATGAAAAACTTAATTTCAAAATTATTACTTGTAGGGATCCTAGTAATTCCATTTCTAAATGTGCAAGCACAAAAAGAAGAAAAAGAAAAATTTCCAGCAAGAACTATGCTACATTGCTACTTACAAGAAGAAGCTGGTACAAAAAATAAACTAGTGCGACTATTTTCTGGAGATCAAGATAAAAGATATATTAACCTTTTAAAAGTTAAAGGGAAAAATGGAAGAGAGAGAACATTGAAAAAAAATGAATTTGCAACTGTTTCACTAGACAGTAATAATTTGACACTCATAGAAAATACAGGACCAAATAGATTTGAAAATGATGAAATTAGGATAATTATTACAAATTATGACCTTTACCAATCAGCTGCAGTTGTAAGCGTAAAGTATGGTCCTAACATTGATTGTCTAAGAAAGTAATACTTATAATTAAAGGGCAAATAAATCCCTGTTTAAATTTGAGCAATGATTAAAGTCTTAGATATCATAAAAAACTTTGATTAATAAATCATCCGGTTGAAATTAAATTGGAGTGTTAAAAATTTACTTTTAACACTTCAATTTAAATTTTCTTTAAATTCACGTTTTATTTCTTCAATCATATTTTAATTTAATAAAATAATTTAAATAATTCAAAGCCTCGCCTAATTTTCCGCCAAATTTAAATAATTTACACATTAAGTCTATATAAAATACTCAGTTAGACAAATATCGTTGTTATGTGTTGAGATTATTTTTTGATGCTCATATAATTAATTTGAGAATTAATTTTTGTGTTGTTGTTCTAAAAGTTGAAATTGTATGAAAAATCTAATGTTTGTTTTTTTTCGTTACCCTCTAATTATAATTAATCTTTTTTATTCTTCTGAGTCACTTAAAATTAGTGATAAGTTAATAACAATTACATTTAAAAATAGATTTCATAAATTAATCAATTTGATCCACATTAATTGGTGCTCTTATTTAACCTTAATAACTTTGACTTAACATATATAGGAAAAAAACATGAAAACATTTTTTAATTTAATCATTCTATTGTTACCCATTTTATCCTTTGGACAAAACATTGAGTTAAAAAAATTTCGCTGTTTTGCAGATATAGCGGGTGGTGAAGGTGATGAATTTGATAAACGCGAATATGAAGTTAAATTAAGTGAAGATAAAAAGAAGCTTGAACTCCATACATCTAATAACTGGATACTACCAAATGTTAAAGCAAGCGACATCCTTTATTCCTGGAAATTAGCGAAAAAATCTATTATCAGTTCAATGAAAGAAAATATTAATGGGAAAGATGTAACTATAACTGATGTTACTTTTTTTATAAAAAACCCTTTCTCACATGATGTTATTGAAGAAAGAATAAGTATAGATATTCCAGGAAGAATTGTTCCTATGCAAATATTAAAAGATTTTAGAGAAATAAAAGATTATAGAGATACTATGTTTTACAAACTAAAATATTGTTTGGTTAATCTCTAATCTCTCACTCAAATAAATTAGCGAGAAGTGTAGTTTTCAGAAAGAAATGCATTTGCAAATAACAATGAATTAATTTTAATAACGCATCTGATTTTTATATTTTTTATTAAGAGAATTCTGACATAATAAAAAAATGTCTTATTTTTTTTCGATACCTAGGTCCCTTGAACGAGAATGTCTCAAAGTAAAAGTCACCCGACGATTATTGTCTCTATTTTTTACGCGAGGCTGATCCTTGTCAATTACTCCTGAAGCCACACCTCTTTCTTGTTTCGGGCCTACTTCAATAACATCAATATCTTTTATGACAAGTTCTGTATCAGCTTTCGCAGCAGGCGTGAGGGAAGTTGATTTCACTCCCTCCACATTTACTAAATAATCTCGCACTGCAAGGGCTCGCTTAAATGATAAATTCCAAATATCTTCTTGGCCTTCATATTTTGTTTGATCAGAGTGTCCAGCAATTGTTACTGTCCCCTGATATTCTTTAATCATGGGTGCTACTTTTGCAAGATAACGCCTTCCCTCTAAGGAAATTTGCACGGAATTTAATTGAAATAACACCTTTCCAGGAACATCAAATTTTACCTTATCGCTATCGGCTTCAATAC